>Ga0209582_1000790_pt1 | contig 17231 bp, 18 predicted proteins | sample KloWWTmetKNB5Kit_FD_187176 | JGI IMG/M metagenome (GOLD analysis project Ga0209582, IMG submission 187176) | Active sludge microbial communities from Klosterneuburg, Austria, studying microevolution and ecology of nitrifiers - Klosterneuburg... | ecosystem: Engineered > WWTP > Aerobic digester >...
AATTTCCTTCGATGGCGTAACCGGTCATATACGCTTTGCACCTCCCAATCAATTTATCCGCGAACCGATTGCAGCGCAGTTTGAACAAGGCAAAGTACAACTCATTCAATCATCGCAGGATATCGCCAACCATGAAGGGCAGTGAGGCTGAACAAATTGCTGCCGCATATCTCCAGCACCAACATCTGGTATTGATTGCACGGAACTATCGCTGCCGTTTCGGAGAAATTGACCTGATCATGCGCGATGGAGATACGGTCGTATTTGTCGAGGTTCGAATGCGCACTCATGAAATGTTCGGTGGCGCAGCCGCTAGCATTACACCTTCCAAGCAAGCCAAACTCCTGCACACCGCCCGCCACTATCTCGCAGCATTGCCTGATGATGCTCCCTGTCGCTTTGACGCATTACTACTCACAGGCACCAATGGCGAGCACATTGAATGGATTAAGAATGCGTTTGGTGAATAATGAACATCCTCTACCATTCTTCACAAATGAATACTGCGCCCACCATCCACAGCGATAATTTGGCCGGTAATATAAGGCGCATCGGCAATCAGAAACTGCACGGTTTTGGCAATATCATCCGGTTCGCCGCAGCGTTTCAGTAGTGTGCTCGCGATTATTTGCTGACGCGCTGCTTCATCAGCCCATTCACCATCTTCAGGCCACAAAATAGGCCCTGGAGAAACGCCGTTGACGCGCACTTCAGGCGCCATTTCCACGGCCAGTGACTTGGTCAGCGACAACAACCCTCCCTTGGCGGCGTTATAGATCAGATAATGCTTTAATGGCCGTTCTGTATGAATATCCACAATATTAATTACGCAACCTCGCTGTGCTTTCAGATAAGGCGCGGCAGCCTGAGATAAAAACAAAGGAGCTCGCAGATTGCTGCCCACGAGATCATGCCAATCGTCCTGTGTGCATTGATGCAAAGGGGTCGGAAAAAAACTGGAAGCATTATTGATCAATACATCCAGTTGCCCAAAACGCTTGGCTGCTTTCTCTATCAAATCCGGCAACAATTCACTATCCAGCAAATCGGCTTGCGCCAATGCTACGGAATCGGGTCTTTTTTGATTCAATTCATTTTGCAGCGTTCTCGCCTCGTCCAATGAAGAGCGATAATGCACCACTAATCTGGCGCCTTGCGCGTGCAATCTCCGACTGATGGCAGCCCCTACCCGTTTTGCGCCCCCCGTAATCAATATCACTTTCTCTCGCACATATCTCTCCTTCATCAGTGCTGTTAAACTATGTCACGATTTGTTTCCGATCTCTCGAAATTTACCACAAAGAAATTTTCCTGCTCATGTCTTTACATTCAACGCTTCCGCCCGCCAGCGAAACCGCGCTTGCGCATAGTCACGCTGTGCAAAAACTGATTCAGAATGAAATTACCCAAACAGGTGGTTGGATTTCATTCGATCAATTTATGAATCTGGCCCTGTATGCACCTGGCATGGGTTATTACAGTGGTGGTGCCACCAAATTAGGTCATGCGGGAGATTTTGTTACTGCGCCAGAAATTTCTTCGTTGTTTGGCCGAACATTGGCACGGCAAATTAAGCAAATTTCCGAGCAAGTTGAGAATGCCGATATTCTAGAATTTGGTGCCGGATCCGGCAAACTGGCGCTGGATATACTCAGTGAATTGGAACAACTCGATTGCTTACCTAAGAAATATTTTATTCTTGAAGTCAGCGCCGAGTTGCGTGAACGGCAACGCGCGCTCATTGCCACCGAGGCTCCTCGCTTCATGCATTTACTCGAATGGTTGGAACGGTTGCCCACACAATTTAATGGCACCGTTCTTGCCAACGAAGTACTGGATGCCATGCCGGTGCATATTGTGTCATGGCATGATGATACATTGCATGAACGTGGCGTTATCTGGCAAAATGCCCAATTCGAATGGCAGGAGCGCGTCATTCAGAATCAAGAACTGTACAAGATAGCCCGTGAATTAATGTGCCAAGTCAATCCGGACAATGATGCGGCCGCTACCTATCCTTACATCAGCGAAATCAATCTGGCAGCCAGACGCTTTGTACGCAGCCTGGCGGATGTTATACAACAAGGAGTGATTTTATTTATCGATTATGGTTTTGGTCGCAGTGAGTATTATCATCCGCAGCGTAACCAAGGTACGTTGATGTGTCACTATCGCCATCATGCACATGATGATCCATTTTATCTGCCAGGCTTACAGGATATCACCAGCCATGTTGATTTCAGTGCAGTGACTGAAGTCGCCGAGAATACCGAATTACTGCTGTCAGGTTACACTACTCAGGCTTTTTTCCTGATTAATTGTGGCATCACTGAAATTCTGGCACAGACATCGGCTGAAAACATGAATCAATATTTACCCCAAGCCAATCAGCTACAAAAATTGATCAGCCCTGCTGAAATGGGTGAACTGTTTAAAGTCATCGCTTTTAGCAAGCATTTCCCGGAACCGCTGATTGGTTTTAGCACAGGCGACAAGAGCCGTTTACTGTAGCGATTAATAAAATAAAAAAACCCCTTTCGAAGGCTATTAGCACCATTTATTATCAACACATAACAGGAAACATGTTTTGACACGTATGCATATCAACTTGCGCATTTATTCCAATAAAATTATAGTGACGATCTCAATTTTAAATCCGTCTTGGGTTAAAATGGGCGCCTATGCCTAATTTTCAAAGTCCAGATCAAATTATTCGCCCGGAAATTCTTGCGCTTTCAGCTTATCATGTGCCGCCTGCAACTGGCATGATCAAGTTGGATGCGATGGAAAATCCTTATCCATTACCCGCTGTGTTAAGAGAAGAAATTGCACAGTTAACAGCCACTGTTCCAGTCAATCGCTACCCCGATGCCAGCGCCGCCTCGCTGAAAGCAGCACTACGCCAAGCATTAGCTATTTCTGATGAGATGGATATTCTACTAGGCAATGGATCGGATGAAATTATCCAGATTATCGCCATGGCAGCCGCAAAACCCGGCGCTGTACTCATGAGTGTTGAGCCTGCATTCGTGATGTTTCGAATGATCGCCACCTTCGCGAATATGCCGTATGTAGGAGTGCCGCTAAAAAAGGATTTTTCACTTGATCTGGAAGCCATGTTGGCAGCCATTGAAAAACATAAACCGGCAGTTATCTTCCTGGCTTATCCCAATAATCCGACAGGGAATTTATTTGATGCAAACGCCATTCTCACTATCATTCGGGCAACCTCAGGGATCGTAATAGTCGATGAGGCTTATCACGCTTTTGCTGATGCCAGCATGATCAACCAATTGACGCAATACCCCAATCTGTTATTAATGCGCACACTTTCCAAATTAGGCTTGGCAGGCTTAAGATTGGGCCTACTGATTGGCCGATCGGAATGGTTAACGCAATTGGAAAAGGTGCGTTTACCGTATAATGTTGGCATAATGACCCAATTGATTGCAGAGAAGGTATTACATCATACTGATGTGCTATTGGAGCAAGCAGAAGCTATCAAAGCAGAACGCACAAAAGTACGTCAGTATCTTGATACAATAGATGGGTTAGAAGTATTTCCTTCGGATGCTAACTTTATTTTGTTCCGGGTTCATACAGCGAGTAAAATTTTTCAAGCGCTTAAACAACACAGGATATTGATCAAGAATCTTGATGGCACACATCCTTTATTAGAAAATTGTCTACGTGTCACTGTAGGGACACCTGATGAAAATTCACAATTTTGCGAAATATTGCGCACCATACTCAGTAAAACTGTTTAAAATTCACCAAAAATTCCTTGTATTAATCAAATACTTTATTCTATGCGCCAGGCACAGGTAACACGAAATACGCTGGAAACTCAAATCAGCATTAATCTGAATTTAGATGGCACAGGTCGAGCTGTTTTAAACACAGGTGTGCCCTTTCTGGATCATATGCTTGATCAGATTGCTCGTCATGGCCTGCTAGACCTTGAAATCAAGGCCAAAGGCGACTTACATATCGATGCACACCATACTGTTGAAGACATTGGCATCACATTAGGCCAGGCTTTTTCTAAGGCAGTGGGTGATAAAAAAGGACTGCGTCGCTACGGTCATGCTTATGTGCCATTGGATGAGGCATTGTCTCGGGTAGTCATAGACTTATCGGGACGTCCCGGCTTAGTGTTACATATTGATTTTGTACGTGCTCGAATTGGTGATTTTGATGTTGACCTCATTAATGAATTTTTTCAGGGATTTGTTAATCACGCTTTGGTAACCTTGCATATTGACAATTTAACCGGAAAGAATGCACATCATCAGGCTGAAACGGTGTTTAAAGCATTTGGGCGATCATTGCGCATGGCTATTGAACAGGATCCTGCTGCAGCCGGTATTATTCCATCCACTAAAGGCACTTTATAAGTTACCTTGTTCTTAAACACTAGCATATGATCGATATTGCAATTGTTGATTATGGAATGGGCAATTTACGTTCCGTACACAAAGCACTTGAGCACGTTGCACCCACCGCATCCATTACGGTCACCAGTGATCCGGATATAGTGCAAAAAGCAAAGCGTGTAGTAGTTCCGGGACAGGGCGCCATGCGTAATTGCATGCATGAACTTGAAATTCGCGGACTACGACAGGCTGTCATGGAAGCAGCCACACACAAACCTTTTCTTGGTATCTGTCTTGGTTTACAAATGTTATTTGAAGAAAGCGAAGAAGGACAAACCAGAAGCTTAAACATACTGCCAGGAAAGGTGGTTCATTTTCCTGCTGCAGCCATGATCACTGCTGATGGACAGAAACTTAAAGTACCACACATGGGTTGGAACCAGGTATACCAGACGATTGAGCATCCTTTATGGGAAGGCATCGCAACAGATGCACGCTTTTATTTTGTACATAGCTATTATGTTGAAACAACTGACTTAGCGTCTATTGCGGCTCACAGTAATTATCCTTTTCCATTTACTTGCGCAGTTGCAAAGGATAATATTTTCGCTGTACAGTTCCATCCAGAAAAAAGCCAGTTGGCGGGATTGACGCTATTAAGTAATTTTGCCAAATGGACGCCACACTTCTACAATCAAAAAGTAGTAAAATAATTCTATTAATCAACTATTAACTCTGATTAAGCTATGCTGATTATCCCTGCAATAGATCTTAAAGATGGACACTGTGTTCGACTCAAACAAGGTGTCATGGAAGGTGCTACAGTTTTTTCCAAAGAACCTAGTGAGATGGCGACACATTGGTTGAATCAAGGTGCGCGAAGACTTCATCTTGTTGATTTAAACGGCGCCTTTGCCGGAAAACCAAGAAATGAAGCGGCGATTCGCGACATTGTACAAGCTATTGATGACCGAATTCCAATTCAACTAGGGGGTGGTATCCGTGATCTTGATACGATTGAACGTTATCTGGACAGCGGTATCACTTACATCATCATCGGTACCGCAGCCATCAAAATTCCTGGTTTCTTGCAAGATGCCTGCAATGCATTCCCAGGTCAAATTATGGTCGGATTAGACGCAAAAGAAGGTAAGGTAGCAGTCGATGGATGGTCCAAAATAACCGGTCATGATGTCATCGATCTGGCCTTAAAATTCGAAGGTTATGGCGTAGAAGCAATTATTTACACCGACATCGGCAGAGACGGCATGCTCAGCGGCATCAACGCCAATGCTACAGTCGAATTGGCCCGGCAATTAACCATACCGGTCATCGCCAGTGGCGGCATCACTAATATTGATGATGTTCACACATTGTGTGAAATTGAGTCAGAAGGAATTATGGGCGCCATTACAGGTAGAGCCATCTATGAAGGCTCACTGGATTTTAAGGAAGCGCAAATATTGGCTGATAAGCTCAGTGCGAGTAATAGTGTCGCATAAACAGTTTTTCAATTAAATCATCACTCATAATTTTTTATTGACTCTCATAACTGGCTTTTAAATCTGATGAGCCTCGCTAAACGTATTATCCCATGTCTTGATGTGACTAATGGACGTGTTGTTAAAGGTGTAAATTTCGTAGAATTACGAGATGCTGGTGATCCAGTTGAAATTTCGCGCCGCTATGATGAGCAAGGTGCAGATGAACTGACTTTTCTGGATATCACGGCCAGCTCAGATAATCGAGATCTGATTTTGCATATTATTGAAGATGTCGCCGCACAGGTTTTTATCCCTTTAACGGTCGGCGGCGGTGTGCGTCAAGTAGAAGATATTCGCAGATTATTGAATGCAGGCGCTGATAAGGTAAGCATCAACACATCGGCTGTGCTGAATCCGCAACTGGTGGCCGACGCATCCGATCATTACGGTTCGCAATGTATAGTTGTCGCTATTGACGCCAAGCAGGTTAACACTCAAGATAACTCAGTGCGCTGGGAAGTGTTTACTCACGGTGGCCGCAAAGCGACAGGTATTGACGCCATTGAATGGGCTAAAAAAATGCAATCCTTAGGAGCTGGTGAAATTTTACTCACTAGCATGGACAGAGACGGTACGCGCAACGGTTTTGATCTCAACTTAACACGCGCTGTTTCAGATGCAATCGACATACCGGTAATCGCCAGTGGAGGCGTCGGCAACTTAGATCATCTAGTGGACGGGATTCTGCAGGGACATGCCGATGCCGTGTTAGCAGCCAGTATCTTTCATTATGGCGAATTTACAGTGCAACAAGCCAAGCAGTACATGGCAAAGCATGGTATAGAAGTGAGATTGTAGTGCTAGAGTTACCAACATTGTTTATTTCTAGGAAGCATTAACATATTGATGCCTGATAATTGGCTTAGCAAAATTAACTGGACTGAAGATGGATTAGTCCCCGCCATTGCTCAAGAAGCTGGCAGTGGTAAAATTCTTATGGTTGCCTGGATGAATCGAGAAGCGCTAAGATTAACTGTAGAAAAACGTGAAGCAGTCTACTGGTCGCGTTCGCGTAAAAAACTCTGGCATAAAGGTGAGGAATCTGGGCATACTCAAACAATAAAGGACATTTATCTTGATTGCGATGAAGATGTATTGCTTCTCATTGTTGAGCAAATTGGCGGCATCGCTTGCCATACCGGACGGCATAATTGTTTCTTTCAGAAACTTGAGAATAATGAATGGGTTATTGCTGCCCCCGTTATCAAAGATCCAGATGAAATCTACCATAAATGACTGATCTAACTATCCTGCGCCGTTTGGCGCAAACCATTGAAGAACGCAAGCAAGCAGATGCGAATAGCTCATATGTAGCCAAGCTCCTTCATGGCGGACAAGACAAAATACTAAAAAAAATTGCGGAAGAATCTGCTGAGACGCTGATGGCCTCTAAAGATGGCAATACCAATCAAGTAATCTACGAAACAGCCGATCTATGGTTCCACTGTTTAATATTACTCGCCTATCATGGATTAACTCCTGACGATGTTTTGAATGAATTGGAAAGGCGCGAAGGCGTTTCTGGCATAGAAGAAAAAGCATCGAGGACAAAAGACTAAAGCATGGATAATTGTATATTTTGTAAAATAGCAAGACGAGAGATCCCCTCCAATAAAATCTACGAGGATGAAGAAATTCTTGCTTTTAATGACATCAATCCGGCTGCACCTATCCATTTCTTACTGATACCCAAGCTGCATATCGATTCATTATCTGCAACTGAGGATAATCATCAGGATTTGCTGGGTAAGATGTTATTATTAGCTCCCAAATTGGCAAAAGAACAAGGTTGCGAAGATGGTTTTCGCACAATTATCAATACCGGACGTGTAGGTGGGCAAGAGATATTTCATTTACATTTCCATATCATCGGAGGCAGGGAACGTTTGCCGGTAATGATTCATCACGGCTAAGCAGTACTGTCCCATTTAAAAGGAGAAAGCGATGGGTACCTTCAGTATTTGGCATTGGATAATCGTCTTGGCAATAGTTGTTCTGGTATTTGGAACTAAAAAATTACGCAATCTGGGCGGTGATCTGGGCAGTGCTCTAAAAGGTTTTAAAGAGGGTATGAAAGAACAGGATACTGACCCCTCGCCATTCCAATCGTCACATGTCAATGATCAAATCCTAGAAGTCGAAGCCAGAAAAGAAACAAAAGAAACTTCAGTACATACTGTGCATAAGGAAAGTCCCAAAGAAGAACAGCGCACAACGGTAAATCCGTCTTCCTCACCCATGCAATCAAGCAAGATATCAACTGAACTTAGCACAAATAATCCAGTGACTGAAACTGAAATCAAAGAAAAAACGCAAGCGAAAATTTAGCCACTGGGTCAATTTGCAGAATAAGATACGACCCTGCATCAGGTTAAATTAATCATTTCATTCATAAAGCTTCAGCCAATGGAATCGTATGTTTGATATCAGTTTCATGGAATTACTGGTCATTTCGATGGTTGCACTGATCGTGATCGGACCTGAGCGATTACCGACTGTGGCTCGTACGCTGGGGCACTTATATGGACGTTGCCGCAACTTCGTTTATCGTGTCAGAACCGATATCCATAATGAAATGCGCATGGAAGAATTGAAAAAAATGCAGTCCTCGGTAGAAGAAACCGCTGATTCAATTGAAAACTCTGTAAAGCAAAGCATTGATCAATTGAAAACAACCGTTAATGATGTCAAAGCTGAAGAAAAACTATCTACCTATTCATCTATTGCATCATCGCCCCATGCTGACTCACAACAACCGACCTCAAATATTAACGATTCATCTCACAACACTCTTGATAAGGAAAGAAAATAGCTACCCGATGATCACCCGATTTGATGAATCATTGATACTCATTCAATTTAACCCATTTTAGAAAAATCATCATGCTTGAGGGTTCATTCTTATCGCATTTAGTAGAACTACGCACCAGGCTGATACGTGCACTTGGCGGACTCATGCTCGGCTTTCTTCCTTGTGCTTTTTACGCGCGGGAACTCTACACTTTACTTGCACAACCCTTGTTGGAGAAACTGCCACAAGGCGGTCAAATGATCGCTACAGATGTGGCCACTCCATTTTTCGTACCCATGAAAGTCGCCATGATGATGGCTTTTGTGATTACTTTACCGCATACTCTCTATCAAATATGGGCTTTTGTTGCACCCGGACTCTATTCTCATGAAAAACGTCTGGCGCTGCCTTTGGTGTTTGGCAGCAGCTTTTTATTCTTTTGCGGAATGGCTTTCGCTTACTTTGCCGCACTTCCCCTGGTCTTTGAGTTTATTACCTATTTTGCACCGGAAGGTGTAGCCGTAATGACTGATATCGGAAAATACCTGAGTTTTGTTTTATCCATGTTTCTCGCTTTTGGCGTCACTTTCGAAGTACCGGTATTTGTCATTATCTTAGTCAGAACAGGCGTCATTACAATCGAGAAATTAAAAGAAATTCGCTCTTACGTCATCGTCGGAGCATTTGTCATTGCAGCCATATTCACTCCTCCTGATGTCATATCACAATTCATGCTGGCCGTTCCTTTGTGTCTTCTTTATGAGCTAGGCATTGTACTGGCCGGTTTTGTGATGAAAAACCACGACAAAGAAAACTTATCAGACATATCCAGAAGCACTGAGAAAAATCCATCAAGCAAAGAAGATTTACCACCAAAAACGGATTAATCAATTACTTGCTTTATAGCTGACCAAATTTCATGAGCGCTCGTCATCTGAAACCAATCTGCTAATTTTTCATCCAATCCAATAGTTATTGAATAGGTGTCATTCTATAAGGAGAGCAGCAATGTCGGACATTCTTTCGGGTATTGTTATCGCTAAGGCAGTAATTTTATCTACCCTGATTTACAGTATCTTTGCTGCCAACGCGGCATCCGCGCAATCCACTCAGATCGATAGCAATCGTCCACAATCTGGGACAAATGCACAGCCTCTATCGACGCGTCCTATGCCCGAAAATCCACCAGATTTAGATAGACCGCCCAAAACAATTCATCGCACGGGTACTGCCATAGGTGCTCGAAATAGCATCAGCATTAAAAGTACCGATGCAGGCATCATCCATCGACAACCTGCCTCTTCCGGCTGTATCAACTGTGGCATTATTAATTCTGTGAACAAAATAGGTCAGGGAAGCAGCCTAAATGCGATCGCCAATGGCGTCGTTGCTGGAACCGTTGCTAGGGAAGTGCTTCGGCATTCACCCTACCCTTACGGCACCAATCATTCCCATGCAACAGGCAGCCCCCATGCACCGGTCGGCGCACACGCGGTGAATCCTGGCAATCAGTATAGTGTTGGCGTTACCATGAATGATGGCAGCCAAACCATCATCACGCTTCCTGATGCAAGCAATTTCCAGCAAGGCGATAGGGTTCAATTAATTGATGGTATGCCGGTACTGGATCGGTAATGAAAGTTATCTGCGTTTAACGTGGGATCATCAATCTGACCATTTCTTTATATAGCAGCAATGGCATATGCTTTCTCAGACGATGCCAGACAATGGAGAACTAGAGTGAATTCTTCTACCCTCGAACAAATTGAATTACCGATTGAAGGGATGACCTGCGCTGCCTGCGCGTCACGGATAGAAAAGAATCTGAATAAGCTCCCTGGCGTCGAAGCGGTTGTCAATTTTGCCAACGAAAAAGCGCATGTCAATTACGATGCCACTCAGACTGGAACAGATAAACTGGTCAAAACAGTAGAAAAAGCTGGCTTTCATATCGCACCACAATCGATTCAGCTGCAACTGCACAAAATGACTTGCGCTGCTTGTGCAGGACATATTGAGAAAGCGCTGAATCAATTACCCGGCGTCACAGCTACTGTGAATGTAGCTACCGAAACAGCCAAAGTCAAATTCATACCAGGTCTGGCAACCATCGATGACTTGATCAATGCCGTAATTCGCGCTGGCTATGATGCCAGTGTAATCAATGCATCAGATCATGCGGAAGAAAAAATCCGGCGTTTGGCTGCTTATCAAGCTGAATTACGTTTATTCTGGGTTTCCGTTGCCCTCACCTTACCGTTGGTACTGCAAATGGGTGCGATGTTTTCAGGTCACGAGATGAACATGCTCCCCGGTTGGTTGCAATGGCTATTGGCAACCCCGGTACAATTCTGGATTGGACGGCGTTTCTATATCGGAGGCTGGCATGCCTTGCGCAGTGGTGGAGCCAACATGGATGTGCTGGTTGCATTGGGCACCAGCATGGCATACTTTTATAGTGCCATCGTCACCGCTTTCGGGTTGAATCAGCATGTCTACTTTGAAGCCAGTGCGGCCATTATTACCCTTGTTTTATTGGGCAAATTGATGGAAGCGCGTGCTAAGGGAAAAACTTCTGAAGCAATCGAAGCGTTGATTAGATTGCAACCCAAAACGGCCCGCATTGAGCGCAATGGTGAAATTGTTGAAGTGCCGGCCAGTAGCTTGCAAATCGATGATATCTTCATCGTACGTCCGGGCGAAAACCTGCCTGTTGATGGCGTTGTTATTGAAGGCATTTCCAGCATCAATGAGTCCATGTTGACCGGTGAAAGTTTACCTGTTGGCAAGCAGGCAGGTGCAAAAGTGTTCGCTGCCACCCTGAACCAACAAGGGCTGCTCAAATGTCGTGCAACCAGCGTGGGAGCTCATACCCAATTGGCAGCCATCATCCGTTTAGTAGAGGAAGCGCAGGGTTCGAAAGCACCCATTCAGCGCATGGCAGACACCATTTCTGGCGTGTTTGTGCCCGTTGTTGTGGTCATCAGCATTTTCACTCTGGGAATAACCTGGTGGCTCACGCACGACTATGTTTCTGCTCTCATCAATGCGGTCTCGGTCCTGGTTATCGCCTGCCCTTGCGCATTGGGATTAGCCACCCCCACCGCTATCATGGTCGGCACCGGACGCGGCGCGCAAATAGGCGTTCTGGTCAAGAATGCAGCCGCACTGGAACATGCCGAAAAAATTCAAACCATCATTGTCGACAAAACAGGCACCTTGACTGAAGGTAAACCGGAAGTTACCGACATGGTTCCAGCGGAATCCATCCGCGTGCAGGATCTGCTGCAAATCGCCGCTTCATTGGAACAGGGATCAGAACATCCATTGGCTCGGGCAGTTCTGGACAGCGCACAGAAAATGCATAGGCAACTTTTAACCATTCAAGATTTCTCCGCGATCACCGGCAGCGGCATCACAGCCCGCATAGAAGGCACTCAATATCTGTTAGGATCACCTAAATTTCTGACTCAACAAGGCTTCACTTTGGATGAGCAACAGATCTCCGCTCTGCAAGCAGAAGGCAAAACCGTCATCGGAGTGGCATCCCTGTCTGAACATCACCCCCAAGTACTCGGCTATCTGGCTATCGCAGATCGCTTGCGGGATACTTCCCTGAAAGCGATTGAGCGCCTGCAATCGATGGGGATTGATGTGGTGATGCTAACCGGCGATAATGCCATCACTGCCGCCGCCATTGCCAAACGTACTGGCATTACGCACTATCGCGCGGAGGTCTTGCCGCAAGACAAAGCTGCTGAAGTAAAAAAATTCAAAGCCAGTGGTCAATTTACCGCCATGGTGGGCGATGGCATCAACGATGCGCCAGCCTTGGCAGCAGCTGATGTCAGTTTTGCCATTGGCGCCGGCTCGGATGTCGCCATTGAAGCGGCTGATATTACTCTGATTCGCAATGATTTGATGAGTGTTGCCGATGCGATTGCCCTGTCACGCGCCACACTCAAGAAAATTCGCCAGAATCTGTTTTTCGCTTTTGTCTATAATATCTTGGGCATCCCTCTCGCAGCGGTGGGGATGCTCAATCCAGTCATCGCCGGTGCCGCCATGGCGATGAGCTCAGTATCCGTGGTCAGCAATTCATTGCTATTAAAACGCTGGCAACCCGATCGTTAAAAACTCATTTAAGGAAAATACATCAACATGCAAACCACCACCATCAAGATAAAAGGCATGACCTGCATGGGCTGCGTCAATAGCGTTAAATCCGTACTGACCAATCTGGCAGGTGTAGCACAAGTAGAAGTGTCTCTCGACCCTGCTCAAGCCATTATCCAGCATGATCCAGCTAAAACCAGCCTCCACCAACTCCATGAAACCATTATCGATGCCGGTTTTGAAGTAGCATCGTCATAGAAATAACTGCCAGCAATCCACTACCACGACTATTTAGAATTTTTGGATGGTAAAAAACAACTTATCGCTGCAGGTGTAAACGCAAACCCTATACACTGTTGACAGCATTTCGTTAAATGATCGCCTGAAATCAGCGATAGGGAATGGCTTCTAGCCAATCATCTATCAAGATGATTGTCCATTGTAAAACCAAGAAAGAATTCGATTCTCATACGGACAAGATTGTATCAATAGGCTGATTTTTCCAATAACTTACTATTAGCAAGGCTAATAAATGACAACATATCAACTACAACCAGTGACAAGTATAAAATTTCTAAGCAAAAAAATGCATTGGATCACTGCAATTATTACGACCCTCATTTTACTTAGTGCCATTGGTATGGACGTACATGCACATACACCGCATGATCCGGTATTTGGTTTGGGAATATCTCCAAATTTTGCGAATGACAAAACCTTATTCGTAGCAACCGATGGAGAGCTAACTGATTGGAGCTATCCAGATATTATGAGATCGACCAATGGTGGTTTAACCTGGAACAAACTCCCTAATGGAATGGATAATCGAGGCAAGTTCTCTTCCATCCGCGTCTCACCCAACTTTAGCAGCGATAATACGGTGTTTGTTACAACATTTGGCATTGGTCCTGGTGTTTATAAATCAACAGACCGCGGAAACTCTTGGCAGCCTTTTAATATCGGCCTTTTGAATCGACATGTAACTGAATTAAAAATTGCCAGATCGGGAGCCTCAGATTATGTGCTTTTCCTGGCACCTGGCGGTGGTGAACTATACCGAAGTTCCAGTACACAAGCGGACTGGACCATAGTACTAGAACCATCTAGTTCAATGGTCAGCGTAATTGCCGTATCACCCGACTTTACGCAGGATAATACTGTGATTGTAGCAAAATCTACTGGAAATCTTCTTATTTCGACTGATGAAGGTAATAATTGGAGTGACATAGGAAACCCAGTAGGTACGAAAATTCATGGCATAGCCATCGCACCAGGTGGTGCCAAGGAGATATTCTTGGCCACTAGCAATGGGATTTTTTATAGCGATGACTGGAGTAAAACATATACATTCAAATCTAGCAATCTGCCAATTGGAATCATCAACAATATCGCCGTTTCTCCTAATTATTTATTCGATAAAACAGTGTTTTGCACTACCGCAACCAAAGCTGTATACAAATCAACAGACCGTGGCAGTAGCTGGGTGCTCCATAAGTCAGGAGCTGTAATTACCGGCCAAGCACAGACAAAACTCGCAGAATTCAGCGAACTGCAAATATCAAATACGTTCTCAACGGATGGCGCAGTTTTTCTCTCCGCGTACGATGGATTATTCATCTCGACAGATGGTGGCATTATATGGACTCAAAAACAAACTCGGCAAAACCTAGTGACGGGTTTGGCATTTTCCCCAAACTTTAAGGATGATAGAAGAATCCTCGCGACTACTTACTTTGGAGGTGGTTATTATACTTCAGAAAATAGCGGCACCACGTGGACTCGTGGCTCGCCTATTGGTTGGGAAGGAGTTGCAAACAACGGGCAACTCTCTAGTTTTAATGTTGATTTTGTGCAAAATCATACAAGTACACCATTAGCGGTTGCCGCGGCGCATCATTCAAAACTGGGATTTTCCAATGATTATGGGAAGAGTTGGAATATATTATCCATTCCACAATTTCCTGACATCGCAGTCGGTAATGTTTTTGTCAACGTATTTGCGCTATCCCCAAACTTTGATATTGACCAGGAGATCTACATTGGATCAAATACACAAGGAGTTATTCAAACAACTGATGGAGGAATCAGTTGGCGGGCAACAGGTGAAGTGACAGCGAACAATAGCATTAGCACTATAGCTGTCTCACCCAATTATGCGAGGGACAAAACTGCTTTTACAGCTAACATTTCGGGAGAAGTATGGCGCACACAAAATGGGGGCGACAACTGGTCACGTATCGGATCGGATTCGATCATTACACCAGCTACGCTCAGACCCTACATGTGGATTGCCATTTCACCCCAATTTGCCACCGACCGGCTGGTCCTCGTTGGCACGAATAATGGTGTATTTCGTTCGACCAACGGTGGAGACAAATGGGAACCGATCACCAATCCCAGAATCGGACCATCAACCGTGATCCAACAGATTGAGTTTTCTCCCAACTTCGGCAATGACAATACAGTGTTTATTAATGTTCGGGGCAAAGGTCTGTATCGCTTAAATATGAGTAATTTAGGATGGGTGAAATCGACAAGTAACGTGGGTTTGTCGCTACTTAATAAAAATATTCAATTTACCGAATTCCGCATATCTCCCAATTTTGCGCAGGATGCCACTCTAATAGGTGCTTCAAGAACTAATGTATATATATCAACGAATGGTGGCCTAACCTGGAAAGAAACCGGGCATCCTCAATAAGATAAACTTTATTTTTTATAGTCTGCAATCCTAAAAGGACAACTACTGAGAAGTAGACTTGGCACCAATATAAATACTGTAAACCGCCCTAGTCATGGAGTGATTTACCTTCAATTTTAACCGCATCGCGAAAATCTCGGGGGCTTGCCCCCGAGCTGCAGAGAAATAGTCATCATGTATTCAGGCTGATGTATCACTTTGTATGGATTCCGGAATACTGTCATAAAGTATTTATGGAACCATATAGAAGCAAGTTAAAAGGCATTATTGGCAAGATAGGGTATAACTACAATATAAAGATTGTGGAATTAGAAATTCCAGTGGATCACATTCATATGGTAGTGAGAACGGATCCGAAGATTTCGCCAGCATATGTCATGCAGGTAATAAAAAGCATATCAGCCTGAGAATTTTTTCGTATACGCCCAGAGATAAAGAGAAAATATTTTTGGGGAGATAAGTTATGGATACAAAGCTATTTTGTTGAAATTATAGGTAACGCTAACAAGGAGGTTATTCGTCAGTATGTACAAAATCAACTCAAAGTGATGGATGAAATGGAAAGGAGGTTTGGGCAACTACCGCTCTTCTAAAACTCGGTCGCTTGCGGTCGAGTTCTTTATAGCAGCTCACGTGTTGAAGAATATCTGCTGTTATCGGAGCTTGTTACTTATTTAATATTTTTATTCAATAGATCAATGTCCTTAAACAGAAACTTCATAAATGACCAAGGAGTTCCATCTCCTATCAATTACACCTCAAGTTTAATCAATCCAGCAATAAACTATTCGATTAATTTTTACAAACGAGGTACTGTTCATGATGTAAGCAATGGAGTCTTATTAGTTATCAATTATTCAGGCAGACTCCCCAATAACTTACCATCAAGAAAATCTACAAATGACACTATCAATTATGAATAAAAGATTTTTAAGCAAAAAAGTGCAATGGATCACAGCGATTTTTATCACTCATCTGATGTTTATTGTCACATGCTTGGATGTACTCGCACATAACCCGCACGACCCAGTATTGGGTTTGGGGATATCCCCCAATTTTGTGAATGACAAAACGCTATTCGTGGCTACCTATGGCGAGCTGACCGATTGGAGTTATCCAGACATCATGAGATCGACCAATGGTGGTTTGACCTGGACCAGACTGCCCAATGGAATGGACAATCGGGGCAAGTTTTCCTCCATCCGCGTCTCGCCCAATTTCAGTAGTGATAATACGGTATTTGTTACAACACTGGGCACGGGTCCTGGTGTTTATAAATCAACAAATCGAGGAAATTCCTGGCAACCTTTTAATACGGGTCTTTTGAATCGGCATGTCACTGAATTAAAAATTGCCAGATCGGGAGCCACAGATTATGTGCTTTTCCTGGCACCTGGCGGCGGTGAGTTATACCGGAGCTCCAGTACACAAGCTAACTGGAGCATAGTACTGGAACCATCCAGTGCGATGATCAGTGTAATCGCCGTATCGCCCGATTTTATGCAAGACAGCACAGTGATAGTAGCAAGAACAACTGGAAATCTTCTGATATCTACTGATGGAGGTACCCAGTGGAACGACAAGGGAATTCCGGCAGGTGCAATCATCTATGACATTACCATCGCACCTGGAAATGCCAAGGAAATATTCCTAGCCACCAGCGATGGCGTCTACTACAGTAATGACAGGGGCGACACCTTCAC
>Ga0209582_1000791_pt1 | contig 17212 bp, 8 predicted proteins | sample KloWWTmetKNB5Kit_FD_187176 | JGI IMG/M metagenome (GOLD analysis project Ga0209582, IMG submission 187176) | Active sludge microbial communities from Klosterneuburg, Austria, studying microevolution and ecology of nitrifiers - Klosterneuburg... | ecosystem: Engineered > WWTP > Aerobic digester >...
GTACGGATACGTGCTGCAAAAGAAACTGCTTCTTCATTGATATTGACACGTCCATTGTCGCAATCTACAGCCTTGGATATCAAAATAATATGGTCATCGGGTACGTTTGGAAACTGTTTGCGTACTTCGGCAGCTCTCGACAATCCGATAGATTCATTTTCTGGCGGTGTAAGATTTGTACAATACCAGCCAGTAATTTCCAATGAAGATGTATCATTGGCAAACTGGGTCAAAGAGTCTCTCATTTTAAGCCAACCTTCACCTATGATAGGATTTGAATTGTTATAACTAAAAAGGATCGGGCCTGTTTTTTGAATTGTAACAGGCACTGCAGAAACATCCTTCTCTCCAGTACAACAAGTTTGCTTATCTCGGTAAAAAAGCCAGCCTAATATGAGCCAAAGTAACATTAAAAATGCTATTAAAAATGATCTCATATAAAATGTTGGTTTAATATGTAAATAAAATATCGCAGAAATTTAACATTATTTTATGAAATCCAACAATTTTGGTTGATAAATTAATGGTATCCCATGTAATTTATAATATTTTTTTTCAAAAATGCTGTTTTAATCGTATTTATAGGTTAAAAACTGCTTTTTGCCATCAATTATATCATTATGATGGTAGTTGGCAGACACTTTGTTGAATAGTATCTTCGTTTTTTTGTGGTAATTGTAATCTTTAATTGACTCAAAGTATAAAAAAATTCGTAATATTACGCCATAAATTTAATACCCTTTTAGCTTATGAATATTGAATTCAAAACCATTTATCCGTATCTAATACCTATACTTTTGATAATTATTGTCAATGTTATGTACTTTATGCCGCAATTTGAAGGTAAGGTAGTTAGACAAGGTGATATCATCCAACATGTAGGTATGTCCAAGGAAGCCACGGATTATAGGGAGAAAACTGGAGAAGAAGCGCTATGGACCAATGCAATGTTTGGAGGAATGCCAACTTATCAAATTTCTGCCAAACCAAAAAATAATTTATTGACCTACGTAGAAAAGACAATGTCTTTGTATATAGGTCGACCTGCGGGATATTTTATAGCGGGAATGCTTGGATTTTATGTTTTGATGTTACTTCTTGGTGTTAATCCTTGGTTGAGTTTATTGGGTGCCTTTTTATTTGGGTTTACGACAAATAATTTTACACTTTTTGAGGCCGGACATAATTCAAAGTTGATGGCAATAATGACAAGTGCTCCGGTAATAGCAGGTGTCCTTTTGATTTTTAAAGAAAAATATTTACTTGGCGCAGCAGTTTTTGGGGTTGCTTTGGGTGTGAATATTGCTGCCAATCACCCTCAAATGACATATTATTTGGCACTTTGTATGGCAATACTAGTGGTTATCCAATTTGTAAAAAGTCTAAAATCTGGACAATTAGCAGCTTTCGGAAAAGCAATAAGCATTATGTCAATAGTTGCGATTTTGTCTATTGGTTCTTCAGCTTCCAAGCTTTGGACCACCTATGAATATACCAAAGAAACCATGCGTGGAGGTCAGATACTTAAAGCAGATCCGAGTGCAGCTTCTAATGCAGATGCTAAAGGTGGCTTGGAATGGGATTATGCAATGCAATGGAGCAATGGGTTTGGTGATGTGTTAGCAACGTTTATTCCTAAAGTGGTAGGTGGCGGATCAGGAGAATGGTTGGATGGTAAATCTTCATTGGGAAAAGCAGTCGGACAAAGACAACCATTTCAATTTGGGACATATTTCGGGTCATTACCATTTACTAGTGGACCTGCGTACTTTGGTGTTGTTGCCTTTTTCTTATTTGTTTTGGGGCTTTGGGTAGTAAAAGGAGAAATAAAATGGTGGATACTTGGTGCCGTTTTATTTACAGTTTTACTTTCTATGGGAAAGCATTTTGAGATATTAAATCGTTTTATGTTTGAGTATTTCCCTATGTTCAACAAATTTAGGGCGCCATCTTCCATACTCAGTGTGACAGCTATTTTTATACCTATCCTTGGCGTATTGGCACTTTCGGATATTATCAAATCAGATAATAAAGAACAATTTATAAAGCCACTTTTGATATCTTCAGGCATATTAAGTGGTATTTCATTGATATTATGGTTGGCTGGTGGATCATTTTTTGATTTTAATATGCCAGGTGATGAGCAGTTTGAACAGATCAAAGATGCAGTAATAGACCAGAGAGCTGAGATGTTATCTTCATCTGCTATGCGCAGTTTATTTTTCATCGTTTTGGTAGCTGGAGTACTTTATGGATATATTAAAGGTATGGTCAATCAAATGGTGATGATTTCTATAGTTTCGATCTTGGGATTATTTGATTTGGTACAAGTAGGTAAAGGATACCTTGATAAAAGAGATTTTGTAAGTAAATCAACCTACAAGTCTGAGTTTGAACCTCGACAAGTGGATACCCAAATTTTACAAGATAAGGACCCAAATTTCAGAGTACTGGATGCAACAGTTAATACATTTAATTCAGCATCAACATCATATTTTCATAAAACTATCGGTGGGTATAGTGCTGTTAAAATGCAGCGATACCAGGATATGATAGAACGGCATATTTCAAAAAATAATCAGGCTGTGTTTAACATGTTGAACACCAAGTATTTTATATTCAAAGGGCAAGATGGAACTCCTACTGCCCAATTGAATCCTGCGGCGCTGGGCAATGCTTGGTTTATTAATAATATTAAAATAGTCCCTGATGCCAATGCAGAGATTGATTCTCTTACTGGCTTTGATCCTGCTGGCGATGCCATTGTTCATGCTGAGTTTAAAGATTATGTTTCTGGTCTAAAGCCTTCAAAAAATGGAAGTATTACACTTGCTTCATACTCTCCCAATAGAGTCGAGTATGAAAGTAACACTGAAGGTGAGCAGTTAGCTGTATTTTCTGAAATATGGTACGGTCCAAATAAGGGATGGCAAGCTTATGTAGATGGCAAAGCAGTAGATCACATTCGTGCTGATTATGTCTTAAGAGCAATGAAAGTGCCGAGTGGTAAACATAAGATCACTTTTGAATTCAAACCAAAGGCATATTATCTTGGAGAAACCATAAGTTTGATATCATCTAGCATATTATTGGCTTTGCTTGCTTTCGTGATCTTCAAAGCATTTCGAAAGGATAAAGAAGTTAGTGTAGCGTAGAAAACAGATCATGAAAAAAGTCCTGATCATCACTTATTACTGGCCACCTGCTGGAGGCGGAGGTGTACAGCGATGGGTCAAATTTGTAAAATATCTTAGAGATTTCGGGTGGGAACCAATTGTGTTTACCGTTGAAGGTGGCAGTTATCCGATCTTAGATGCATCATTGGAAAATGAAATTCCTGAAGGAATAGAAGTGATAAAATCGTCTATATTTGAGCCTTATGGTTGGTATAATAAAATGTTAGGCAAAGGAAAAAATGAAAGGGTAGCCGCCAACTTTCTTTCTGAAGGTAAAAAATTGGGTTGGAAGGACAGATTTGCAGTTTGGATTAGAGGCAATTTTTTCATTCCTGATGCTAGGGCATTTTGGGTGAAGCCATCGATTCGGTTATTGGATCAGTATCTTGTTGATCACAGAATAGATGTGATGGTTAGTTCTGGACCACCACATTCTTGTCACCTGATAGCTCACGGCATCAAAAAAAAACATGATCTTCCTTGGATCGTTGATTACCGTGATCCTTGGACACAGATAGATTATTTCAATGATTTGGGGCTAACAAAGTGGGCAAGAAATCGACATATTTCGTTGGAGAAAAAAGTGTTAAATGGATGTGATATCATCGTAACTGTAGGTAAAACCATGGCAGAGGATTTGATTTCCATAACCAAAAATAGAAGTGAAGTCATCACAAATGGTTTTGATGATGCGGATAGAGCCAATGCAGAATCCAAATTGGATGCAGAATTTACAATAACATATATCGGGACTATGAATGACGCACGAAATCCTTTGGTTTTGTGGGAAGTTTTGTCCCAACTTAAGAAGGAAAATCACCCGTTGATAAATAAAATAAAAGTAAAACTTATAGGCAAACCGGAGCAATTGGTCAAAGATAGTATTCAAAAGTATGAGATTACTGAACTGATAGAATTTTGTGGTTATGTACCGCATAAGGAAGCTATTCAGTATCAAAATAGTGCTAGAATTCTATTGCTAATAATCAACCGGACATCGAATAATAAGTCAATTTTGACAGGTAAGATATTTGAATACATAGCATCAAGCAGACCAATTTTATGTATAGGACCTGCAGACGGAGATGCAGCTGCAATATTGGATGAAGCAGATTGTGGTTGTATTTTTGATTATGAAGATGCCGTTGGGATAAGAAAATATTTGACTGAGGCTTACACAAATTACTTGAAAAATGATAATCAACAAGTAGCAACATCAGTGGAAGTTTATTCAAGAAAAAACCTAACCAAAAAACTGGCCGAATTGTTAAATGAAATTTCAAAAAAATAAAATATTAGTACTTTGAAAATCGTCACCATTGTAGGCGCAAGGCCGCAATTTATAAAAGCATCGGCTTTAAGCCGTGAAGTATCAAAACATAGTCACATTGATGAAATTATTGTGCATACAGGTCAACATTTTGATGCAAATATGAGTGATGTTTTTTTTGATGAAATGGAGATCCCAAAACCAAAATATCACCTTGATATTCATTCTGTGGGTCATGGTGCCATGACAGGGAGAATGCTTGAAGAGATAGAAAAGGTTTTGATCATCGAAAAGCCAGATTTTACTTTAGTGTATGGTGATACCAATTCTACTTTAGCAGGAGCACTAGCAGCAAAGAAGCTCCATATCAAAGTCGCCCACGTAGAAGCAGGATTAAGGTCGTTTAATATGGCTATGCCTGAGGAAGTAAATAGGATATTGACGGACCGCATATCTGATATCCTTTTTTGTCCAACTCAAACTGCGATCAACAATTTGCAAGCTGAAGGTTTTAATCAGTTTGGAAATCAAATCGTTTTAAGTGGTGATATCATGTACGATGCAGCGCTCTTTTATAAGTCCAAGGCGGACGAAAACAGTATTATCCTACAAGAGCTTGGATTGAAAAAAAACAATTATATACTAGCAACTATACACAGACAGGAAAATACTGATGACAAGGAAAGACTTATTAATATCATTCAGGCACTCAATGAAATCAATAAAGACAAAAGGGTCCTTGTGCCATTGCATCCACGTACTAAAAAACTCTTACAAACTCATGGTATTAAAACAGATTTTACCATCATAGATCCTGTTGGCTACTTGGATATGATAGCGTTGACATCCAATGCATACATGGTATTTACCGATAGTGGTGGCCTGCAAAAAGAAGCTTTTTTCTTTGGTAAATATTGTCTAACGATGAGAGACCAGACAGAATGGATCGAACTGGTAGATGGTGGATTCAATAGTTTGGTTGGTGCTGACAAAAAGAAGATATTAGATACGTATTACGGTTTGGATATTGATCATATTAATTTTAATGTGAATTTATACGGTGATGGAAAAACGGCAGAGTGTATAATAGATGGGTTATCATTTCATAAACAATAAATGCAATAATTTTTCATTTTATTTATAAACGATTCTGTTAGTTATTGTTAACATACAGGATTACCTATTAATTGATGTACAGTTTTTAAAATAATTTTAACATTTTCTTCAGAATTGACTTTCTTCGCAATTTCATCACTATTCTTTTTAAAATCTATAATATTTTGATGTGTTAAATTATTTAAAGATATTGCTAAGCCCTTTGAGTCAAAATCAGCACTTACTACACCTAAATTGTATTCTTCTACGAGTGACTTCATTTCTGGAGATGGTCCGATAGCAATTGCTAGCCTTGCTTGAATAAATTCAAATATTTTATTAGGTAGAGCCATACCATTGTTGAAATTAGTTGGTTCTAAAATGTATAATCCAATATCATACTTAGAAATGAAATTAACAATATTATGCATTTCTACTGGAGGAATGATTGTAACATTTTTTCTCCTATTAGTTAGTTTTATTAAATAATTATGATAGGTTTTGTCAGTATTTACAAGCATTAAATCTAAAGAATATCGTTCGTCAATTTCATCCATCATCATTATCATATTTTCTATTTTCCTAGATTTCATTGAACCACCATGATGGATCATTCTTATTTTTTTAAGTTTCGGAATGGTTGGCGAAATTTCATGATATTCAGTAGCATTTGTAACCACTAAAGGACTTAAGTTATAATTTTTTTTGTATTCATCAGCAATTCCTTTACATACTGTAAACATGAAGTCAATATATTTTTTGTAGTTTTGTAAAATATTGTGGGTGTATTTTTTAAATAATAAATTCCATATCAATCTATCTTCATGTTCTCTTGGAGAATATTCATGAGCATCGAATAAAATTTTGCAATTTAGTTCTGATTTTAATTTAAAGGCTAAAGGCAAGGTATCTAAATCATTGGCAAATATTAAATCAAATTCCAGTCCCTTGACTTTTTCAATTGATTGTTTTATTTTTTTCTGAGACCAATAATATTTTTCGTAAAACCCTAATAAAAGATATACGCCAAATAGTATTTTTTTTAATAATGATTCTTTTTTATCAACGCCAATAAAATTTACACCTTGAACTTGTGGATTAGAAAAGCCAATAGCAGTAATTTGATAACCAACTTTATTTAAGTTTATGATCTGCCTAAAGACTCTTGGATCATTTTTTAAATTTGAGTATGAAATTATTAAAATTGATTTTTTAATACTCATATTTCTTTTCTTTTTAGTAGAACCATCAGCCAAAATTCTTTTTTTGAAGACATTAAAATATTAATAATGTCAAGAGACAAAGAAAGAAAATTAAACTTATATTTATTTTCAAATTCAATCTCACAATTAGGACAAAAAGATTTTCTAGAAGAGTTTTTTGTCCAAAACCATGGAATCCATGAAGTTGATGGTGTTATATTATGTTTAATTCGTGACAAAAAGGAATTATATTGCCTAACCTTTAAACCAAAAGCCTTATGTTCAATTAACTCATATGTTGGGTATAATTTTGCAAATACTTCATGGTTAAAAGACCGCATATGCAAATTTCTGTGGTACACAAATTGGCATTTAGGGCACCTTATCATTCCTTTATTTATTGATTCTTGATTTGGTACTGAAATAAGTATATACTTATTTGCAATTCGGTCTAATTCGTTTATGGTAGAGTAGAAAACATCATCTGGTAAATGTTCAAGAACTTCAGAACACAAAACCAAATCGAACGATTTATTTGCCACTGGTATTTTGTCACAGCTTGCTAATAATTTATCTGAATTAACGAATGCTAATGCTTTTTGACTCCTGTCAACACCTAAGACAGTGTATTTTTCAGATAATACATTCGTAATGAGCCCATTTCCACATCCTACATCGATTATTGATTGTACATCTTCAGGAATTGTTTTTAATATGTTTTTAACATTAATTTCTGCATCTGTAAAACTTCCCCAATCAAAAGCCTCATAAAATTTTGCATTATCCATTCTAATTTATTTATAAATTTTTAAGCCATTTTTGCATATTTGCTAATCTCCAAATAATTTTTCCATTGCTATTGTCACCTTTTAAAAATTGTTCTTTAAGTTGATTAGCCTTTTGTTTTTTTATACCAGGTATTAAGCTGAAGTCTGTATTTAATAAATGCCCCAAATCATTTCTTAACCATTTAACTTCTCCTGGAGTGACAAAGCCAATTTTATCTTTTCTACTATAAACTTTTTCCGGTAAAAAATCTTGCATTGCCTGCCTTAATATCCATTTTGTATATCCATTTTGTATTTTATACTCCATAGGTAAAGAAAATGCAAATTCAACAAGTCTATGATCTAATAATGGCACCCTGCTCTCTATCGAAAACGCCATAGAATTTCTGTCTTCATAATGTAACAAATTAGGTAAGCTACTAAATTTCAACATGCCTTCATGAAATTGATCAAATTTGTTTAATGAATTCAAAGTAGAGTTAATTTTGATACTATCTTCGTCAAAAACATTTTTTAACCCGTATTTAAATTCTTTTTCCAGTAAATTTGTTTCGCTAAATAAAAGACTAGCAAATGACTTCATTCCAATTTGGAAAATTGAATTGGTAGTCAAATTTTGGTATTTTTTATGGTAATTAAATTCTGAATATAGCTTTCTTAATTTTAGGTCACTGATTAATTGTGCGTATAGTCTGTAATATGTATGCATATACCCACCCAAATAATCATCAGCTCCTTGACCACTTAGAATGACTTTTATCCCATATTTAGAAATTTCTTTCATGATGAAATATTGACTGATTGGCGATGAGCCTAAAAGTGGGAAGTCATTTTGAAATGTTATTTTATCGAATTGGGTTGCTACTTCATTTTCAGTAGGTTTAAGAAAATGTGGGATTATTTTGTCTTTATATTTTTCTATAACTGATTTTGCAAATGGCCTTTCATCGATATCACCAGCTTCGTCATAATAAATTGTAAATGTTTCAATTTTAGGTAATATATTTTGGTTTACTATACATGATACTATCGATGAACTATCTATTCCTCCACTCAAAGTGGCACCAAGAGGAACGTCGCTCCTAATATGTAAATTAAGCGAATTTACAATTTTATCTTTAAATTCTTCTACAATGTCTGTTTGTGAGTTATGCAATATCTTTGTGTCTGAGATGTGCCAATAAACACTTTTCTCAATTATTGAATTGCAAAAATTAATATTTGTGGCGGGCTCTAATTGCCTAATATTCAAATATAAAGTATCTTCTTCATGTGCAATCCATCCTAACTGAATTGCTTTCCTAATTTGAGTTTCATTTATTTCAGACTTGAAAAGTCTTGTTTTTTTTAAAGCCTTAACTTCTGATGAAAAATAAAAGCTACTACCTTCCTTTATATAATAAAATGGTTTTATTCCGAATCGATCACGAGAGCAAAATAGGTTTTGAGTAGCTGCGTTATATATTGCAAATGCCCACATACCTACAAACATTTTAACACATTCATCGCCCCATTCTTTGTATGAAACTAGTATGACTTCTGTGTCAGAATTTGAAACGAAATTGTATCCTTTGCGTAGTAATTCGGTTTTTATTTCTTTGTAATTATAAATTTCCCCATTAAAAACTATTGACAAATTGCCTAAATGCATAGGTTGATTTCCAGCATTACTTAAGTCAATGATGCTTAATCTATTATGTGCCAGATAACAATCATGCTTATGAAAAAGGGACATGTCATCAGGTCCTCTATGCGATGTTGTTTGTGCCATTGATTTCAGGCACTCTACTCCAAATTCGATAGAAATAGACTTATCTACAAATCCATTAATTCCACACATTCATTACTTTTTTATAATAAATCAAACCACAAAACAAATCAATTTTTAATTAAGAATAAGTACTTAAAATGATAATAATATTATTATAACGTTTTTTATGAAATAAAATGTTTAATGGATGTTAGTTATACATTTATTTTTTTATCTTTGTTCCAAATCTAAATTATTTTTTAAAAAGTATAAAATTTAAAATTATTTTCAATGAAAAAATTAGTTATTTACTTAATTATTTTGTTAAATCTGGTAAGTGAAGGTGTTAAAAGCCAAAATGATGAATGTAAAAAAACATTTGTATCCACAATTGGGGCCACAGGTATTGATGAAGCAAATCAGTTTATAGGTTATCAAGATGGATTTTTGGTAAGTGGGACAACAAATTCTAAATTTGTATTAATGTTTCTTTCAGAAAATGGTAAAATTAATTGGACTTACGAATTAGATATTTTCCAGAATTTAACAGAAAGGGCAACAAATATGACACTAGACGGTGAAAATTTGGTAGTTGTTGGCAACTCGGAATTGTCAAATGGAGTTATTCAAAATTTTATTTTGAAATTTAATATTCAATCAAAAAATATCATTTGGTTGAAGATTCGTAATAATCTAGAATTTTCAACTTCGTATTTCACGAGTGTACTAAATGAAACAACGACTGATACATATTATGTTTTAGGTCAAACACAAGAAAACTTTTCTCCTGGGTTAGGATGTGATGCACTCTTATTGAAAGTTAATAAAATTACAGGTAATGTTGAGTTAGCAAAGAATGTAAATTTAGGAAGTTGTGAAACGTATACCTCTTCTCTTATTGCGAATAATGGATTTATATATGGCGCAGGGCGTTTTAATTCTGCTGGTGGAGGTCAAGATAAGTTCAGAGGAAGTTTGACTAAATTAGATTTAGATGGAAATGAAATTTGGTCTAAATTATATACAAAAGATATTATTTCGGATGAAGCAAGACTTTATTTTCAAACTATAGCTGAAGATAATGGTAATTTAATACTAGGCGGACAAGGAGATTTGGACGGCACTTCTACATCAGACGTAGATGTTTTGCTCATGAAAACAAATTTAGATGGTGAAATAGTATGGCATAAGGAAGTTAATATATTAAATGTAAATTCTGAGTATTCTACAAAAGTTATTGTAATGAATAGTGCGTATTATTTATTAGTTAATGCTACTTCAAGTGGTAACAATGACTTTGTAATCTTGAAATTTGATTCCGAAGGTAATTTGGTTTGGAACAAGATGTATGGTAGGCAGTCCAACGATAGAGGTAATGATATTTTGGTAACTGAAAATAATATTTTTATAGTAGGAAAAACCAATAGTTTTGGTGGAACGGGAGATGATATTTTAATTGCCAAAACTGATTTGGAAGGAAATGGATTGAATGAGTCATGTAACTTCTTAAAACCAATAAATGCAAATTCAAAAAATAGTATTTCTCCATTTGAAGGTGAGGTAAATACTTTAGACTATAATATAGATTTTCCACTTACAGATAAATCAATTTCTGTAAGACAGTTAAATTTGACCGCAAATGAAATTTGTTCGGTAACATGTGCAGATACATGTAAAAATGGTGTAATTGTGCATACAGTTCCGGATGCAAAAATTTCTGATATTTCTGTTCAATGTAAAGGTGGAAAATCCTATGAATTGACAATTAAAATTTGTAATTTGGATAGCGTGACATTATCTAAATTAACGCCATTTGTTATTTATGATAACAATCCAACCATAAATAGTGCACAAATAATCTTTCAATCTAATTTAGGTATCGATGTACTGACAAATAAATGTGAGACAATTAAATTTACCACGTCACTTCTGGAAGCACATAATTACTTTGTTGTTGTAAATGATAATGGAAGTTTAGTAACACCATTTAGTTTGAATGATGATTTTCCAAGCACAAATATTCAAGAGTGTGATTTCCAAAATAATTTATTGGGATTTGCAACGGGCGTTGCGGACACAACTTATATATCAGAAACACTGGTTTTGGGAGAGTCTATTCAAATTGGACAAGAAACCTATGATACAAAAGGACAATATGTTCAAAATCTATCAAATATCTACGGTTGTGATAGCACGTTAGTTATTACAATAAATATTATAAATGCAGATATATTGTATGATTTCAATAATTGTGCTGCTGTTGTTGGATCATCTAATATGGATTATTCTGAATTTCTTCCATCAAAAGCTAGTTCCATTGAATGTGGAATAATAAATTCAAGTAACATCTATAGAAGAAATCCATTACAAAACAAACATTCTTGTACACCTGGGTTAGATAACTCTAATGGAATGTGTGTTGAAAGTAAGTTAAACTGTGTTTATAATCCAGGTGATGAGAGATCGGTTATTTTTACGATGGAAGTTATTCCGAATATTGACAAACATATACAAATTCATGAAATTAGGTTTTTTGAAAAATCTCCTTTGAATTATGATTGGGTAAATGGTGATAAAGGTTTAAACAATTATCCAACAAAATTTGGATTAAGGGTGCTCAAGAATAATATTGAAATCTTGAGAATTACTGATATTAACTCATTAAGAGATTGGAACGAACGGAAATTCAATTTTGATAATCTACCTGCATTTGTTTCTAAAGAGAAATCAACTTTTCAGTTTGAGTTTTTGGCTTATTGTCCCATTGGAAATAACTCCACTGTCAGTGTATGGGATATTGAAAATATGTCAATCTTCACTTCTTGCGTCGAAAAAGAATCTAGGATATTGAGTGGTGGAATCAATAATTTTGATGGTAAACCATTTTCAGATATAACGGTTTACAAACAACAAAATATTGAAATTGAGCACCAAAAAACTGATGCTAATGGAAAGTTCAAATTTGAAAATTTTGAGATTGTTGACGGTTGTGAAATTTCTGTAATTAAGAATGACGATTATTTAAATGGTATTTCTACTTTAGATTTGATTTTGATACAAAGACACATATTAGGTTTAGATATTTTTGACGATTCAAGAAAATATATAGCAGCAGACATAAATAATGATGCTAAAGTTTCTGCTTCAGATCTTGTTGAATTAAGAAGACTGATATTAGGAATCACAGAAAAATTTAATAATAATGGTAGCTGGAGATTTTGCACTGAAATACCTTTATTTAATTTGAATAGTAAAATAGAAGTGAACGAAAAATATCAGGTTTCAAATGGACAGAATGACATTATTAACTTAAATTTTACTGGTATAAAAGTCGGGGATATAAATGATGATAATAATGTTAAAGACATTGGAACTAGTCGAGATAGAAAAGTTGAACTATTTGAATATACTTTTGAAAAAATTAGTCAGCAGGAATCATATATAAATATCTATTCGAATGGTTCAAATGAACTTAATGGTTTTCAAATATCGTTAGAAATAAATGATTTAAAGTTTTTAGATATAATAAATAGTCAAATTTCACTTAGTTCAGATGATATTTATGTAAATAATGATAAAATATTTATATCATTTTCATCTCCGACTTCTGTAAAATTTGATATAACAAAGCCTATTTTTTCATTACTGATTAATTCAGCTAATATTTTATCCAATAATATAAGCATGAATAATAATTTTAAAAATGAATTTTATAGTGTTGATTTGCAAACTAAAAAAGTAGAATTGAGAGAAAAGATAGTTTCTAATATTATTGAATTTGTTAATGCAAAACCGAATCCATTTGACAATGTATCATTTTTAGAATTTTACACTTCTGATATATCACCAGTCGAAATTGAAATTTATAGCTTAACAGGAAATTTGGTGTTTTCTAAAATATTAACACCTACATTAGGTACAAACCAAGTAGAAATTTCATCTAACCAACTTGGAAACCTTACAGGAATGTATATTATTAAAGTATGTTCTAGAAATGAATCCCACGCATTAAAATTGATTCTAAAATAATAATTTAGAGCCACAGTTTCTTTAACTGTGGCTCTAAATTGTTATCCAGTTGAATGAATTTAACTAAATTTTACTCTATACATTGTATTACTTTGTTAGCTGTTTTTGTGTTCTTATAATTTGATTTACTTAGTCTAAATATTATTAAATGCCCAATCTATCAGATTATGTTAGTAATTTTTAAATTTTTTGGACTTCTCATATATGAATGTAAGAGTGAATAGTAAATATATATTAATTTTAATATTTTGTTGCTTTACTTTTAGTTCTATAGCATATCAGAAAAATTATTCAATAAAAAATGGCTTTCCTTCTAATAATGTTTATTCTATAAAACAAGATAAAAGAGGATTTATTTGGGCATCTACTGACAAAGGATTAGTAAAATATGACGGTAAAAATTTTAAACTGTTTACTATAGAAAACGGCTTGGCTTCTAATGATAACTTTGCAATGTTAATAGATAGTAAAGATTTTGTTTGGTTGTATTCTTTTGTAGGAATTTCTAGAATTGATCCCGATGGAGGTTGTAAAATATTTGGAAACACAAAATCGTATTTTAGCCATTTTATTATTAACAATAAAGATGAAATATTTTATTCAGTAATTGATTATAAAAGAAAAATTAATGATAAAAATGCTGTCAAATATTTTAGAATAAGTAATTCTGTTGTAGAACCAATAGTAGTGCCAAATTGTCAAAATTTGTTAGCTTTGGCTATATTACATAAAGATCAGTATTTAATTTTCTGTAGGAGTAATGATCGTAAATATACTAATTTTAATTTAAATAGTGACATTTTTCATCCATTTTATGATAATGAATTGGAAATTCTAACTAAATATTTTACAGAAAATGACCCAACCTTAGAAGTATTAGAAATAAAAAATAAAATGTTTTTATTTAAAGAAAATTTCTATGTTAATTTTTACAAAATTAATACATCAAATGAAAATATTGTAAACAGTAAGGCCTACAACTATCTAAATGGTATAAAAAAAATTGCAAAAGGTAACATTATAGTAAATGATGAATTGATTTACATGATTTTCAATAAGGGTATCTATACTTATAATATCGAAACCGCAGAGTGGAAACCATTTTTGAATTTACCCAAAGCTACTTCTATATTAATTGATCAAGAAAAAAATGTTTGGATTTCCACTATGGGCGACGGAATCATAAAATATTCCAATCTAGACCTTAAATCGGGAAAGACTACAATTAAAAAATTAAGTGACGAACCAATCAAATTTGTAAATGGTTTCAAAAATCAAACATTGTACATTGCCAACTCAAAAAATGAGATTAAGGAAATATTAAAAAATACAGTATCGTATAAGCCTGAATTAATTGACATACGATTTTTAGAATCTAATGAAATTGGCGAAGTTTACTTCGGAGGCAGTAGTGCTGTTTATCGTAATGATTACGTATTTTCTAAATTTGGATTTAAATCTATGAGCTTATATCAAGATTCTTTGGCTATCACGTCAACTTTTGGAACTAATTTTTTAAATAGGGGCAAACTTAAATCATTAAGAAATTTTGATAATGGGCAGAGAATTGATTTATCAGGTAGAATGTATGCCATACTGCTCCTAAAAGGGAAATTTTATTCTGGTAATCAGCAAGGTTTATTTTGGGGAAGGCCAACCATAAATGAACTAAATCCTATCTGCCTTGATGAAAGTAGCGAGTCGGTTAGTGTTAATGGCATCAAACAATCCAATGATGGCTTGATCTGGGTAGCTACTGAAGGTAATGGTGTTTATGTTTTGAAGAATGATGAAGTGATTCGACATTTTGATAATGAATTAATGGATGCTAATATCCACTCAATCAAGACTGATGAGAAAAATAGGGTTTGGGTAGCTACACGCAAAGGTGTCAATCTAATTCAAAAAGTAGGAAAAGATTTTAAGATTAGCGCATTTAATAGTTTTCACGGATTTCCTGATGACTATATAAATGACATATATTGCTATGATGATGAACTTTATGTTGCCACTGACGAAGGTCTAGTTCAGGTTAATATAAATCAATTGAACAAAACTAACTTCCAACTACCACCACCGATTCACATTAATTCATTCAAAATTCTAAAATCTACTTGGGAATTAGCAGACAAGGATACTTTCCACATGTTAGAATATAATGAAAATACTGTCAACTTTGAATATTCGGGTATTTCATACAAAAGTAATGGAAAAGTACGCTACGAATACAGACTATTGCCTTCAGTGCCTGAATGGCTTCAAACACATAATGATAACCTTACATTTAATAACCTTAAACCTGAAAAATATACTTTCGAAGTCAGAGCGATAGATGCCATAGGTAATGTTAGTAAAATGCCTGCTCAAGTTAATTTTGAAGTAAAAAAGCATTACTCAGAAAAGTTATGGTTTAGAATGGTCACTTTACTTACAGCATTTTTAATTCTTCTTTACTTTATACTCCAATACCTTAAACAACGTCGTGAGCAAGCTGCAGAACAATCCAGAATAGAGAAGTTGATCTCCGAATTGCGTTTAAAATCACTACAATCCCAACTCAATCCCCATTTTATTTTCAATTCGCTTAATGCCATCCAGCAATTCATAAATACAGAAAATAAAAAATCGGCCAATGACTACCTAGCTAAATTTGCACGACTGATGCGGCTTTATCTTAATGGCTCTGATAGTCAGTTTATTACATTAAAGCAGGAATTGGATGTATTGAAATTATATTGTAGTTTGGAGCACTTGAGATTTGCAGATAAGTTTGATTATGATATCAATATTGACTCTGCAATTAGATTGGAAGATTACGATGTGCCTGCCATGCTGCTACAACCACATGTAGAAAACGCAATCCGGCACGGATTGATACCCAATCAAAAAGCAAAGAATTTTTTGCAAATAAATATTAAAAAAGACATAAACAACGTTGTATGTGAGATAATTGACAACGGAATAGGACGAAGTAGGTCTTTGGAGTTAAAAGGTAAGTCAAATACGGATCATAGGTCTATGGGTAATAAAATTTCAAAAGAGCGATTGGAGATGATTAGAGCGCTTAAGCTTGCATACATTTCTGAAAAGATTTCAGATCTGTCTGATGAATATGGTCAGTCTGCCGGAACAAAAGTGGAGATTTTAATATTTAAAAGAAGTTCAAAGAAATAAAAGTGGGATATGAAATTGCGCGCATTGATAATAGATGATGAAAAACCAAGTAGAGATAATCTTCAGGCAATATTACAGGAGTACTTTAAAGACATTGATGTCATAGGTCAAGCTGAAAATCCAGATGATGGTGCAAATTTGATTCGTAATATGCAACCAGATTTAGTGTTTTTGGATGTACAGATGGGAACCAGTACTGGATTGGAATTATTAAACGCATTTCCTGAACCTACATTTGAAACAATCTTTATTACTGCTTATGACGAATATGCGGTTAAAGCATTTCGTACTAAAGCTGCTGATTATCTTTTGAAACCTATTGATTTGGACGACTTAAAAGATGCCATTCTTAATGTAATGTCCATTATTAAAACGAAAGAACTTGCCAATCTAAATGATCAATCTACCATTGATGATATTAATATTCCTACCTCTCAGCATTTTATCAAAGTACATACGCAGGATGGAACAGAACTAATTTCTCACGATGATATATTATACATTCAATCCATTAATTACTACACCAATATCGTGCTCAATGACGGACGTGAAATCATCTCTACAAAAATTCTAAAGGAATATGAAGGATTACTCAAAGATTTTAATTTTTTTAGAATACACAACTCATATATCATAAATCTAAAATACCTTAAAGGTGTAGTAGCCAAAGAAACTTATTTTGCTAAATTGTCCAATGATATTCAGATCTCTATTTCAAGGCGACGGAA
>Ga0209582_1000794_pt1 | contig 17185 bp, 13 predicted proteins | sample KloWWTmetKNB5Kit_FD_187176 | JGI IMG/M metagenome (GOLD analysis project Ga0209582, IMG submission 187176) | Active sludge microbial communities from Klosterneuburg, Austria, studying microevolution and ecology of nitrifiers - Klosterneuburg... | ecosystem: Engineered > WWTP > Aerobic digester >...
TCCCAAGTGATCACGCAACTGTGCCACATCTTCCAACAACTGTCCTCAAGCTTGTTCTTGACTTCCCACACGCCGCTTTCATTGCGCTTATAGCGAGCGTATTTGTCCTGTGTGGGGATCAACGGATGATCATCCTTCGGCTCATAGATCTGCGCGGTCTTCAACCATAGGTCGTCCACGCCGACCCGTTTTGCCAAGGCCCTTGCTTCGGGGATCTGGTACTCGTTCGGCTTAACAACGAGGAATTGAAATACGACCTGTGGTGTAGCGCTCTTCAGCTTCTTCTTCCACTTCACGATCCGTTCCGCGCCTTCGATCACCTTGGCCAATTCGCCTTCTTTCCTGTAGGCCGAATACGTTTCTTGATCGGTGCCGTCCAACGAGATGATCAAGCGGGAAAGCCCGCTACGAACCGTTGCTTCGGCCTTCTCTTCGGTAAGGAAGTGCGCATTGGTGCTCGTTGCCGTGTAAAGGCCACGATCGCTCGCGATCCGAACCATGTCCAAGAAGCCCGGATTGATGTACGGCTCACCTTGGAAATAGAAGGTCAATGCCCACAGGTCCGGGGCCAGCTCATCGATCACACGTGTGAATAGATCCTGTTTCAGATTTCCCGTTGGCCGTGTGAAACTGCGCAATCCGCTAGGACATTCTGGGCATCGCAAATTACACGCTGTGGTCGGCTCGAAACTGATGCTGAACGGCATGCCGCTGATCCGTGGATCCTTCGTGTGTTTGGCCCGTTGGAAGCTGGTCCACAAGCCCGCAGCATTGCCCAGCCTTCGTGGTGTGGCCTTACGCGACCATTCCAGCGCGTCACGTACAGGAGCGAACATCGGTGCAAGTTACGAGGGGATCATGGGGTTGGCTTTCAAGGCGGTTCCCGATCGGCCTCCGAAATGTTCCTCTACCTGCCATCGTGTAACTTCCCCCGCCCTTCACCGTCCCAGAATGGAACCCTTGCACAATGCGCACAATTTTGGTTTTCCTTTTGATCAATGTACTTCCCTGTACAGCCGCATTTGCGCAGATCACGTTGAACGGGCGTGTGGTCGATAGCAAGACGAACGAGCCGCTCGCATTCGTTCATCTGGTGCCGCACGAAATGCGCGATGGCACCACCTCGGACATCGACGGTCGGTTCAGCATAACGGTAGCGGCGTTACCGGTCACCTTGCATTTCAGTTACGTGGGTTATTCTGCGCAGGAGGTCGTGGTAACTGCGGATGGGCCATTGCTCGTGCGCATGCAACGCGGGGCCGTGGAGCTACGCGAGGTGGATATAACTCCCACCGAAAATCCGGCCCACCGCATCATCAAGCTGGTGTACGCCAACCGAAAGGTGAACGATGGTCTACGCAATTTTGCACACCGGTACAAAAGCTACAGCAAGGTCATTTTCACTGCTGATATGGATAGCACGATCATGGCCGATCCTGAAAAGTTCGCAGCCTTGGACACAAGCGATCGGGATGCGATCGAATTCCTGGAGAAGCAATACATCCTGTTGATCGAAAGCGTAACGGCCAAGCGGTTCATTCCACCAGCAGCGGAGCAGGAGGAAGTGCTGGCCATGCGTGTGAGCGGATTGAAGGATCCTTCGCTCCTCGCAATGGTCGCCTCCACAAAGACCTTTTCGGTGTATGAGCCACAGATCCAGGTGAATGAGAGAACGTATTTGAGCCCGATCGGCCCGGGAAGCACCAAGCAGTATTTGTTCATCCTGCAGGACACATTGTACCAAGGCAAAGACAGCGTTTTCGTGATCAGTTATCAACCCCGTTCCGGCAAGAATTTCGAAGCGTTGAAAGGGGTGCTCTGGGTAACCACGGATGGCTACGCACTGCAGAACGTGATCGCAGAACCCGTGGAACGCGAAGGAGGTGCGAACATCAAACTGCAACAACAGTTCGAGCGGGTCACCAACAACGGCACCTCGACCTGGTTCCCGGTACAATTGAACACCTTCGTTTACTTCGACATGCTTCAGATCAACTCCATGAAGATGGTAGCGATTGGCCGTTCCTATCTCAAGGAAATTGAACTCGAACCCGTGATCGAGCGAAAGGATGTGCGAGGCCCTGACCTCATTATGGAAAAGGTTGCCGGGAAACGTGACGATGCGTTCTGGAACGGATACCGCACGGATACACTGGACACCAAAGAGCTACGTACCTACCATACCATCGACAGTATCAGTGCTGCGGAGAATTTGGAGACCAAACTGAAGTGGGCGGAACGCTTGCTTTCCGGACGTATACCTGTCGGCCCGTTCGACTTGTTGCTCGATCGGTTCATGCGATTGAATGATTATGAGGGCTACCGTCTCGGTTTAGGTGTCACTACGAACGACAAGGTTTCGCGTTACTTTTCACTGGGCGGGTATTTCGCCTATGGCTTTAAGGATAAAGAGTGGAAGTACGGAGGGGACCTCACCCTGAAACCCCGACCCGGCCGAGATCTCAACCTGAAGTTGGGCTATTTGAACGATGTGGACGAAAGTGGCAATACCGATCTTCCCGGTAAGAAGAATCTCAATTTCAGCTCGGAGAATTATCGGTCACTGTTCATCAGTCGCATGGACCGTATTGAACGGTTCAGCGCGGAACTTGGCTTTCGCATCAACTCCTCATTGAGGGCTTGGGTGGGTACCGAACGCGCAGAACGGTTGAATGTGATCGGTTACCAATACGCGCAGCCAGCCGGCGAAGGAGTGACCACGCTCCAGGATCGCTTCTTGACCGGAGCGATCACGGCCGGTTTCCGTTTCGCTTACCGGGAACAGATCGTGCGTTTGCCCGATCGCCAATACAGTTTGGGAACGCGTTGGCCAGTGCTGCAAGTACAAGTATTCCGGGCCGTTAAAGGCTTGTGGGATGGTGAAATGGACACTTGGCGGGTGTTCGCGCAGTTGGACAAGACCTTCCGCATACGCCGGTTCGGGGATCTCTCCGTGCGAGCCATAGGCGGCGTGGCCGATCCGAATGCGCCGTATCCCTTTCTGTTCAACCCTCGGGCAACCTTCCTGCGGCGCATCCCAATTGCAGCGCAGAACACCTTCGAGACCATGCGCCCCAACGAGTTCCTATCGGATAACTATGCATCGGTCCATCTGCGACACAGTTTCGGGAACCTGTTGTACAAGGGGAGGAAATTCAGGCCCGTGCCGATCCTCGTGGCCAGTGCCGGGTGGGGCGGTCTTTCCAAACCGGAGAACCACCGCGGCTACTCGTTCAGTTCCATGGCAAAAGGATTCTACGAAGGTGGTATACAGGTCGATCAGCTCTTGAAGACCAGCTTGGTCGGCCTTGGCATTGGTGCATTCTACCGATTCGGGCCTTATACATTGAACGATCCGATCGACAACCTTGCCATAAAGCTCTCTTTATCTGTCGGTATCTAGTGCGACCGTACGTACCGACTTTCCCCGCGTATGTCGTTTCTTTGTTCCTAGGCCTGCGGCGTTGCTCCGGGCACGTTGCCGATGTGGGCTTGGCTCTCCAGTAGAATACTGCGCAATAGGACCGGGATCTTGGTGATCCTGGGCTTGCTCACGGCCTATTTCGCATACGAAGCGAAGTATGTCGAGATGAGCTACAAGTTCGGCGGTCTTCTGCCGAAGCAGGATAGCGCCTATGTTCATTATGAGGAACTGCTTTCAAAGTTCTCCGAAGACGGGAATGTGATCATTCTTGGAGTAAAGGATCCTCGTCTGTACACCACCGAAATGTTTTCCGATTGGTGGAAATTGGGTCGTGATCTCACCGCTCAGGATGGTGTCGATTCGGTGTTCTCCGAAGCCAACATCTTTGAATTGGTCCGGAACGACAGCCTCAAACGCTTCGATCTTAAGCCCATCTTTTCGCGCCCACCAACGGACCAAGTGCAGTTGGACAGCTTGTTACAGAAGGTGCGTTCGCTGAAGTTCTACCGAAATACCCTTTACAACAATTCCGGGACCAGTTTAATGATGGTCTTTGTCAATTCAGCGCGCTTCAACAGCGAGGCTCGTGGAGATATGGTGGAATTGATCGATGCTCGTGTGAAAGCATTCGAGGTGGAAAGCAAGCTCACGGTCCACCGGAGTGGGTTGCCCTTTATTCGTACAGTGGTCACCCAGCGTACCAAATCGGAGATGGCCATGTTCGTTGTGCTCATGGTCGTCGTGGTGTCCGGGCTTATCCTGCTTTTCTTCAAGTCGTGGCGGGTTATGTTGATTTCATTGTTGGTGGTTAGTGTCGGGGTGATCTGGGCGGTCGGAATGATCGGGCTCTTCGGCTACAAGCTCACCTCGGTCATGGCGATCATCCCTCCGTTGATCATTGTGATCGGTATACCCAACTGCATCTTCCTGATCAACAAGTACCACTTCGAATATGCCCAACACCGCAACAAGGTGAAGGCATTATCCCGTGTGATCTACCGTGTCGGAATGGCCTCGTTCACCACCAATGCGACCACTGCAGTCGGTTTTGCCACTTTCGCACTGACGTATAGCGACGTGCTCAAGCAATTCGGCATCATCGCATCCATAAATATCATGGCCGTATTCGTGCTCAGTATCCTGCTGGTCCCGATCCTTTTCAGTTTCCAAGATGAACCCAAGGACAGGCACCTTGCACACCTCGATCGCCTCTGGGTGGACCGTGTCATGAGCAAGGTGATCCACATTGTACAGCACCAACGCGCCATGGTCTATGCGGTTACCGCACTGGTCGTCGTAGTCGGTTTGATCGGAGTTACACGACTAAAGAACGAAAGCCGCGTAGTGGATGATCTTCCCGCGGATGACCTCGTGATGAAGGACCTGCATTTCTTTGAAGAGGAGTTCAAAGGGGTGATGCCGTTGGAGATCATGGTCGATACCCGTAAGAAGGGAGGCGCCTTGAAGGATGCAACATTGAAGCGGATCTCGCAGTTGCAGGATTCCATGGAGACCTACCCGGAATTCTCGCGCTCACTTTCGATCGCTGATGCCGTCAAGTTCGTTCGACAGTCCTTTTATGGCGGGGATCCGGAACGATACGGGTTGATCAAGTCCAACGAAAAGAGCTTCATCCTGCCGTACTTGGAAGGTGCGAAGGACAAAGGAGGAATGGCCCGTGCATTTCTGGATGAGGACCAACGTACCACGCGTATCACCATGCAAGTGGCGGATGTGGGAACCGCACGAATGGATGTGATCGTGGCGAAATTGCGCGCCCAAGTGGACTCCATCTTCGACCCGACGAAGTACAGAGTGGTGCTCACCGGTGCCAGTGTGCTCTTCCTGGAGGGTAGCAAGTACATGGTGAAGAACCTCATCATTTCATTGATCCTTGCAGTGGTGCTGATCTCCGGTTTGATGGCTTTGCTCTTCAACTCCTTCCGCATGGTACTGGTTTCACTGGTGCCCAATTTGATCCCCATGATCACAACGGCGGGATTGATGGGATACCTCGATATTCCGATCAAGCCCAGTACGATCCTCGTGTTCAGTATCGCATTCGGGATCGCTGTGGATGACGCGATCCACTACCTCACTAAGTACCGCCAAGAACTCAAGATGAACGGTGGACAGGTTCGTGGATCGGTGATACAAGCCATTCGGGAAGCAGGGGTGAGCATGATGTACACCTCGATCGTCCTTTTCTGTGGATTCAGTCTTTTCGTCTTCAGTGATTTTGGCGGAACACAAGCCTTGGGTCTCCTTGTTTCATTCACCTTGCTCGTCGCCATGCTTACCAATTTGCTGATCCTTCCTTCCCTTCTTCTCAGTTTCGAAAAGACCATGACCACCAAAGCTTTCCAAGAACCTTTGCTGGACTTCATGGACGAGGACGAGGACATTGACCTCGGCGAATTGCGTATAGAGGGAGAGGAGCCAAAGAACACTGTACGAACGACGACCGATTCCGTAGATACCGAATGAAAGGCATTATCCTGGCCGGTGGTTCCGGCACTCGACTGCATCCGTTGACCTTGGCGGTGAGCAAACAATTGATGCCGGTCTATGATAAGCCCATGATCTATTATCCGCTGAGTACGCTCATGGCCGCGGGGATCCGAGAAGTGCTGATCATTAGTACACCCCACGATCTGCCGAACTTCCAAAAGCTGCTTGGTGATGGAAAGAATTTGGGTTGCGAATTTTCCTACGCTGAACAGAAAGTGCCCAACGGACTCGCACAGGCCTTCGTGATCGGCAAGGAACATATCGGGAAGGAAAGTGTCGCTTTGATCCTTGGCGATAATATCTTTTACGGTTCAGGGCTCGGACGCAAGTTGAATGAACACATCGCACCGGATGGCGGACTCGTTTTCGCTTACCATGTGAGTGATCCCGAACGCTACGGCGTAGTGGAGTTCGATGCCAACAACGTGGCACTGAGCATCGAGGAAAAGCCGTTGAAGCCGAAAAGCAACTATGCCGTTCCTGGTCTCTATTTCTACGATAACAGCGTGGTGGAGATCGCCAAGGAATTGAAGCCCAGCGCACGTGGCGAGTACGAGATCACCGATGTGAACAAGGAGTATTTGCGCCGTGGAAAACTGAAAGTGGAGATCCTCGATCGCGGTACCGCTTGGTTGGATACCGGCACTTTCGCTTCGTTGACCCAAGCAGGCCAATTCGTGCAAGTGATCGAAGAGCGACAAGGCCTGCGCATCGGTTGCATTGAAGAGGTGGCATTCAAGAAGGGCTATATCAGTTCCGACCAATTGGCCGCTCTAGCGCAACCTTTGTTGAAGAGCGGCTACGGTGAATACCTCATGAAGTTGTTGGCCTGACCATGGAACAGGTCCGCGCACTTTTCGATGCGCATGTGGAAAAATGGTTGGCAGAACTGCCCGTTGGCGAGCTGCATGCACCCATGGCCTATATGATGAGATTGCCGGCCAAACGAGTGCGGCCGATATTGACCCTGCTATCCTGTGAACTGTTCGGAGGCCAGGCCAAGAATGTGCTTGATGAAGCACTTGGCGTCGAACTCTTCCACAATTTCACCCTTATGCACGACGACATCATGGACAACTCCACGCTGCGGCGCGGCATGTCCACAGTGCATGAGAAGTGGAACGCGAATACCGCTATCCTTAGCGGCGATGCCATGTTGGTGCGTGCCTATCAGATGATGGGTTGTGATCCCGGTGTGCTGGCGATCTTCAACCGCAGTGCGTTGGAGGTGTGCGAGGGGCAGCAGCAGGATATGGATTTCGAAAAGCGGAAAGATGTCTCCTTGGATGAGTACCGTGGCATGATCCGTTTGAAGACCGCCGTGCTGCTCGACTGTGCTTTACGAATAGGTGCGTGTAAAGCAGGTGCCTCGCCAAACGATCAGGACCTGATCGGCACCTTCGGGGAACAACTCGGATTGGCGTTCCAAATGCGCGATGATCTCTTGGATGCGTTCGGAGAAACCAATCGCACTGGTAAAGAGCAAGGCGGGGACCTGCGCAATGGCAAAAAGACGTGGTTGTTGATAACGGCTTTGCAGCGTGCCGATGAATTGAACGATGCGACCCTTAGGAACGAGTTGGCCAAACCCATTTTAGAAAGGAACGTGGTCCCCATGATCAAAGCATTACGCGCTCTGGGAGTTCAACGCGATGCAGAAGCGGAGGCGCATCGTTTGGAGACCGTGGCGTTCAATGCGCTTGAAGCGATCAACCAACCCGATCAAAGGAAACTCCCGCTCCGCCATTTGGCCGAGGCACTTCGCGGGCGCGTCTCGTGATCTATTCGAGCAGGTCGCTCAATGCTTTGGGCAACTCGTTGTACTCAAAAGCGAAGCCCGTCTCCAATAATTTCGTGTTAGAAGCGCGAGAACCTTCCAACAGAATTTCGGATAGCTTGCCCAATACCAACTTCAAGAGGAAGCCTGGTACTGGAGGAAGCCATTGCCTTCGTTGAAGTGTCCGGCCCAGGGTCTTCATGAATTCCGCATTCGTTACGGCACCGGAAGCACTCACGTTGAATGCCCCGTGCATGCTCTCTGTTGTTATGGAATGGATGTAAGCCCGCACCAGATCATCGATGTGGACCCATGGCATCCATTGTCTACCGGTGCCCAACGGAGCCCCAAGGCCCAGGTCAACGGGTTTTCGTAATTGTGTCAAGGCACCACCTTCCGAGGAAAGAACAAGGGGTGTGCGCAGCTTGACAACACGCGTGAACGGCTTCCATTCGTCAACTGCACTTTCCCACAACTTGCTTATAGTCGCTATGGTATCGTTTCCCGCTGCATCCGTCTCGGTATAAATGTGCGGCGAGGTTTGTGCACCGTAATAGCCTATGCCGGCCGCACTGGTGAAACTCTTGATGTGCAGACGCTCCGTTCGCACTGTGTCGAGCAACAGACGTGCGGTCTCCGTTCGGCTTGAAACCAGCTCCTTCACGCGGTGCGTGGTCCAGCGTTCTTCGGCAATGCCGGATCCCGCAAGGTGTATGATGTGATCGACCCGATCCAGCCCCGCCTTGTCCAACACACCCTTTTTAATGTCCCACACGAAGGAACGAACGCCTGCCTTTTCGATCTTCCTACGACCCAAGTAATGTACGTTCCACCCGGTCGCCAATAGATCTCGTGTCAATGCGGTACCTATGAGTCCCGAACCACCGGTTATGAGAACAGTGCCCACCAATGGAATCGACTATCGCACCATGACCCGCTTTGTATATACCGAGCCATCGTCCTTGTTGATCAGCCGTAGCACGTATGTTCCACCGGTAAGTTGGCCAAGGTCCAAGGGGAATGGCGAGTTGCCCGTTAATTGCACACGTCCTTCGTATGCCACACGCCCATCGTTACTGATCACGGAAAGCAGATAAGCACCGTTGCGGGGCGCTATGATCCGATACCTTCCGGACATGTTGCCTTCGGGGAGAACTTGAAGTTCGCCAAAAGCGTGGTATTCCATTCCGATCGTGAGGCAGGCAGGGGCCGTGTCCGCGAGCAGCACCAACGACAGCACCGCTGTTCCAGAACATTCATTGATGGATCCCACATCATAGGTGTACTCTCCTGGAGGATCAGAGCCGGGGTCGAACGTGCCGCCAAAGTCCATCGTGTTCGGATCGGTCCACGAACCGCCTTCACTGGGTGTGCCCCCCAAGAGCGGGAACAAGTCGAATGCGGATTGGGCTGCGCAATACTCGACCAGTGAATCCTGCCCGGCCGATGCGCCGCCGGTGCTTATGTTGACCGTGTATGCGAATTGCTGGAATCCTTGCACGGGGCACGCATCATCGGTGACGGTGATGGAGAATTGATAGGTACCCGCTGCCACACCCGTGCTGTTCCAACAGACCTCGGCTGTAACCGGGTTGGTGCCCGATAAGTTGATCTCGGCTCCAGGCAGTGCCGTTGAAATGTTGGAAACGATAGCAAGGGTTTGATCGATATCCACATCATCGAATTCCAGTGTGGCGCAGAAATCCCCTTCAGTACAGACCAATAGCGCACGAGCAGCCGTCACTTGGGCAACTCCGTTCGCATCGTTGAAAACGCCGCTGTCCACCGAGGGAACGGCATTGTTGCAATTGGAGGCATAGAAAGGGAAATCGTGCATCACCATTCCCACCCAATGGCCAAGACTGTCGTATTCGTTCACCTCGACCACTGTGAAAATGATCCCTGCAAGATCAGGCGTGAAAGTGATCCGGCCGGTAAGGCTATCGATCTCCATGCCGGTGTAGGGCTGTGAGCCACTTAAGGGCGGGAAGTACAGAACGGACATGGGGTCTGGTGCTTCCGGTTGCCCCAGATTGAATTGTGCATTAACGAAACGGTACCGCAACGTATGTCCATCCGCATCTGTAGCACTGGCATCGTAGCTCACCGGCTGACCGACGCATACCAAGGGAACTTTATTGTCAACGAATTCGGCGCCAGCGTTGCAAAAGCTTCCAAAGTTATTGAAGCTCGTTTCCAGCCAAAGTCCAGGAGTTCCCTGTACGTTCAGTGACACGTTCCGGCAGCAAATGCTCCAACTTACCCGCCATGCATTGCATGGGCTCATGAAAACGGTGGTCTGGTACGTATAGAGTTCGAAACCGATCAGTGTGCCGCCATTACAAATACTGTTCGGGAGGTCTTCCGCACACAAAGGGGACACGTCTTCCACGCTCACCGGCAGCAAGTTCGGTTGGTCAAAGGTCACCCCGCAATCGTTCTCGAAGTGCAATTTCTGAGGAATCATGGCAACACCGCTGCATTCTCGGTAAAGCTTCAAAGTGACCTCATAGAAATTGTTCCCGACACAGCGTGCACTGATCGAACCACCCGGTAAATGCTCTGCACTTACATAAATGCTGCAGAATGAAAGCAAGAGAAGTAGAGCGTAGCGTTGGACCATGGTTCCTGGTTTGGAAATGTGAATATAGCATTCCGGAATGAATGGTCCTTAAAGAACGGCTACCTATCCAACAAAAAGGGGCAGTAGGATGGTTGTTCAGATGCTCGAACGTAAAATACGATCGATCTGTCCTAGATGCTTTTTATGGTGGGCATGCATGAAGCTTAACGCTTGTACGAGGCCCAATCGCCCAACGGACGGGTGTTTGAACAGATCGTGACCAAGATGATCGTCCTGGATCGCGCCGTAGGCTCTTGCCAACTCGCTACGAACCTTGTCCCACCGGGCATTCGCTTCGGCATAGCTCAAGACGGGGACTGCGGAAACGTTTGCCGGCGCTTTGAATTTGAAGGGCGAGACCAGTGCGACCTTCAATATAAACAGCCCGAAGATCGAAGAAACTCCCACAGGGCGATGCCGATCACCACCGTATTTCTTCCGCAAGTACGCCAACGAATTTTCTTCGATCATGGCCATGTGTGTTATCACTTGCGCAACGCTCCACCCACCAATTGCTGGCACCATAGCGAGTTGCTCGGGTGGGAATTTCTCCAGCCGTTCGCTCAGACCGTGCCGCTGCATTTCCAACTTTTCCAACCCCTTGTCCAACGTTTTCCGTATGGCCATGGGCACAAGGTCGGTATAAGCAGGCCGATGGGAATAACGCGTGAAGGCCACGAAGCCTATCGCGCGCGTTCCATGGACTTCAGGTCATCCTCAATAAAACCTTCCTTCTTTCCGAAGATCGATGCGTCGTCGTTCAGGTACATCAATTCACCGGTGCCTGCATTGAACACGCGCTTGAAGCAATGCTTGTTCTTGTGGTCTCCCGTAAGGATCAGGTCGCTGACCGTTATTCCATTGTCACCCTTTACCACTCCGCTTGCCAGCTGGGACAAAGCCATCACTTGGGCAGGTGCGGTGTAGAATTCCTTCACCTTAGCGGCATCGGGAATGCTCTTGTCCAAATGCTCTTGTGCCAGCCAGAGGTCGGTATCCCTGATCAGTCGCGTGCGGCTGCTGTATGTCCTATCGGCGGTGGCCTTGTCAGTGATCTTTCCGGTCTCCACCAATTTCAAATAGTCTTGAAGATGTTTCATGTACACACCCAACATCGGTGCCATGCCTTTTTCGTTGATCGCCACCGGATCGATCTGGATGAAAGCCAGTTCTTGTTGCGCAGGAATGCCGTTGAATTGATCGTTGGATTGTTGCAGAACTTCTCCTTTCTTCAATTTCCAGCCCTGCACCAGCGTAAGGAAAGTGCCGTTGAATTTGACCGGATCCGTTTTCGACAATTTCATTAAATAGGTCTTTTCCGGAACAATGGGCTGTGTTGCAAGTTGGGCAACGCTTATGAAATCATAACTGGTTGTGAATTTCCAATCGCTCTTCACCGCATTCGTAATTGCTTTGTTGTACGGCGTGTCAACGGCATCCAATACAATGATCGTGGTACCACCCTTGGCCGCTTTTGCTGCACCGGCAGAGAAGGCGCCATATTGTGCACCGGCGGCAAGAGTTGTAAGAAGGGCAATGGAAGCGAGGGAACGGTTGAGCATGGGATCTTGGTTGGGTCTTTAGCGAATGAGTTGTGAAGAGTTCCGGTTGCATGCGAAAATAGTGCCACGGGTGTTCCACCTTTGTACTACGTGAGGGACAACATGCACAACGACCTGTCAAGAACGGACCACTCTTCCTTGGCGCATTACCTGGATCGGGCCGAGGTACTGGAGGCCACTGTAGTGCAATTGCGCAAAGACCTTTCGCTCTCCGATGACCAGCTCCCCATCCCGGAATTGTCGGAGGACGCGTTCGAGTCGCTCCGTGCAATTATTCAGCCCAGATTGGAAGTACTTCACGGAAAAGGAGCCCATGCGTTACAAGTAGCGATGTACAGGGTCGACATACCTGAGGGACACCTTCAACGTACCCTATCCATGGGCGGCATCCCGCTACTGGCTGGTGAGTGTGTCCTTCGGGCCTTACAGAAGGTGCTTACCCGGCTGCGGTATGCTGGGCGATACTGATCCTCCGGTTCTGTCGTGTACCCTGAACCCCATTACTTGCGTATAAATCGTCCCTTACCCATGCTCTGAAAAACTACCTTTGCACGCGATCCTGCGGAACCCATTCATGGACAAGTATTCCTACCTCAGCAACGTCGACAGCGCTTGGCTGGACGACCTATACGAACAGTTCAAGAAGGAACCGGCGAGCGTCGAGACCGGTTGGGCCCGGTTCTTCGAGGGTTTTGACTTCGCAAAGAGCCTTACCTCCGATGCGGCTCCGTTGACCGCTAGCTCTGGAGGAGTTGATGTTACCGAAGGGAATGAGCGCTTCCAAAAGGAATTTAAGGTTCTGGGTCTGATCAGCGGCTACAGGAACAGAGGTCACCTTTTCACCGATACGAACCCGGTACGCGACCGACGCAAGTACTCGCCCACCTTGGAACTGGAGAATTTCGGACTTTCTGCGAGCGACCTGAACACCGTGTTCACCGCCGGTAACGAAGTTGGAATTGGTCCTGCCAAATTGAGCGAGATCATTGCGCTTTTGGAACAGACCTATTGCGCCAGTGTTGGAGTGGAATACCGCTATATCCGTAATCCGGAAAAACTGAAGTGGCTCACCGAGCGAATGGAGACGGTGAGGAACACCCCAAGCTTTACCCTTGATCAACAAAAGGATATCTTGGAGAAGCTCAATGAGGCGGTGGTGTTCGAGAGTTTCCTTGGCAAAAAGTTCATCGGCGCAAAACGCTTCAGCATAGAAGGTGCTGAGGCCTTGATCCCGGCACTGGATACCGTTATTGAACACGGTGCGGAATTGGGAATTACGGAATACGTGATCGGCATGGCCCACCGCGGTCGGCTCAACGTTCTGGCCAACACCATGCGCAAGAGCTACGATGCCATCTTCAGCGAATTCGAAGGAAGGGATTATGACGATGCGTTGGTAGAAGGCGACGTGAAATACCACATGGGTTACAGCAGCGTGGTCACGACGAACACAGGAAAGGAAGTGCGACTCACACTTGCTCCGAACCCGAGCCACTTGGAAAGTGTAGGCCCTGTCATGCAAGGGATCTCTCGTGCGATCATCGAACATGACGACGGATTTGCACAAGGCATAACCGCACCGATCATCATACACGGCGATGCGGCCGTTGCTGGACAAGGTGTCGTGTACGAAACCGTTCAAATGGCCGGCCTGAAAGCTTACGAACTTGGCGGTACCATCCACATCGTTGTGAACAACCAGGTCGGCTTCACCACCAATTACATCGATGCACGTACCAGTACCTATTGCACCGACGTTGCGAAAACCACCTTGTGCCCAGTGTTCCACGTGAACGGCGACGATGCAGAAGCCGTGGCCTACACAGTGAAGCTTGCGATGGACTACCGGCAAGCATTCAAGCAGGACGTTTGGGTGGACATCCTGTGCTACCGCAAACACGGACACAACGAGGGCGACGAGCCGAAATTCACGCAACCGCTTCTTTACAAAGCGATCGCTGCACACAAGAACCCGCGCGAGATCTATACGCAGAAGTTGATCGACAGTGGTGTGGAAGGCGCAAGTGAACTTGCCAAGGAAATGGAACGCTCCTTCATCGAAATGCTGGACGCGCGTTTGAACGAAGCGAAGCAGATCCGCGTCGGAAAGATCACGAACTTGATGTCCGATCGTTGGAAAGGATTCAAGCGCGGAACGATGGAGGATATCCTGAAGTCACCTGATACGGGCGTGGATGAAAAGACGCTGCGTTTGATCGGGGAGAAACTCACAGTACTCCATCCGGATGGAAAGAAGTTCTTCAGCAAATTGGAGAAGATCCTGAACGATCGGAAGAACATGATGGCCAATGGTCAACTTGACTGGGGTATGGCCGAGCTTCTTGCCTATGGATCCTTGTTGCTCGATGGGCATCCAGTGCGCTTCACCGGACAGGATGTGGAACGCGGTACCTTCTCCCATCGCCATGCTGTGGTGAAGGTGGAGGATAGCGAAGAGGAGTTCATCCACTTGAAGCACATCAAGGATGGGCAGGCCCTGCTGCAGATCTACAACTCGCTGCTCAGCGAATATGCTGTGTTGGGGTTCGAATATGGCTATGCTCTCACAGCCCCGGAAGTGCTTACCATATGGGAGGCGCAGTTCGGCGATTTCGTGAATGGCGCTCAGATCATCCTGGATCAATACCTCTGTTGCGCAGAAGAGAAATGGAACACGCAGAACGGCATCGTGTTGTTGCTGCCACATGGATATGAAGGCCAAGGTGCAGAACACAGCAGTGCACGTATGGAGCGGTTCCTCAGTAGCTGTGCTGATGCCAACATGGTGCTCGTGAATTGCACCACACCTGCAAATTTATTTCATGCCTTGCGCCGTCAGCTCGCATGGGATTTCCGCAAGCCGTTGATCGTCTTCACACCGAAGAGCCTTTTGCGCCATCCGTTGTGTGTTAGTCCTTTGGAAGACCTTACGAAAGGAGGATTCCAAGAGTTGATCGATGATGTAGAAGTGGATGCGAAGAACGTTCGAACGGTGATCTTCACCCAAGGCAAGATCCACTATGATCTTATCGAACACCGTCGTGCGAATGGGATCAAGGATACGGCATTGGTCCGCCTCGAACAGATCCATCCGCTCCCTGTAGAACAGATACGCGCTGTCCTGAAAAAGTATGACAAGGCAGAACGACATTTATGGGTCCAAGAAGAACCGATCAACATGGGCGCATGGCCATACATGGTCATGAACTTCCCGGATATCCGTCCGGAATGCGTCAGCCGCCCAAGAAGCGGTGCGCCGGCAACAGGCAGCAGTAAACGCAGCGCCAAGCAACAAGTAGCCATCATTGAACAAGCATTCGCGAAGTCGAAGAGCACGATCAAGGCCAGCGCTTGATCTGCGTTCGAAACGATAAGAAACACAATTCAACCCTCAGCATCTTTAAATGGCCACCATCGACATCAAAGTACCAAGCCCCGGCGAAAGCATCAGTGAAGTACGCATCGCGCAATGGCTCGTGAAGGACGGCGATGTGGTGGAGAAGGACCAGGTGATCGCGGAGATCGATAGTGATAAGGCCACACTTGAACTGAGCGCCGAAGAAAGCGGACAGATCAAACTACTTGCCGAGGCGGATGCCACTGTAAATGTGGGTGACGTGGTCGCTAAGCTGGATACTTCCGTGGAACTGACCGCGAAGAAGGTGGAAGTGAAGAAGGGTCCAGAGGCAAAAGGGCAAGATCAGGGGGCAAAGGGGCAAGAGCAGAAGGCAAAAGAGCAAGACGACAAGAAGCCTGAAGCTGCGCCCGCCGCAACTGCAGCGCATGCCACACCGGTCGCTGTGAAGATGATGGAGGAGAAGGGACTAAGTGCCGACAAGGTGAAAGGCAGTGGTCCGAACGGGCGCATCACCAAGAGCGATGTTGCCGCATACGTCTCCGGTGGGGTTGATGCAGGTGCTGTCGTAATGAATGGTTGGGGTGGAAAGCGCGATCAGAAACGCGCCAAGATGAGCACCCTCCGCAAGAAGGTCGGAGAGCGTTTGGTCATGGTGAAGAACCAGACGGCAATGCTCACTACCTTCAACGAAGTGGACATGAGCGCGGTGATGGACCTGCGCAACAAATACAAGGACAAGTTCAAGGAAGAGAAAGGCGTGAGCCTCGGCTTCATGAGTTTCTTCACCAAAGCGGTTACCGAAGCGCTTCGCCAATTTCCCAACGTGAACGGACAGATCGACGGTGATGAAGTGATCAGTTTCGATTATGCCGATATCGGTATCGCCGTGAGCAGCCCGAAAGGCTTGATGGTACCCGTGTTGCGAAATGCGGAAAGCCTAAGTCTCGCGGAGATCGAATCCGGTATCAAGACGCTCGCGATCAAAGCGCGCGATGGCAAGCTCACCATCGATGAAATGACCGGCGGCACATTCACGATCACCAACGGCGGTGTTTTTGGCAGCATGCTAAGCACACCGATCATCAACCCGCCGCAAAGCGCGATCCTCGGTATGCACAACATCGTGGACCGCCCCGTCGCTGTGAACGGACAAGTGGTAATACGCCCTGTTATGTTCCTCGCGCTCAGCTACGATCACCGTATTATCGACGGAAAAGAAAGTGTGAGCTTTTTGATGGCCATTAAGCAGATGGTCGAGGATCCGACCAAGATGGTGTTTGGTGGGAAGGAGCCTGGTGAGGTTTTGTTGGGGTTGTGAGCCAATGTCATGCATCGAGTAACCCAAGTCAGTTGGTTCAGGGGCTTGTTGATTGCGCAAGTTTCATCGCTATTACTAGCTGCAATTCTGGACGGCCCAATTGTCGAGGTTGGGTCCGAATGGTCGACGCTCCCGGGTTCGAAGGCTATTGAGAAGTGGAGTTCCTTGTGGATTGAAGCGATTATTGGATTAGCACTTGTTGTTGCAGGGATTGCTTCCTGGGTCGGATTGTTTAGGTTTCGTCGCTGGGCGCGCATGTTAGCTTTGGTTAGCACGGTTGGAGTGTTGATACGCATCATGGATAGTGGTTTGGAGAGTGTTTATGGTTTAAGTGGTATGCTACAGACTCTGAGTGAACTTTGTTGGGGTTCTTCTCTCACCATGGCTTTCTTTTCCGATATCCGGACTCAATTCAAATAGCGCATATGAGTTTCCCGAGACGGTAAGGAGAGCATGAGCTTCCTTTTCAACGTGAAACAGATGATCGAAGACCCGAGCAAGATGGTGTTCGGTGGGAAGGAGCCTGGTGAAGTTTTGTTGGGGCTGTGATCGGGACACCTCAGCACTCGCAGGCCTGGTCGCGAGACGTCCATCTGCATGCGCTAGTGGTAA
>Ga0209582_1000798_pt1 | contig 17131 bp, 15 predicted proteins | sample KloWWTmetKNB5Kit_FD_187176 | JGI IMG/M metagenome (GOLD analysis project Ga0209582, IMG submission 187176) | Active sludge microbial communities from Klosterneuburg, Austria, studying microevolution and ecology of nitrifiers - Klosterneuburg... | ecosystem: Engineered > WWTP > Aerobic digester >...
AACGTGGATGAGGCGTGCGTCAAACTCGGACGATTGCCAGTTCACATGGGTTACAACGTGACCTGTATCGACAAGAGCGGCAACTACGCCACCGTGTACATGAACCCGGACCGCCCACCACGCGTGGTCTATCAAGCTGCCGCCACCAATCACCAACACCAAGTGGAGTGGGACGAGTATGCCGCCTTCACACACACCATTGAGCGCAAACATCTTTTGGAACAATGCTTGGCGGATCCGAAACTCACACGCGCTGCATTGCTCAAACAATTCCTAAAGCCGCCGTTGTACAGCCAACAATTCATGCGCGGTTTTGGCACCTTGTACACGGCCGCCTATGATGTTGCCAAGGGCAGCGTGAAAGTGATCTGGCCTGACAAACAAGTGGAGGCAAGCTTCAAGAAGTTCGAGGAACAGGAAGTGGAAGTCGTGCTGCTGAGACCCGTGGGCCGGTATCTCGCGAAGTGACGCTCCAGTGCTGCTCAGCGAACGCCGCTACCTTTGCATTCCATCCTTCTTTGAACATGCCGAACACCATCACCGCTCCATCCCCTGCTCTTTTTCAACAAGCCAGTTACATCAACGGCCTATGGACCAATGAAGGCGATGGCACCTTCAACACGGTGATCGACAAGTACCACGGAACGGAACTTGCGCGAATGCCAAATGCCACGGAGGCGCAGATGGAAGAAGCCATCGCTGCCGCGTACGCAAGTCGCGACATGCTCCGGAAATTGAGCGCTGGTGAGCGTAGTGCGAAGTTGCACACACTCGCGGACTTGATCGAAGAGCGTGCGGATGCTCTAGCGCAGCTGATCGTGCAAGAAGGTGGCAAGCCGATCGGATACGCAAAAGGAGAGGTCGCACGCTGCATTGTTACAGTGCGCACTGCGGCTGCCGAAGCGTTGCGGTTCACCGGCGAGCAAGTTGCCATCGACTACGGTGCCGGTGTTGGTAAGACCGCATTCACAAAACGTTTTCCGATCGGGGTCATTGGTGCGATCACACCCTTCAATTTTCCGCTGAACTTGGTGCTGCACAAAGTTGCACCTGCTATGGCCGTAGGTTGCCCCGTGGTGCTGAAGCCTGCGCCCCAAGCGCCATTGAGCGCATTCGCTTTGGCAGCGATGTTGGAAGAGATCGGTTGGCCCAAAGGTGCGTTCCACGTTATGTTGAGCGGAATTCCCGTAGCCGAAAAGTTGGTGAAGGACGAACGCATCGCCATGCTCAGTTTCACCGGAAGCGATAAAGTGGGCTGGCATTTGAAGGCTATCTGCGGTAAGAAAAAGGTGGCCCTGGAATTGGGGGGAAATGCCTCCGTGATCATTGATGAAGACACGGACTTGGCTAATGCGGCAAAGGCCGTTGCCATGGGCGCGAACCTGTACGCTGGCCAAACCTGCATAAGCACCCAGCGGATCTATGTCGTCAAGAGTGTACACGATCAATTCCGAGATCTACTTGCGAAAGAATTCGGCGAGTTGAAGTCGGGTGATCCGAATGACCCCGCTGTTTCCGTTGGACCGATCATCGACAAAGGCCATTTCGAACGCATCGGTTCATGGGTGGGTGAAGCGGTAAAAGGTGGAGCCAACGTGTTGGCCGGTGGCAAGGCGATCGATGCCGAGCGGAACATCTATGCCGCAACCTTGCTAAGTCACACGAAGCCCGAAATGAAAGTGAACTGTGCCGAGGTCTTCGGTCCGGTCGCGGTGATCGAAGCGGTGACTGACTTCCGTGAAGCGATCGCGAAGGTGAACGACAGCAATTACGGATTACAAGCCGGGGTCTACACCAACAGCATTGCGCACATGAAACTGGCACATGAGGAATTGGAGGTCGGGGGCATCATAATCAACAGCATTCCGGGCTTCCGGATCGACAGCATGCCATATGGCGGCGTGAAGGACAGCGGGCTGGGACGTGAAGGGTTGAAGTACGCGATGGAAGAGATGAGCGAACCACGATTGATCGTGTATTGAAGCTCGGAGTAACGCACACGGTGAACTACACGTTCACACTTCCGCTTTCGCTTGCCGGAAATATTTCATCGGCACGAACAACATTCCGAAACACTCACCGTGCTCTTTTCCTAAATGCTTGTGGTGCATCTTGTGAGCGCGCCTGATCGCTCTGAAGTAGGCATTGTCCGAATTACGGAGCCACTTCGTGCGCTGATGGATGAAGATGTCGTGAACAAGGAAGTAGGCCATGCCGTAAAGGGTGATGCCCAAGGCGATCCAGATCCTTACATCTGCGATGCCACCGCGAACGCCATAGAGGAACAGGGTGATCGCAGGTAAGGCGAAGATCAGAAAGAAGGCATCGTTCCGTTCAAATGGCCCGCCGTGGTCCTTCTTGTGATGATCATCGTGCAAGCCCCACAGTGGACCGTGCATGATGTACTTATGGGTTGTCCACGCAACGAATTCCATGCCGACGAAGGCACCGAGGAGAGCTAGGATATTGATCATCCAGGTCATTGCGGTGCAAAGATCGTTCTCAGCGCCTTTTCGCGATGGTCAAAGATCGCTTCGATCCGTTTGCGTACCACCAACGCATGGACCAGTCTGCCCAGCGGTCCGAAAGGCAATCTGTAGACGACCCGGTCTTCCACTCTGATGCCATAAGGAGTTCCCACAAAGACGTGCTCATGTTCCCACTTGGCGAACGGTCCATCCATCTGTGCATCCGTGAATCGGTAAGGTGCCTCCACACCTTGGATCTCGGTTCGCCACGCCAATGGCAAGCTGAACAATGGACGCACGCGATACTTGATGTTCATCCCGTTGAAGATGGGTCGTTCCGGATGATCGGTGATGATCTCGAACCGCATATCCTCCGGCGTGATCCGGGACAGGTTCAACGGTGTAGAGAAGAAATCCCAAGCTTCCTTCTGCCTGATGGGAAGTAAGATCTTCCGTTCGATCACATGGTCCTTCATTTCAATACTCCCGTTATGCGCAACGGCGCGACGATCTTCCGAACGCCGCGCCGTTTCCGCTGTTAATTATCTTTTCACTGCTTCTGGACAGGCACGATCACTTGACCCGATCCGTTCTCGAAGCGCAACCAGTAGGCACCTGCACTAAGAGCTGAAAGATCTACGCGAATGCGCTGTTGACCACTGGAAAGTGTTCCGAGGTCCTTCACGTCCAATTGACGACCCAATGCATCTTGGATGGTCAAGGTCGACTTCCCTTTGGAAAGAAGGTCCATATCCAGGACAACCTCATTTGTTGCTGGATTCGGGTATGTCGTCAAAGAAGCAACGATCTCCTGCTCGCTCAATCCAGTGGACACTGGCAATTCAACAAGTGCACCGCCGGTTGGCAATGCCACCCAAAGACCAAAAGCTGCACCCCCGCTGTTCTCCGTTGGATCAAGGAAACCAGAGGCCAGCACCGTGATCGCGTTGCCGGCAAGTGCCAATGTTGCCAGTGGTGCATCGTAGCTCACCACCGGTGTTCCCATGGTTTCGATCAGGAGCGTATAGTCGTTCTCGGCCAACTCCAAGTAACCTGCGAATTCACCGTAGCTCAAACCGCTCACGATCGTTCCAGCAGGTACTGACGTTTCAACCACATCCACAATAGGCGCATCGGTGCTTCCATGGAACACGAGCACGTCCACGTTTCCTAACACATTGCTGGTTTCACGCGCTCCACCTTGCACATACAGGTCGAATGGAGTAGCAGGTGAATAACCTGATGCACTTACAATACCGTTCGCAATGAGGATGTAGGTCTCGCCCTCAGCGAGGGTATACGTGAACCGCGCCAGAGCACTGACGGTATCGGTAGAAGTTGGAAGCGCGATGCTCACATCGAAAGGAACACCAGCTTGTGCATCCACGAATGGGCTTGCGGTGCGGAAGGTGAAATCGTTGATCAACGGAGCGTTGTTCAACCAAACATCAACTTGGGCTGCGGCAAGATCAGCGCTGTTGTGGATCACTTGTACACGAGCTGTTGGGATCGCGGCTGCAGGTAAGGCCACCAACGGACCGCCACTGGGCAGTGCAACGTAAAGGCCGAAAGCTGCTCCTCCGCTGTTCGCGGAAGGGTCCAGAAATCCGGAGGCCAAAGCGACCAATGCTGTTCCACCCAAGTTCAGGGATGCCAATGGCGCAGAATAAGCGGCCACGATCGTGCTGTTGAATTGGTCGCGTACTTGCAACGTGTAGTCAGCAGTACCCAATTCCAAGTAACCGGCAAATGCTCCGTATGGGGCATTGTCAACAATGGTCGCGTTCGCCAAAGCGCTCTCGTAGATGTCCACTGTTGGGGCATCCGTGCTGCCATGATGTACAAGCACATCGGTCATCATGCTACCGCCTGCGGCTACCTCACGTCCCATAGCGTAAACCTCAAGGGAGAAAGGAACTGCTGGGCTGTAGCCGGTAGGGCTAACGATGCCGTCCGCAACAATGATGTAGGTCTCACCTTGAGCAAGTGTATAGGTATACCGTGCCAATGCACCGACCGTATCCGTTGAAGTAGGCAGTGCGATGCTCACATCGAAAGGAACTCCGGCTTGTGCATCCACGAAAGGACTTGCGGTACGGAAAGCGAAGTCATCGATCAAAGGCGTGTTGTTCAACCAAACATCGACTTGTGCAGCAGCAAGGTCAGCGCTGTTGTGGATCACTTGAACGCGAGCTGTTGGTATCTCTGCTGCTGGCAAGGCCACCAGAGGCCCCCCGCTTGGCAGCGCAACGTAAAGCCCGAACGCCGGGCCACCGCTGTTCACCGAAGGGTCAAGGAAACCGGAGGCCAAAGCGACCAATGCCGACCCTCCCAAGTTCAAACTTGCGAGTGGTGCCAAGTAGGCGGCAACGATCGTGCTATTGAACTGGTCGCGTACCTGTAAAGTGTAATCCGCTGTGCCTAATTCCAGGTACCCGGCAAAAGCTCCATAAGACGCATTGTCCACAATGGTCGCATTCGCCAAAGCGCTCTCGTAGATGTCCACTCTTGGAGCATCCGTGCTGCCGTGGTGCACCAAAACATCCGTCATCATGCTACCTCCTGCGGCAACCTCACGGCCCATATCGAAGACCTCCAATGAAAAGGGAACAACTGGAGTATAACCTAAGGGGCTAACGATCCCGTCGGCCACAACTACATAGGTGCCGCCATCAGCGAGTGTGAAGTCCTGGGTGAAGATCGCTTCATCTGCACCGGTGCTGTTGGGTGGCGCGATACCGACCGTGAAACTCACTCCTGAAGGAGCATCGACGAAAGGAGAAGCCGTCCTGAACTCGAAGTCGTCCAGAAGAAGGGCGTTGTCAACATAAACATCCACCACCGCAGCGGCGGCATCAGCACTGTTGTGTATGACTTGCAAACGAGCGGTCTGCGCGTTTGAAATTGTTGCTCCCATCAAAAGGGAGAGAGTAACTATCGGAATTCTCATGGTCGTGTGTTTTTTAGGGGTTCAGTATGTAAGAACAGAACTAAAGCCTTTTTGTTCATCATTCGTTCCAGAAGATTAAACATGTCTGACAAATACATGACAATAGCCGGAGGTTCTGCCTGGATCAACCGGCCAACGCCGTTTTGTAAGATGCAATGGCCCTATCCCGAGCTGCTTTGTGTTCAACTATCGGCTTGGGTAATTCCAATTGACCGTATTCCGGAGCCCACTTCAGCACGTACGCCATTTGGGGGTCGAATCGTTGCAACTGTAGCGCGGGGTTGAATACGCGGAAATAAGGAGCGGCATCACATCCGGTACCGGCGGCCCATTGCCAGTTCCCGTTGTTGGAGGCCAATTCAAAGTCCATCAACCACCTAGCGAACCAAGCCTCTCCCCAACGCCAGTCGATCAACAAGTGCTTGCACAAAAAGCTGGCGACCACCATGCGTACACGATTGTGCATGAACCCGGTTTCGCGGAGCTCACGCATACCGGCATCAACCAAAGGGTAACCGGTTCGCCCTTCGCACCAGGCTGTGAAGCTCGCTTCATCATCGCGCCATGGGATCGCATCGTAGGCCTTGCGGAAGGCACCCGTTTCGACGTGTGGGAAATGCCAGAGGACCTGCATGAAGAATTCGCGCCAGATCAATTCGTTCAACCACGTATCACTGTTCTGCATTGCCAGTCGAACCATCTCGCGGATGGATACCGTGCCGAAACGGAGATGCACGCCGATACGCGAAGTACCTTCAACGGAAGGTGTGTTACGCAGCGCGGCGTACCTCGCCAATAGGTCTATTGAAGGGGTCTGTTCAACCGCTTCGTATAATGCATATCGGAACCCAAGATCCTCCAATGCGATACGCTCATGAGAAGAGTTGTGGTGCATGCCACCCAGCAATTGCTCGCTGGGGTAACTGGGAATACCTTCCTCACCGAGCCGTTGTTTCCAGCGCCTGGCGAAAGGGGTAAAGACGGTGTAGGGGTTGCCATCCGGCTTTACCACCTCGTCCCGTTCAAATATGGTTTGGTCCTTGAAGGTGTGGAGGGCGATCCCATTCTCCCTTAAGAGATCACGGATGTGCCTATCACGACCCAATGCATACGGCTCATGGTCATGGTTGGTGTATACAGCCGAGATCGGAAGGTCACTGACCAACGACCTGAAAATGGAGAGAGGGTCGCCTTGCTTCACCAATAAGCTGGAACCATGGGATCGCAATTGATCATCCAACGATCCCAAACGGTCATGCAAGTAACTCAGGCGTCGATCATTTCTGTCCTCGAGCTTGTCAAGGATATCCGTGTCGAAAATGAAAAGTGGTTGCACATTCCCCGCATCCTTCAGTGCGCGGTAGAGACCATGATTATCATTCAGTCTAAGGTCTCGACGGAACCAGAAGACCGTGACGGGCCCGATACCGTTCATCGCTGCACCTCCAGTCCACGTAGGCTCTCCCATGCATCCTCTACGCAAAGGGGGAACCACGCTGTGAAGAGTCCCGGATGTTCCGCCATCTCCCTTTCAAGTGTCGCACGATCCACCCACCGCCAATCGGATGCTTCCGTCGGGGCGGGTCGTGGATCAAGGTCACTGGTGCCGATAAGCACATGATCCATCTCGTGTTCCACAAGTCCGTGTTCAAGTTCTGCCCTGTAGGTGAAGTGGAATGTTGTCCGTAACGGGATGCTCAATCCCATCTCCTCTTTCAGTCTGCGTTCACCAGCAGCTACAAGTGTTTCACCGGGACGAGGGTGGCCGCAACATGTATTCGTCCAAAGGCTTGCAGAGTGGTACTTGGTGGCCGCTCTTTGTTGAAGGAGAAGTTCGCCCTTGGCATTAAAAACGAATACGGAAAAGGCCCGATGCAATCGTCCCTCCCTGTGGGCTGCCAGCTTTTCCATTTGACCGATCTCGCGGTCCTGTGGATCGATCAGCACCACGAGTTCATGCCCACCATCTTGTCGTTCTTCAGTCATTACACAAGGTCCAGTTTGTGCTGCACCACTGCACCAACGAGCAATCGCAATTTACTTCTCTTCCGCACTTGGATCCTGCGTGTCATCAGTTCGCTGACCGGTGTTGAACGAATGTTCTTGAACAATCGCAGATAGTACAGATACGCTAAGTGTACCCCAACGCGTGCTCCTTTCGGCAGTTGCCTGATCCCAATAACGGCGTGGTCAAGATCAGCGCGGATATCGTCTTCGATCCGTTGCTTCTGTTCGGCAGATAGTGCGTTGAGATCGGTACCTGGGAAATAGGTCCGCCCTAGATCTTGGTTGTCCTGTCGCAGATCCCGCAGAAAGTTCACTTTTTGGAAGGCGGCACCCAAGCTCATTGCGTGGGGCTTCAGGTGTTCGAAGAGCGCCTTGTCACCTTCACAGAAAACACGCAGGCACATAAGACCAACAACTTCAGCACTACCCAGTATGTACTGTTGGAATGAGCCTTGATCGTGGCGTGTACGTGAAAGATCCATTTCCATGCTGTCCAGGAACGTATCGATCAAACCGCGCTCGATCCCGGATCCACGCACTACGGATTGGAAGCTATGCAATATGGGGTTCAGGCTAATGCCTTGATCGATCGCCAGCTCCATATCACTTCGGAACCGATCCAGCAGTTCCTTTTGAGGCGCCTCGTGAAAGGTGTCCACGATCTCATCCGCGAAGCGCACAAAACCATAGATCGCGTGGATCGGATCACGGAACCGCTTGTCGAGCATACGCACCCCGAGCGAGAATGAGGTACTGAACGAACGTGTGGTGTTGCGACTGGTCTCGATACACACCGCATCATATATGGTCCTGTTGTTCATTTGCGGGTTGTTGAAATGATGTGTCTTGCCACCACCTCCCCGGAGATCAGGGCTGGCGGCACTCCCGGCCCGGGTACCGTGAGTTGGCCCGTGTAATACAAATTCTTCACTTTCTTACTGCGAATACTTGGCCGCAGGATCGCAGTTTGACGCAGGGTGTTGGCCAGCCCGTAAGCGTTGCCTTTATATGCGTTCATGTCATTCTCAAGGTCACTAACGGAATAGCTTCGTTTGAAGACCACATGTTCCCGAACAGCTTGCCCGGTAATTCTCTCCAAGCGCTTCATCACGATGTCGTAGTAACGTTCTCGTATCGCTTCGCCATCCTCCAGGCCCGGCGCGATCGGGATCAGGATCACTACGTTCTCCATCCCTACCGGCGCAACGGAAGGATCGGTCTTTGAAGAGCAGGAAACATAAAAGAGAGGCTTCGTGGGCCACGCCGGATCCTGATAGATCTCCTTGGCATGCACATCCAGCTCCTCGTCAAAGAACAAGGTATGGTGTTCAAGTCCACTCAGGATCTTATTCACGCCCAAGTAGAACATCAGCACGGACGGCGCGAGTGTTCTGTTCTCCCAATACTCTTCCGTATACCGGCGATGTTCTGCTCCCAACAGATGTTGTTCCACATGATGGTAATCGGCACCACCGATCAATTCAGAGCAAGCATATGTTCCTGTCGTGGTACTAATGCTTACGGCCTTGCCGTCCTTAACATCGATCCGGTCGACCGCTTCATTGTAGCGGATCTCCACCCCTTCCTTCTCTGCGACTTGTACCATCGCATCCACCACTGCACCCATTCCGCCCATGGGGTACCAGGTACCAAGCACCATGTCCGCATGGTTCATCAAGCTGTACAATGCCGGCGTGTCCTGCGGTGTTGCGCCAAGAAAAAGGACCGGAAATTCCAACAGCTTGATCAAGCGCGGGTGCTTGAAATAAGTGCGCACATGGCTACTGAAGGATGTGAAGACCTGCATACGCAACACCCCTTTCATCAGACGCAGATCTACGAATTCCAGCAGCGACAGTCCCGGCTTCTGCACCATGTCCTGCATCCCTGTTTCGTACTTGAATCGGGCCTCTTCCAAGAACTTGTCCAACCCTGCCGCACTGCCGGGTTCCAATTCTTCGAAGAGCGAACGGAGAGCCTCCATGGAGGCCGGAATTCGCAGTTGGTCACCTTCGCCGAAATAGACGGTGTAGGAAGGATCAAGCCGGACCAGGTCATAGTACTTGCTCGGATGCGTGTCGAATTTTGCAAAGTGCCGTTCGAACACATCGGGCATCCAATACCAACTCGGACCCATGTCGAACGTGAATCCTTCTTCCGTGAAGGTGCGCGCTCTTCCGCCGGGCCGGTCGTGCTTCTCGAACACGGTCACCTTCCGACCTGCGCGCGCCAAATGCGCCGCTGCGGAAAGGCCGGCGAAACCGGCACCGATGACCAATGTCCTATCGCTCATACTACTTCCACCTGTTCACCAAGTTGGACCATCAACATGCGTCTGGCTTGAAAGATGCGGCTCTTGACCGTTCCGATGGGAATATCCATGGCTTCCGCGATCTCGTGGTATTTGTAGCCTTCAAAGTTCATGGTGAAGGGCGTTCGGAGTTGTGGGGGAAGCTTCCGTACACGCTGCTCGATCTCTTGGGTGTTGTAGGCTGCCATTGGACCCTGAAGGTACTGACCATTTACCATAGGCAACTCTTGGCGGGCCGCACTTTCCATGATCTGTTGCCCTCGCTTATCGCGTCTGACCCCATTTATGAAGGTGTTCTTGACGATCGTGAAGATCCACGCCTTGATGTTGGTATCCGCCTTGTACTGGTCTCTGTGGGCAAGGGCCTTGAGAATACTCTCTTGGGTAAGGTCCTTGGCATCCTCCATATTCCTTGTAAGGCGCAGGGCGAAGTAGAGCATTCTATCGTGCATCGACATCAATCGATCATCGAAGCTCAGGGTGAGGTTGTTTAACGTTTTCATGTTTTCGTTAGACAAACGTAATACCAAAAATTCAATTGACAACACTTTCACGGAAAAATTCGGGCACACAAGCAGAAAGGAGGTGAAACAGCGTGTTTGATCCACGCCGTGCACGGATCAAAGTCCAGCTTGGGAAAGCTGGGAGGAACATAGAAAAGGATGGGACTACACGAACTCCGCCTTCAAAGCGTACATATCCGGCATCATCCGCTGCGCCTTGGTCGCCTTCACTCCTTCCAGTCGACCATGGAAAAACAAAACCTGCTGGGCAGGGAAGTGTTCATGGAGTTTCCTCAAGTACGCGTTAACGCCCAAAACGTCCTGATGCGAAAGGAAGCCGGTCACCATGACAGAGGGCTTTCGGTATTCGACCACGGCCATTAGGTCCTCAAATGGAACAGACTGCCCAAGATAGATGGCGTGGTGACCGTGCTTGCGCGCCAAGTAGTGCGCGAACAACAGGCCAAGCTCATGCAACTCCCCTTCTGGCAGGAAGAATAGAATGGTCTTGGGTCGTTCACGAACGATCGGCACCAGTCCATCAATGGCTGATATCACCTTCTGTCGTAGCAGGCTGGAGATGAAGTGTTCCTGTCCGGGCTTGACAGCATCGATCAGCCAAAGCACGCCAACGCGCTGTAGGAAAGGCTGGATCACCTCCAACATGGTATGCTCGAAGCCCGATCGGAGTATGCTATTGGCCATGACCTTTTCGAACCTGGCCTCATCCATCTCGGTCATGGCCAGTATCAAACTCTCCACTTGATCTACAGCACCTTTCTCGCTGCTCTCCAGCTCCGTTACATGCGCACGGATCGCCTCGTCGTCGAAGGTTGCGATATGGGAGATCTTGAATCCGTTATCATTGAGCAACGCAATGTTCAAGAGCTTTCGAAGATCGGAATCAGAGTACGATCGGATGTTGGTTCCGGACCGCGCTGGGTCCAGAAGCCCGTAGCGCTTTTCCCAAATGCGGATGGTGTGAGCCTTAACGCGGCTCAGTTTCTCTAGGTCCTTGATCGAATAGTTGCCCATGGTCAGTGAAGCAAGAACGAACGAAACACTATTCTGTTCGATCCCGGGGTCCAAAGATCGTACAACTGCCTGTTGCTCACTTCTCTTCCAGTTTATCAATGCGCTCCACGATCTTCTCCAGGTTCCGGAAATGGATGTAGCTCTTTCGGTATTTACTAGCCTCCCACGCAGGCGAACCCATATAGCTCTCCCCCGCCTTCGTGTTCTTGCTGATCCCGCTTTGTGCTGCGATGATCGTACCATCGGCGATCTTCAAGTGACCGATGATCCCCACTTGTCCACTGAACATGCAGTTCTTACCGATCTTGGTGCTGCCCGCTACAACACCTCCAGCCGCGTAGTAGGTGTTTTCGCCTACCTCCACGTTGTGTGCGATGTGGATGAGGTTATCGAACTTCACGCCTTTGCGCAGGATCGTGGACCCTAGCGTGGCACGGTCGATCGCACAATTTGCGCCGATCTCCACATCGTCCTCTAGCACCACGTTCCCGATCTGAGGGATCTTTTGTCCGGCATCCGGGCCTACTGCGAAACGGAAGCCATCACTACCAAGCACGGTCCCGCTATGGATGATGCAGTTCTTCCCGATCACACAATCGGAATAGACCTTCACACCGGCGAAGAGTGTGGTGGCGTCACCTATGGTCACATTGTCGCCCACATAGCAATGCGGATAGATCTTCACGTTCTTTCCGAGGATCACGTTATCACCGATAAAGGCCAACGCTCCGACGTAACAACCTTCATCGATGGTTGCGCTTTCCGCAATTGCCGCTTGTGGTGAAACACCCCTCTTGTCCAGCTTGATCGTATTATACATCCCCAACACCTTGGCGAACGCTCCTTGCGCATCGGCCACCCGGACCAGCGTTGTTCTCACCGGACCGGACAGTTCGAAATCCTTACCAATGATCACCACGGAGGCTGTCGTGTTGTATACGTACTGTGCATAGGCCGGATTCGCCAAAAAGCTCAACGAACCGGTACCGCCTTCTTCGATCTTGGAAAGCTTGGTCACGGTTGCATCGGCATCTCCTTCAACGGAGCCTTGTAGGAGATCGGCGATCTGTTTTGCGGTGAATTGCATGGTTGGAATGATGGTCCGCCAAGGTAGTTCGCCCCAATGGATCAACGCGTGGTCGGAACGAACGAACTTTGCCGGGCAATGTCCGACCTCGACGTCAGTGAAAAAGTCCGCCTGTTGCCGCACCATCCCGGGGTGTACCAGTTCTTCGACATTGAGGGTAAGATCCTGTACGTTGGCAAGGCCAAGGACCTGCGGCACCGTGTAGGCAGTTACTTCGCAAAGAGCCATAGCGACGGGAAGACCAGCATGCTCGTCCGCAAGATCATGGACCTGCGTGTTATCCTCGTGCCCACCGAATTCGAAGCGCTATTACTGGAAAATTCGCTGATCAAGGAGCTTCAACCGCGGTACAATATTCTGCTGCGTGATGACAAGAGCTTCCCGTTCATCCGCATTCGCAACGAACGCTTCCCAAGGGTGGAAGGAATGCGCAATCCGGAGAATGACGGCAGTGACTACTTCGGACCGTATGCGGGCGTGCGCACGATGAAGACCGTGCTGCAACTGACCCACAAACTCTACAAGTTGCGCACCTGCAGCTATGACCTGTCGGAAAAGAACATTGCTGCGGGCAAGTTCAAGAAGTGCTTGGAATACCACATCGGTAATTGCAAAGCGCCTTGCGAAGGCTTGCAAAGCGCCGAGGATTACGCGGCAAACATGGGTCAAGTGCGCGAGATCGTAAAAGGTCGATTGGCCGGGTTGCTGAAAGTGATGAAGCCCTTGATGCACGTGCACGCTGAGAAGCTCGAATTCGAGGAAGCGGAAGATTACCGGCAGAAGATCGAACGACTGGAGAACTACCGCGCCAAGAGCATTGTAGTGAACCCGGATATCGGTGATGTCGACATCTACGGATTGGCCAGTGATACCGGTAGCACCTACGTGAATTACATGCGCGTGATCGACGGCGCAGTGGTGCATGGGATCACGATCGAACTGAAACGACGGCTGGAAGAATCCGACGTGGAAATGCTGCAATTGGCCATTGCAGAATTGCGGCAACGATACCATAGCTTTTCACCGGAAGCGATCGTGCCTTTCGACCCGGAGATCGAGATCCCTGACCTGGTCTTCACCATACCCAAGATCGGCGACAAAAAGAAATTGTTGGAACTGTGCGAACGCAATGTGCGCTACTTCATGCTGGACAAACAGAAGCAGGAAAAGCTTGTGGATCCCGAAGCGGCGACCACCCGTGTATTGGACCAGCTGAAGCAGGACCTGCGGCTGAGCGAATTGCCCACCCACATTGAATGTTTCGACAACAGCAACACGCAAGGTACCGACCCAGTGAGCGCGTGCGTGGTCTTCAAGGATGCGAAGCCGAGCAAGAAGGATTACCGCCATTTCAACATCCGCACCGTGGAAGGGCCAGATGATTTCGCAAGCATGGAAGAGGCCGTGGAAAGGCGTTACGCGCGTCTCGTGACCGAAGGCGAACCGCTACCGCAACTGATCGTGATCGATGGCGGCAAGGGCCAGTTGAGCGCTGCGATGAACGCGATCGAACGCTTGGGGCTTCGCGGCAAAATTGCGGTGATCGGCATCGCGAAAAAGTTGGAGGAGATCTACTTCCCCGGCGACCCCTACCCTTTGCACATTGACAAACGCAGCAGCAGTTTAAGGGTGATCCAACACATGCGCAACGAAGCGCACCGATTCGGGATCACGCACCACCGTGGCAAACGCAGCAAACGCGTGATAAAAACCGGCTTGGAAGCGATCCCCGGCATTGGTCCCGGCACAGCGCAAAAATTGCTCACACGTTTCGGTAGCATCAAGGGCATTCGCGAAGCGATGACCGAAGATGTTGTGGCGGTGATCGGTGCGAAAAAGGCGGAGGTGGTGTTGAAGGGGTTGGCGCAGGGAGAGTGAACCGGACCCCTCTCTTTCCAATTGCAATACGTACGGGCTTATACGTATCTTCGTTGAATGAAGACAAAGCTCACCCTTAGTATAGACCGGCGCAAGGTGGCCAAGTTGCGCAGGGCCAGCGAGCGCAAGGGCACAAGTATCAGTCAGTTGGTAGAGCAACTAGCCGACCAACTGGATAGCCAACCTCTAGAGAATGCCGAGCCTGGCATTCTTAAATGGGCTGGATATCTAGCAGACAAGCTTACCCTCGAAGATTTTGAAGAAGACAGTCGAGGCGGTGCCGAGCTTCGAAAGACGGCTTACTACGAGCGGTTGAAGAAGGCCAAGCAAAAGCGCGCATGAACCGCCTCTTCATTGATGCCAACATACTTCTTGACGCTCTATTGCAGCGAGAGGAAAACGCTACCGATGCAATAGAATTACTTGCACTCGGTGCCCAGCGAAAGGTCCGTCTGTTGACCACGGCAATAAGTGTCGGAGTTGTACTTTACCAACTTCAGCGAAGCGATGCTGACAAGAAAGGCATACGGTTGAATAGTGCCCAGCTCATACTCACGGAACTTCTCTTATGTGTGGAACTTGTATCGGTAGAGGCCGAGCATTTTCTACAGAGCATCTCCAGCACCTTCGGCGATCTTGAAGATGGCGCCCAATACTTTGCTGTATCCTCTGTAGGCAAGCTGCATGGCGTTGTTAGTCGTGATCCAGACTTCGATGGCCACATCGGTGTAAAGCGGCTTAGTGCGAAACAGGCGTTGCAGCTGATCAAGAAGAAGTAAGGCTAAACGTTTCGTGCTATTCAAAGTGGGTCGGCACGCAGCAAGCTCGGCTGCGTATTGAAGGCAGAAGTGCTGTAGAATGAGTTAGCTTATACTTGAGTATCTTCATTCCATGAAAGCAGCACGATCCAATTTCCAAACTGGGCTGGTCCTGATCATTTGCGCTTTGCATGTTCCCGTATTCGCACAAGCGCCGTTTTGGGAATGGGCACGTTCGGTTACCAACACATACGGTGCACCTGACACTCATGTGCAAGCAACGGATGGCGGTTGCTTTTGGTCGGTTAGTGGAAGTCCGACTTTTCTCCCGAACGACACGCTTATGGGTAACTCCTACTTGGTCTTTATGAACTCGCTCGGCGAACTACGGATGGGTGTTTCCATGTCAGAGCCACGACAACTGTTCGATATCGGCAACGGCAGGATCGGCTTTGCTTCGGAGGTTAATGGGTCCTTCGTTGCAGGTGGTGACATCTACACTTCGGAGCTCGGCATAGGTCTGATCACCGGCACTGTGGATACTACTGGAACAACGGCGGACATTATTACTATGCCTGATCTGATCATCGGATATGAAGGACATCGCATCCTTGACATTCACCAAGGATTGAGCGGAAACTTGTATGTACTTGGCTCGTTTCTGGACTCCGTTGCCGTTGCTGACACTGTTCTATTCGGCCAAGGGATCTACGTGGCCCGAATCACACAGACAGGGGAGCTGATCCGCGCCGACCGTTATGAGATGTACCCATACTTTGAACTTAGCGCTCTAGTGGAGGGTACTGACGGAACCGTGTATGTGGCGATCCAAAACGACGACTACCAGCCTAATGGGCTTACCCTTGGAATGGTGCTTCTGTCCATAGGACCTGACGGGAGTATCGTTGTGGTTTATGACGACCAGAACACCTCGTTCTATCAGCAAAACCAGCCCCGTCTTTCGGTAGATCCGAATGGAGGCGTTGTATTAGCATACTCTAAGTACGTTGGGTCAAGTGGCGGAGGGATCAATGTATTGCACTTTAATGAATTGGGGGAACTTGTCTGGGAAAACGCCATGATCCTGCGGGCTTCACCGACCAAGATCGAAGCCACCGACGACGGAGGTATCTTGGTCTCTGGTTACGGCGTCTCGCCTATTCCTTGGCCGGGATTGGAGTATATGGGAGCTGGCCCTAACTGCGTGGTTTACGAAATAAACGAAGACAATGAGGTGCTGTGGGCCATTGCTGAGAACACTGGAAATGTTTACGGAGCAAATGCCTCCAAGAACAGTGCAGGGGAGGTCTACGCAGCAGGGTACTTTGAGATCTCCGCACGATATGGCACCCATACGCTTCCCTATGACAATTCTCCGTTCAGCTCGTACATCGCCCGCATCGGCTACGGTTGGTTGGGTATCAACGAGCATGGATCAAGACCCCTCAGCATGCATCCCAATCCGGCACACGATCGCTTGTGGGTCGCACTACCAGAAACCGCAGCGGTAATGGTCCAACTGATCGATCATCAAGGCCGTGTGCTTCGCGAGGAGCGAACGCGTGGTGGGCAGATCGAAATTGATGTTAGTGGCATTTCATCGGGTGCGTATGTGGTCCGTAGTGGGTCTTCTGTCGGGCAGGTGGTTATTGAGTGACCCCATCGCTCGGTCGTGATCACCACCACATCGATCCCACCAACTACCTTTCCCACATGCAACCCTGTGCCAATTGTGGCCAAGTTTTCGACTCGGACTTCTGCCCTAAGTGCGGACAAAAGCGTTCTGTTCAGGGCATCCGTCTCGGTGAGGTGGTCGGTGATTTCGCATCCGGGTTGTTCAATGTGGACGCGCCGATCCTGAGGACCTTCCGCGAGTTCATCGTTGCACCGGGGAAACTTACCCGTGCGTTCTTGGCCGGCAAGCGCAAGGCCTACACGCCACCGGTGCGTTACTTTCTTTTCGGCATTGCATACTATTTCATCATGCGGTGGTTGCTGAATTGGGATCCGGTCGATTCTGCTGTAGAAGCGACCATTGGTATTCCCGCTGCTGAAACTTCGATGATGCGCGTGAACCACTGGATGAGCCGCAACGTGAATTTATTGATCCCGATCTGGTTGATCATGCTTGCCA
>Ga0209582_1000800_pt1 | contig 17106 bp, 8 predicted proteins | sample KloWWTmetKNB5Kit_FD_187176 | JGI IMG/M metagenome (GOLD analysis project Ga0209582, IMG submission 187176) | Active sludge microbial communities from Klosterneuburg, Austria, studying microevolution and ecology of nitrifiers - Klosterneuburg... | ecosystem: Engineered > WWTP > Aerobic digester >...
CGAAGTGGTTTTCCCTGATCAAGTAACTGTAGCTTGTGGCAGCCCGACTGACCCAGATGCATTTAACTCTCAGGCTCCTGATAATACTCCTTTCAATCCTGCTTACAACCCTAATGCTCTAGATGGTAACACTATCGATGAGGATTGGCCGGCTGTTGATGGTAATGATATCAGAAATCAAGGTACTTATTGTAACCTAGTTTCTCAATACCATGATGATGAAATTCTTCTATGTGGTCCTAACAGTGGAGCTAAGAAGATCATCAGAAGATGGACAGTTGTAGACTGGTGTACTAATGAGATCAGAGAATCTGTACAATTAATCAAAGTTGAAGATGTTATTGCACCTGCAGTTAATGCTGGTCCAGACTTTACAGTTAACGCTTCTCCTTGGTCTTGTTCAGTATACGGTTTGACTTTACCTGCAGCTACAGTATTTGAGGCTTGTTCTCCAAATGCTATTACCTGGAGAGTATTGATCGGAAACGTAGTATTATTAAACACTAATGGTGGTGTAGTTAGCAATGCTTTTGAATTAGGCGTTGGTCAACACACTCTAGTATACGAAGCAACTGATGCTTGTGGAAATGTTGGAACTGATCAAGTAATACTTACAGTTGTTGACAACACTCCTCCAAACATTATTTGCAAAGAATTCTTACAAGTAACTACTAACCCTAACGGTTGTCTTAACTTGATCCCTGCTGATAGATTTGACAATGGTTCTTACGACAATTGCTGCTCAGATGATGAGTTAGTATTTAAAGTAAGAAGAATGTCAGAACCTAACGATTCATACTTCCGTGATACTATCGCTGTTGGTGTATTCAGTGGCAGAGTTATGTATAACAACGGTCTTCCATTATTTGGAAACGTAAATAATTCACGTGAGGTTTCTCGTGATGACTTGACTGGTACAGTTACAGGCCCTTACGGAGAGAAATTCTGTGGTAAGGTTGATGTAATCATGAGAGTTTACTGTGCTGGTTCACCGCAATACTTTGCTGATTGTATGGTTCAGGTTTTTGTTGATGACAAAACTCGTCCAGTTATATCAGCACCAGCTAACGTAATAGTTCACTGCGAAGACAATCCATCTGACAACGTTCCTCCACACCTACAATATGACCAATATTTCGGTTATGCAACATGGACTGATCCTTGTGGATCTGTAACATTTGACTCAACTGTTACTGGTACATTGAATGACTGTGGTGAGGGTGTTTTAGTTAAAACTTGGAGAGCTACAGACAAATGTGGTAACCAAGATGTTAAATCTCAAACTGTAACAGTAAGACACATTTCTGACTTTGAAGTTATATTCCCTGCGGATACAATGATCACTGCTTGTGTTGATACACTTGATTTTACTCCAGTACCTCATGATCCAATCTGGTGGCCAAGATTTGACCGTAACGATTGCGAGCAACTTGCTACTACTTGGTGGGATGAGCGTTTCTACGGTGAAAATGATGCATGTTTCAAAATTGTACGTCACTGGAAGGTTATCAACTGGTGTGCATTCAATGTTGATCAAGGTAATACTTATGATGATGTTATCTTGAACTCTTGGAGATTGCCTATCACTTGTAAGTGGAGACCTTCTTCTATCAACCAGTTCACAGCTAATGACTGTAACTTGTGGAGAGACATCGACGTATACAGAAGAATGAGAGATGGTGGAAATTACTCTAACTCTAATCCAAACTTATGGACTAAAGGTGACGGTGTAATTGAATACATCCAAGTTATCAAAGTTAAGGATAATGAAGATCCTATCATACAAGTTATCAACCCTAAACCTTGCCCTCAGTTCGGTACACCGGTTGAAGAAGATACGTACTCTAACATTCCTTCTAACACACCGAATACTCCATGGGTATACAATGTAGTAGGAGTTCTTTACAACGGAGTATGTTCTGCACCTGCAGGTACATTGAAAGCTTCTGCTATTGATTGTTCAAACAAATTGAACTATCACTATGAAGTTGATGGATTTGCAAGCACAACTAACTTGAACTTGAAATCAATTGATTTCGCTGGTTTAACTCCAGTAATCACTGATATTCTTCCTATGGGTCTTCATAGAGTTTACTGGTCAGTTAATGATGCATGTGGAAACACATCATATGGTAACTACTGGGTTAGACTACGTGATTGTAAGAAACCAAGTCCGGTATGTTTCAATGGTCTAGCTACTGTTGTAATGCCTTCTGCTGGTATGATTACACTTCCTGCAACTTATTTCAATCATAACTCATTTGATAACTGTACTCCAGCTGACGGCTTGATCTACAGCTACTCTGCTGATGTTAATGAGACAAGTAGAACATGGACTTGTGATGATATCATTGCTAATGGTTCTCCTATATTTGAAATTACAATGTATGTAACTGATGGTGACGGAAATCAAGATTTCTGTAATACATTCATCAGAATTGATGATAACGATGGTGTTTGCGATACAGTTGGTACTTTAATCAGCGGTACTGTTAAGACTTTCGCTCCTTCTGAAGGTATTAAAGATGTAGTAGTTACTTTGTCTAATTCAGTAATTGATATTACTGCTGATGCAACTGGTGAGTACAATGCTCATACAACTATGACTGGTATCCAGAAATTGGAAGGTAAGCATGATAAAGATTACTTGAATGGTGTTAACGTTGGTGACATCATCAAAATCCAAAATCACTTACTTAACAAAAACTTGTTAGATCAACCTTACAAAATGATGGCTGCTGACGTAAACATCGACGGTAAAGTTTCTAACTTGGATATCCTTGCGATCAGATCATTGATCCTAGGTAAAACTGATAAGTTTGCTGCTGGTAAATCTTGGAGAACTTATGATGCACTTTATTCATTGAATATGAATAACTGGGCTCAAGCTCCTGATTTCGTTACTGTTGATATCAATTCTTCAGTTACAAATGCTGACTTGAAAGGTGTTAAATTGGGTGACGTTGACTTAAATGCTAAAGCTAACTTCGGTTCAGGTGCTATCGAGCAAAGAACTGTAGGAACACTTAGCTTCAGAGCTGACGACGTTCAAATGACTGCTGGCCAAACAATTGAAATCCCAGTGAAAGCTAAAGATTTCAAAAACATAGCTGGTTACCAATTCACATTCGCATTTGATAATGCAGCAATGGAATTCGTAGATATGAAATCTGGTGAACTTGCTATCTCTGCTGAGAACTTCTCTGCACTTAAAGCAAGCGAAGGAATCGTAACTACTATATTCGCTTCTGAAGAAGCTGCTACAATCGCTGATGACGCTGTATTGTTTACTCTTGTATTCAATGCTAAGTCTGAAGTTGCTCTAAGCAAAGTATTGACAGCTAATTCTAGCTTAACTCCAGCAATGGGTGTTAATAGCTCTGATGAGAATTTGGATATCGCACTTGAGTTTAATACAAACAATGGTGTGGTTGCTTCAGGTGATTTCGACTTGAAACAAAACAATCCGAATCCATTCTCTACAGTTACAGCTATTGAGTTTAACTTGCCACAGGCTTCTAAAGCAACATTGACAATCTATGATGTAACAGGTAAAATTGTTTACACTAGAAAAGTTGATGCAGCTAAAGGTCTTAACAAGGAACTTGTAAGCAGAACTCAGATTGGTTCAACAGGTGTTATGTTCTATCAATTGGTAGCTGGTGATTATTCAGCAACTAAGAAGATGGTTATCTTAGACTAATCTTTTAGTAGATACCTTAGACCGAGTTTAAATTTTATTTAAAATCGGTTTTTGGGACGACTCCCGCCTCTTTGAGGCGGGAGTTTTTTTTTGTACCATTAACATATCCCTAAAAAATATATAGGTATAAAAGATATAATAATTACATTATTAAAAATATATTTGTAGTGGAATTGATGTTGGTACTTAATTATTTAGGTGTTACATCAATTCGTTCTCCCAAGAACTGTACCCTTTTCGCTATCAGTATGTCTGTAGCTAATTTTTTTTTCTAAACCAAATTATTAAGATATGATCATGAACAGTTCTACATTTATCACTATGCTCCATCGATGCAAACAGTTTTTGTTTGTTTTTGCAATTTCAGCCGGAGCGTTTACAACTTCAGAATTAAAAGCTAACATTGGTTGCGGCGTTCTAGCTCCTTCAGCTGAAGGAGTCATGGACATGAGCCAATGGGTTACCTGTCCTCCTGCATGGATTAATGTGACTTGCAGTCAATTAGATCCAGGATTGAATTATGGATCACCATGGGTCGCAAACGGTTGTGGTTGTGGCTCTATAATTTATGGACCATACATCGTCGACAATCGTGTTGGTTGTGGTGCCGGTACTATTACTAAAACATGGAACATATGGACCATGTATGGTGAATATACTTGCAGTCAGACGATCAATGTAAGTGGCGGATACTATGGTTATCCTGTTATTCATTGGCCACCCGATTACAATTTGTCAGGTTGCGGGTCTGGATATCTTCCTGATGATCTACCTGCACCATATAACAGACCTACTTGGAGTGCACCTGAGTGTTCTCAGTTGATGTATACCTACTATGATGAAGTATTCTATCCAGAGTACAATTCAGGTATTTGCAAAAAAATCTTTAGACATTGGAAGGTAATTGACTGGTGTATCTATAATGTTGACAACCCTTGGTCTCAAGGTCAGTGGAGCTGTACTCAATTGATAATGGTTAAAGATCAATATCCACCGACCATACAGTGTCCTGGAAATGTAGTAGTAGATGCTGGGCCTAACTGCTCTGGTTCTTATGTTCATATTCCTCCAGCTACTGCATACGATCCTTGTGGCAATGTTACCATTACAAACAATTCGCCATACGATGTTTATGGAGGTGCTGATGCTAGTGGTTATTATCCTCCGGGTACAACTAAAGTTACATTTTGGGCTACAGATGCATGCGGTAACACATGCGCTTGTTGGATAAATGTTACTGTTACAGATAAAAAGAAACCAACTCCAGTTGTATATTATGGGTTGAGTACAAGTCTAATGTGTATGAACCCTCAACCTATGATTGAGATTCAAGCGAAATGGTTTGATGCAGGTTCTTTTGACAACTGTACCCCAAAACATAAATTAAAGTTCAGTGTCTATCCTAAGATCTTTACTTGCGCTGACAGAGGTTACAATGATGTCACCATCACTGTTACTGACGAAGCAGGTAATTCTGAAACAGTTAACTCTTATATCATTGTTGACGATAATATCGGATGCTGTGGTGTAGATACTACTAATCCTCCTGTAATAAATTGTCCGGGTGATATCACTGTTGATGCCTTGACTAATGATTGCAGTGGAGCTTTAGTCACTCTTGATCCTGCTACAGCAACAAGTGATTGCAATGGCGCAGTAACAATCAAGAATAACTCACCATATGCTACAGGCCATGGTGCTAATGCAAGTGGAGTTTATCCGATAGGAACTACAGTAGTTACTTTCACAGCTACAGATTTCTGTGGTAAGAAAAGTACATGCAAAACAACAATTAGAGTAAAAGATGGTAAGAAACCTTCACCAGTTGTGTTCTACGGATTGGCAATTACCTTAATGGAAGATACTATCAATGGAGGTGGAATTATCAACCTTGTACCAGAATGGTTCGATGCTGGTTCATTTGATAACTGCACTGACAATAATGATCTTATTTTCTCTATAAGCCCAAGCTCATTCAATTGTGATAGTTTAGGTGAACGTAATGTGAGAATCACAGTAACTGATGAATCAGGAAATACTGAATATGTCAATACTTACATCGTAATCCAGGATCCTAATGACGTTTGTGTTACAACGTTTACGGCTAATATCGCAGGTCTGATCAAGACTGAAGATGGAGATAAAGTTTCGGCTGTAGACATGATGGCAATGACGCCTGATACGATGTACGAAAAGAGAGTAGACGGTGATTATGTTTTACTAGACCTTAAAGGTGGTGAGAAATATGAAATAGTGCCACAGAAGACTGATGATATTCGTAATGGTGTTTCTACCAAAGATCTTATTATATTGAAAAATCATATAATAGGTAAAGATCTTATTCAAAGCCCTTACAAATTGATTGCAGCAGATGTTAACAGTGATAAGGTAATAAATACATTGGACTTATTAATGCTTAGAAAATTAGTTCTAGGTACATTGGATGAACTTCCTGGTGATGTAAGTTGGAAGTTTATTGATGGTAGCTATATTTTTAGTCCATTTACTCCTGCTTTAACTCAAAACTATCCTTCTAAGATTGTAATCAATAAATTGAAAGAAAATAAAGACAATATTTCTTTCATCGGAACTAAGATGGGTGACCTTAACAGTTCTGTGTCTGCTAGCGCGACTGGTGACAATAATGATATCTTATTGAGAGGAAATGGCAATATAAAATTGTTTGCACTTACTTCTGAAACTACGGAAAGTAAAGTAAGAGTTGACTTTACTCCAGATATGGCTGTAAATACTGATGGTATGCAAATGGAATTGAATTTCGATCCAACTCTTGTTAAATATACAGGAATCGATCAGGGTATTCTTACAGGATTGTCTAACAGTACTTGCATTAATACAAGTAATGTTGCGAACGGAAGTATTAAGATCAGTTGGGTATCAAATAATGCGATTTATGTTGATCCTACTCAAATTATGTTCTCTATGTTGTTTGAAAAATTGAACAATGCCGGTAACATAAAATTCAAATTGAATCCTTATGGATTGAATCCTGAATTATATGATAGAGATAATAATACTTTTGACATTGAATTGATCAATGAGAAAGTAGCTTCAGTTAATGGATTTGCTTTGTTCCAAAACAGACCGAACCCATTACAGTCTTACACTAGTATTGGATTTAACCTTCCTGAAGCATCAGATATTGAATTAAATATATATGATGTCACTGGTAATGTGGTTAAAACGATTAAAGGTACCTATGCAAAGGGCACAAATAAAGTTGATATCGAATGGACTAATACCAAAGGTGTTTACTACTATATGCTTAAAGCTGGTGATAATGTCGCTACTAAGAAAATGATTGTAATAGAATAATCTTAAATCCTTTTCTAAAGTTATATTGGAGGCTATCATTTGATAGCCTCCTTTTTTTTTGTTAAGGATGATGATTCAATTATAGTTAAACCGATATATATGAATTTGTGTTATTGCTTCTTCCAATGAGTTGCTATAAAAAACTTTGTAGATAAACTCAGTAGTCAAATAAACTCTAGTACAACGCACCTTTATATAGTAAGGAAATTAAGAAAAGTTATGGATAAGGTGTATTGAAACAAGCTATTGAATTGTCCATATCCTAAGATTAGCATTAGACAGTACAGAAATATTTTCTTGATTAACTACTTGAAAACAAGACGAGAACTAGTACAGAATACGAATTCCCTATCGACCATTAAAAATGGTATAAACGACTTTCATCTCGGCATTATAAAACAAAATATTGGTCAAGTAAATAGTACCATTCTGAATAACATATCTTAATAAGAGATCAATCCTTTAAAATAGATACAATTCAATATTTTGGAGAAGAGTAAAAGCTTGCTATAAAGATCATGGCTATTTTAAAGGGTTGATCTACCGTGTCTTTTAATTTATCATGGATGATCCAGTCTCTTGGATCCATTTCCCATTGGGTATAAACTTCATAATCCCCCATTTTACTGCTGGTCTTCCATCCATCATAAACATTCTCATACATAGTCTTAAAAGTTAGCGTATAGCTATCATCTGTGATGCGCCACTGGTTAAAATCACCGGAATAAACAGTTTTGAGTGTAAGTATGTGATTACCTGATCGAAGTTCCCACATATTTGGATCATTTTTGTTACGCATTTTTATTTGGCCGTTGATTTCTCCAATTCGGTAATCCCATTCGGTCCAATCTGATTGAAAGGGCCAGCGTAATTTAATTCTACCGATTGGAATTTCCTCTAAGCCATAGAGGTCCCATGAAGTATAATCATCCTCTATGCTAATGCTCATGGCCGTTATTTGACTTGATAGGCTATCTGACTGCCCTTTCAAGCTCATAAATGAACATATTAATAAAAAAGTTAAAACCGGTTTAAACAAAATATAAATTTAGAATATTCTTAAAATGGAGAATCATCAAATGATCCATCATTGACTTCAAATGGAATGTCATTTGGGTGTCCTATTACATCTTCACCACCTTTTTCAATTTTCCAGGCATTGAGATTCGTAAAATATTTACCTTGCCATTCTCTCCCTCTTAGATCAAAATGTACTTTGATTTCTTCATTTTCATTGTAAGGATCGATCAAATTAACACGCTCCTGTGCAAGTTGAAATTTGACATATTGTGGATAATTATCCTTTGAAATCAATATAACGAATTCTCTTGTCTGAAATGATGCAGTCTTTGATTCTATATCAAACTTTTTAACCAATTGTCCTTTTATCTCAAAACTCATGCTTTAGTTTTTATTTGTTTAATTAATATGCAATAGCGAATAAAACTCTTTGATCGGCGGGCTTGCCTGAATAAACACAAACCCCGTCTTCCATTTTATTATTTAGAGGAATACATCTTATTGTCGCCTTAGTTAATTCCTTGATCTTTTCTTCAGTTTCTGATGTTCCATCCCAGAATGCACTGATGAATCCTCCCTTGGCAAGAACTTCCTTAAATTGATCGAAATTATCAACTTCAGTGATGTTCTCATCCCTGTATTTGAGTGCTCTGTTGAAAAGATTTGATTGAATGTCTTCTAAAGTATTTTCGATTTCTTCAATAAGGGATATAACTTTTACCTGCTTTTTTTCAAAAGTATCTCGCCGTGCCATTTCAACTTCCCCATTTTGCAAATCACGAGCACCAATACCGATCCGGATCGGAACGCCTTTTAATTCATATTCTGCAAACTTAAATCCTGGTCGCAATCTATCATCCTGATCGTATTTAACTGTAATTCCAATCTTTTTAAGGTTTGCCATTAGGTCTAAAGCTACAGCGTCTATTTCCTCCGAAGGTTTAGGAATGGGAACAATGACCACATGTATAGGTGCAAGTTTTGGTGGCAAGACCAAGCCTTTGTCGTCAGAATGTGTCATGATCAAACCGCCGATTAGTCGGGTAGACACTCCCCATGATGTAGCCCATACAAACTCTTCAACATTTTTATCATTCAGGAATTTTACTTCGAATGCTTTTGCAAAGTTTTGACCTAAAAAGTGTGAAGTACCTGCCTGCAATGCTTTGCCATCCTGCATTAGTGCCTCAATAGTATATGTATCTAGCGCTCCTGCAAACCTTTCATTGGCAGACTTAACACCTTTGATTACCGGCATGGACATAAACTCTTCAGCGAATTTTGCATAAATATCCAACATGGTTTTTGTCTCTATTACTGCTTCTTCAGATGTAGCATGTGCCGTATGTCCCTCTTGCCATAGAAATTCAGTAGTTCTGAGGAACATTCTGGTGCGCATCTCCCATCGCACTACATTCGCCCATTGGTTGATCAATAAAGGTAGATCTCTATAAGATTTAACCCAATCTTTATAGGTATGCCAGATAATAGTCTCAGAAGTAGGACGGACTATGAGTTCTTCTTCCAACTTAGCACTTGGATCTACGATCACACCACCACCATTAGGGTCATTCATTAATCTATGATGAGTTACAACAGCACATTCTTTGGCAAAACCTTCCACATGTTGGGCCTCCTTTGAAAGAAAACTCTTTGGAATGAAGAGTGGAAAATAGGCGTTAACATGACCCGATTCCTTAAACATAAAGTCCAGTTGATCACGCATTTTTTCCCATATAGCGTATCCATATGGTTTAATCACCATGCAACCTTTTACAGCAGAATGTTCTGCCAAACCTGCTTTTATGACGATATCATTATACCATGCTGAATAATTTTCAGTACTACTCGTTATTTCTTTACTCATTCTGTATCTTCCTATTTTTGAAAATGGAATTTTTGATCCATGTCCATTGTTTACAATTGTAATGCCTTAAATTGCGGTTACTAATTGTATTTTAACTAATTGTAAAATAAATATTATTAATAATTTAACATAAATTCGGGGATAAAAGTAATACTTTAGCCGTTGAAAAGGGTATAATACTTTAAAGACATTAAAAAATTTATAAAATGAGAGTCTTGCGTTTTTTATTACCAGTGATGTTACTGACAGGATTAACTGCCACGTCTTCATTATATGCTCAGTTTGATGATGTATATTATGATCCCGCCAAGGATAATCTTTCTGACACATATGCCAGAGTGGAAAAATATGACAATAATTCCACCACTACTACTTCTTCAGGAGGTTATGAAGGCAATAATTATGTCAATAATTCATACGATAATGGATATGATGATGAATCATATGACTATCAGGATGGATATGATAGTGGATATGAAGATGGTTATTATACTTCTCGTATAAATAAATTTCATAGATACAATGGAGGATTTAACAACTACTATGACAATTTTGGTTATAATAATGGTTGGATGTTCCGTCCTAGTATGACTTTTGGATATGATCCATTCTTTAATTATAATAGATACTATAATAATAGTTTCTGGGGATTTGGAAGTCCTTACGATAGCTACTATGGTGGATATGGAAATTATGGATACGGTGGCTATGGCAATAACTATGGATACGGAGGCTTTAACAACTATTATGGTTATGGTGGGTATAATAATTATTATGGTGGTGGATATTATCCTAACTACTGGTATGACTATGGAGGAAGTAATAAGTCAAACAAAGTTTATGGTGCTAGAAATGGTGGTGCTGTAGTTGGAAGTAAATCTGGCTATAGAGATAGATCTGAAATCAGAACTACAGATACAAATGGCAGCAGGGATAGACAGTCTAATACTTCTAAGACAAACATTGATGAAAGATCTACTACTACACCAAGTAGAACAAGATCAACACCACAGAGAGAGACAACTCCTTCTAGGGAAAGAGTAAATCCGACCAGAGAAACAACTCCAACAAGGGAAAGAACAACTCCAACAAGAGAAAGAGCCACGCCTCAGCGTGAAACAACTCCTACCAGAGAGAGATCAGAACCTAGTAGATCTAGATCTAATGATACCTATACAGCTCCATCAAGGTCTGAATCTTCACCGAGTGCTTCTCCTTCAAGGTCAAGTGACAGTGGTAACAGCGGAAGATCTTCTTCAGGTAGGTCAGGTAGAGGGGGTTAAAATAGCGTTTTCTATATATCTTAATAATTTATAAGGTGGTATTATGTCTAAGTATTACCACCTTATTTATTTAGGTCAATGCCCAGATACCCGGCAGAAAACTTCTTGCCCCTTTTGAATAAAACGAACCAAGAATTTAGTCATTCCCAAAAATGACTAGCTAACTTTTAAAAAATTAAAACCAAATACCATGAAAAATATCTTGTTCAAAACGGTGATCTTAGCTAGTGCTTTTTTCGCCATATCAAATATAGAGGCACAGTCAGCACTTGACGTTTTAAGACTTTCAGATCAGACCCTTATAGGAACAGGAAGAGCAGCTGGAACAAATACCAATATGAGTGGAATTGGAGCGGATTTTACAACACTTTCTTCCAATCCGGCAGGAATAGCACAATATCGCAAGTCAGAAATAATGCTATCACCAACAGTAACCCATTCCAATATAGAATCAACTTTGTTGGGAGGATCAGTAGGCGCACCTGTTGACGAAAGTAAGACGAAATTCAGATTGCCCAATTTAGGAATAGTAATTGCTAAAGAAGGACGGGACAATATTAGTTATGCGTTTGGGTTCGGAGTTAATGGTTACATGGGAAGTAATCAAAATTTCACATTCAAAGGGAAAAGTAAGGGTTCGATCTCTGAAAGATTTGCTGCACTTGCTAATGGACTTGAGCTGGATGAGTTGGATAATTTTGAAGCAGGATTGGCATATGATTCAGAATTACTTATAGAAAAAAGGCCTGATGGGTCTTATTCCTATGACTATGAAAATTATAAAACCACTGAATTGACAAAATACCAGAATGTCCAATCCTCAGGAAGATACAATGAAGTAGCTTTCTCGGGAGGTGTCAATTTGACCAATAAACTACTTTTAGGTGCTACTATTGGCGTACCGACATACAGATATAATGAAGCTAAGGTATATCAGGAACTTGATAAGGATGAGGCTGTGCCTTTTTTTGACGAAATTCAATTCAGAGAATACAAAGCAGTTTCAGGTACAGGAATCAATGCAAAATTTGGACTTTTTTTCAAGCCAATCAATAATCTAATTATAGGGGCGGCAGTTCACTCACCGACTTTTATAGCGATTACTGATGATTATAGTACAGAACTGGATTATAAATTTACCTTCAATAACGCTCCTGTTTCTAATTCGTTTGAATCTCCAGAGGCCACTATCGATTATACGATAACTACTCCAATGAAGCTATCAGGAAGTATTGGTGGAATACTTGGCAAGTTTGGATTTATAAATGCTGAAGTTGAGTATCAGGATTATTCCAAAAGTAAGATCAAAATAAAAGCTGGTGAAAATGTAATCAATGACAATCTGGTTCAAGACAATATTAATGCAGACATCAAAGCAAATTATCAGAAAACAGTAAAAGTTAATTTTGGAGCTGAGGTAGCAGCAATACCTAACTTTAGATTGAGAGCAGGGATAGGCTTCGCTAAAAGTCCATATGTGTCAGAATCTGAATTCTTGCCGAACTTCGGATTTGGTGCCGGTTATAGAAATGATTATTTTTTCTTAGATCTTGCATATCGTCAATGGCGATCTGAAAACGGGTACGAGCCATACTATATAACAGAGGCTGCCGAAACGTTGGTTTCTCAGAAATTGACTCAAAGCGCATTTGTATTGACGATAGGGTTCAAATTGTAATCTTCAGCTCGAAAAGAAATTAATGCTGATTCTTTTCACAAAATATTAAATATCAATTAGTTATAATATCACTTGAATTGTCATCTATGGTGTAGGGATGAATTTTTATCATATTATTACTTGGAAAGGCTTATTTTTGTGCGAATTTTCGAATGAAACAACAATTTAAATGGCCACATACGAATTAATAATGCCCAAAATGGGAGAGAGTATCATGGAAGCAACGATCCTCAACTGGGTCAAAAATGTCGGTGATACCATTGAGATAGATGAAACCATCATTGAAATAGCTACAGACAAAGTAGATAGCGAGATTCCTTCGCCTGTGGCAGGAACACTTTCCAAAATATTATTCAATGTAAATGATGTCGTTCCAATAGGTACCGTAATCGCTCTTATTGATACAGGTGGTCCTGGTTCAGTTGTTGAACCTACAATAACAGAAATAAAGACGGCCGAAGCTCCAATACAGGCGTCCCAACAAGCAACTGAAATTAAAGTCGAACCAATTTCTGAAAAAACAGAAAGTGACAGATTTTACAGTCCACTTGTTAAAAACATCGCTAAAGAAGAAGGTATTTCTGTCAGTGAAATGGATAAGATACCGGGCTCCGGACAAGAGGGTAGGCTTACTAAGAATGATCTCCTTGCATATTTAAAAACAAGAAGTCAACCACAGCAAGAATCAGCTCGTCCTGCTTCCATTCCTGCACAGCCGGTTCAATCTCAAATAAAATCAGCTCCAGCCACTTCAATGAGTGGTGATGTTGAAATAATAGAAATGGATAGAATGCGCAAGCTGATCGCAGACCATATGGTCATGTCCAAACATGTTTCACCCCACGTCACATCTTTCGTTGAAGTTGATATGACCAACATCGTGAGATGGAGAGAAAAAGTTAAAAAAGATTTTAATTCAAAATACGGTCAAAATATCACCTTTACCCCCATTTTTATTGATGCTGTGGTCAAGGCCATCCGTGATTACCCAATGATCAATTGTTCTGTAGATGGCACGACCATCATGCGCAAGAAAAATATCAACATAGGTATGGCTGCTGCATTGCCTTCTGGCAATCTAATCGTGCCGGTCATCAAAGATGCAGATAATATGAATTTGATCGGTCTTACAAAGACTGTCAATGACCTTGCAGGACGCGCGAAAACCAACCAATTGAAACCTGAAGAGATTCAGGGAGGAACCTTTACTATTACTAATGTAGGTTCCTTTGGAAATATAATGGGCACGCCAATTATAAATCAGCCTCAGGTAGCGATCATGGCAATTGGAGCAATTAAGAAAAAGCCTGCAGTGCTGGAAACAGCGGATGGAGATGTCATTGCTATCAGACACATGATGTTTCTTTCTCTTTCTTATGATCATAGAGTGGTGGATGGCATGCTTGGAGGTTCTTTCTTACGCAGGACAGCTGATTATCTAGAAGCTTTTGACATCAACCAATCAATCTGATTTAATGGGGAGGCTTAAATTCACTTTTGTAGTCTTGTTATTGATATGCTCTAATCTTTTGATAGGGCAGGGAACAGCCAATAAAGTCAGAGATGAAGCAGACAGGTACTTTAAGGCCCAGGAATATTCTAAAGCGATTCAATTGTATGAGAGGCTCTCTCTGATGAATAGTAACAATACAGATTTTAATAAAAATCTGGGTATTTCTTATTTTTTTTCAAACAGATTGCAAGAGGCAGAGACTTCCTTGACTAAATATTACAATGTCCATAAGGAGGATCTAGATGCTGTGTACTACCTGGCTTGTGCTGCTCATCATGAATTGAAATTCGACTTAGCAATTGATTTTTATAAATACTTTCTTTCGCGGTCAAAACCTTCCAATCCATTGTATAAATCTGTCATTGGAGATATCAAGAGATGCGGAACTGCCAAGAAAATAAAGTACCAGGAAGAACTTGCGATCAGCGAGAATTCAGGTCCTAAGGTCAATTCTCCGGCAGATGAGATCAATCCTACATGGAGCCCTAATCACAATGGTAGAATCTATTTTACTGCCAACCAAGAAATAGACACAACGGATAGATTGGACAATTTAATGTCTAAAGTTTCAGATGATTACAATATGTTTGGATCAGAAATTCAGATAGATAATGGACTTCTAAGCTACGCCTATCCACTTAATGAAGCACTTAATACACCAGAGGTAGAACAAATCTATGGCTTTAATGAAAATGGGAAATTACTTTATTTCGGCAGAGGACAATCACTTACCAGTCTATCTTTATATACCGAAGATCTAACGATATTAGATGATGAATCACCGAGTATCAATAAGTTTGATGCGCCTTTTGGAAATGATCCGATGCTCATCGACCTTTATCCGTTTTCGGATTCGGTTCTAATATTTTCGTCTATAAGACCTGAAGGATTTGGTGGCTATGATCTTTATTATGTTGAATTCAAAGATGGAAGATGGAAAGATCCGGTCAATTTCGGTGATAAAATTAATTCTGAATTTGATGAAAGAGCTCCTTTTTTATCAAAAGATGGCAGAACCTTATATTTTTCCTCCAATAATTTCCAAAGTGTAGGAGGATACGATATATTTTCAGCTTACTATCTGGATAAAGATATGGAGTGGTCTAATGTCCAGAACATGGGTTTTCCTATTAATTCTCCGGGGCATGAATTGTTTTTCAAGCTAGGCTTTGATGGTCAAAAATCACTATTTTCCTCCGACAGAAAGACAGGATTCGGAGGATATGATCTGTATACAGGTTTTTTCAAATCTATTAGAACTGAACAAAATACAGCTGCACTTCCAGATGTTTTCTTCAAAGTTCCTGAATTCAAATTGAACTCTCAGGAATACCAGGATGAAGTGCTCGCTAATAAAATTACGGCACTTAATATTGAGCCACTTTATTATACAAGCGACGATAATGTGCTTCAGCCAAAAAATAAACAGCAATTGGACTTATTGGTAGAAATAGGTAAGCGCTTTCCAACTACAATTTTTAATTTTTTGATCAATTCAGAATCAAGTGTATCCCCTGAGATCGAATTATATTTCGGTATTAAAAGATCAGAACTAATCAGTAATTATATGATCTCAAAAGGGATCTCCGGATATAGGATTAATCTTCAAAGTGTAGGAAGCTTGTATCCTATCGCAAAAAATGTGTTGGATGGAAGGCCAAGTATTTCTGGCCAGAATTTAAATAGAAGAGTTGAGATCAGCATTAACAATATAGATTCATTGCCATTAAAGATTACTTATAAACAACCTTTTGTCAGTGATCTTTTGAAGACATCAGATGGATCAAAATTTAAAAGAAGGATCAATGGACTTTCATATAGGATACAGATCGTATCCTTGAAACAGATGTATAATGGAGATATTTATTCTTTAAGCCCTGACCTTTTAATAGAATCACAGGGAGGTAGCGGCAATTACCGTTATATGACTGGATTATTTCCAACTTTTGCTGATGCGGTAGATTTTCAATCAATTTTAATTAAAAATGGATTGAAAGATGCTTTCATAGTACCTTATATTGACAACGTAAGGCTTATTAAGTCAACAATTTCTGAGAGCATGATGAATAAGTATCCCGATCTAAGAAAATATTACCTAAATTAAAGTATGGACTCGATACACAAGATGCCTGCCGGATTAAGACAACAAGACCATATGGGAAGATTTGCCTTTTTTAAAGAAAGTTTAAGAAATTTTAAGACAGTTGGTACAGTGACACGCAGTTCCAGGTATCTATGCCAGGCAGTGGTAAAAAAAGGAGATCTTTCAGCAGCCAAAGTTATCGTTGAATTAGGGGCGGGTGATGGTGTGATGACCAGACATTTGCTAAAGGCTATGCCAAAGGATGCTATTTTGTTCTCTTTCGAAATCAATGAATTATTTTGTGAACAGATGGCACAAATAAAAGACACACGACTAAGGATCATCAATGATTCTGCAGAGATACTTCCTACGATCCTACATAAAATGGGTATCAATGAGGTAGATACGGTGGTATCGGCGCTCCCTTTCTCTGTTTTTCCTGAAGACCTTGCCAGGTCAATAGTTCAGACGAGCCATGACGTTCTTAAGCCCAATGGACGGTTTGTTCAGATTCATTACAGTCTAAAAACTAGAAAACTCTACCGCGAGTCTTTTGGTAATGTGAGCACGACTTTTGAATTCAGAAATATCCCTCCGGCCTTTGTGCTACTTTGTTTTAAGAA
>Ga0209582_1000810_pt1 | contig 16879 bp, 9 predicted proteins | sample KloWWTmetKNB5Kit_FD_187176 | JGI IMG/M metagenome (GOLD analysis project Ga0209582, IMG submission 187176) | Active sludge microbial communities from Klosterneuburg, Austria, studying microevolution and ecology of nitrifiers - Klosterneuburg... | ecosystem: Engineered > WWTP > Aerobic digester >...
ATCCTCCTCCGAGTACTATTGTCTCTTCATTGGCAGGATCAGTCTTTTCAACAATTTGTGTAGTTTTGGCATTCAGTTCATCTGGCTTGCTATCTTTGCTGTTGCAAAATGAGTTGAATGATGCCAATAAAAAAATGAAATATTTCATTTGTAATATTTTTAATTTTAAACGTATAAATTTATAATTAGTTGAGCCCCTGGCTTCATTAGTTTTATAGAATACTGATATAAATAATGGGAGATATCAATACTTTTTTTTCCATACATACCATCGAAAGGGAGGGAGATCTTCTACCTGGATTTAAGATTCGACTTGATTCAGACCATCCTATTTTCAAGGGCCATTTTCCTGGGCAACCGGTGCTTCCTGGTGTATTGATCCTTAAAATAATTACATCGTGTGTTTCCTTATACCAGAAGAGAAACCTGCTGATATCGAAGGTTAAACAATGTAAATTTCTAAATTTTGTCGATCCAATAATAAATCCTGAACTTTTTCTGGATATTGAGATTTACGGAACAGATAGTCCTTTGGATGTTAAAGCAGTGTTAAGAAGCGAAGAGGTCGTCTTTTCAAAAGTAAGCATTTCACTTACAGAACAATTAAAAGCTTAGATGGCATCTTTGGATGAAATAACAGGGTCTGTGATGAAGGATTCAAAGATATGTATTCTGATACCTACATATAACAATGGATCGACGCTTAAGGCTGTGGTAAATGGGTGCTCTAAATATACTTCTAGCATTATTGTGGTGAATGACGGCTCTACAGATAACACTTCAGAGCTATTAAATGCTTTCCCAAACTTAATTATTCATACTCAGGAATCTAATCAGGGCAAGGGTATAGCCATTAAAACAGGATTTCGAATAGCGCTTGAGCATGGCTATGACTATGCCATCACCATAGATTCTGACGGTCAGCATCTACCGGAAGATATTCCAATTATTGTAGACTTTCACCGCTTCAATAAAGACGCCATCATTATTGGATCCAGAAATATGGAAAGGGAAGGTATTCCTGGAAAGAGTTCATTTGGCAATAAATTTTCAAATTTTTGGTTTAAGTTTGATACTGGCGTTGAACTTCCTGATACGCAATCGGGTTACAGGTTATATCCTATTCGATTGATCAAAGATCTGAAGCTTATTACTTGGAAATTTGAATTTGAAGTGGAGATTCTAGTGAAGGCTGCATGGAGAAATATTGAGATTCTGCCTGTTCCTGTGAGGGTTTATTATCCTCCTAGTCATATCAGAGTTACACATTTCAGACCTTTTCAGGATTTTACTCGGATAAGTTTACTAAATACCATTCTTTTTCTACAGGCATTTTTTTGGTATATTCCATTGAGATGGTTCAGGAAAATATTAAGTGTCGGGTTTTGGAAAAGCTTTGGAAAGACATTGCATGATCCCAAAGAAAGTGTGATTCGGAGATCGACCTCCATTGCTTTTGGCGTTTTCATGGGTATTTTTCCGGTATGGGGGTATCAGCTAATCATTGGTTTGACCATCAGCCATTATTTAAAATTGAATAAAGCTCTGTTTACACTTGCAGCACATATATCTATTCCACCAATGATTCCTCTTATCCTTTACTTTAGCTATATGATAGGAGGAAAAATAGTATCTGACCCGAGAAAATTGAATTTTTCTAAATTTGACTATTCCATTAATTCATTGGCAAATAACCTTGAGCAGTATTTGGTTGGTGCAGTAATACTTTCGATATTTGCAGCCGTTTTGGCTTTTTATATCAGCTTTTTTATCTATAAATTATTTGCCAGGACTGTTCCTAAACTAGTATCTTAAATCATGGGTAGACCATTCATTTATATCTTTAATAAATTAAGAAAGTACCCCTTTGTTTTTTACATTTTATTGTGCGCAATCGCCCTATATGCCGTCTTCGGTATTGTTAAGCTTAAGTTTAACAATGATATTTTTTCCATTTTTCCACAACATACTACTTCCAAGAATTATAAGTCTCAGGTCACAAATCTGAGATCAAATAATAACATGCTCATTCTTTTGCATGTTGAAGAGCATGCTGATACTTCCTTACAACTCTTGCTTGATAATGCGGAATGGTGGGAAAACAGACTTGCATCTTCTCCATATCTATCTCAAAGCATCAAAGACACCCGAATCAGGATGACGGACAGTCTCCAAAGAGTGCTCTATGACAGCATCTTTTACAATCTTCCATTGTTGCTTACTGCCCAAGATCTTGATTCCTTGTCGCGTAAGTTGGATAGTGAAGCGCTGACGAATATAGTGAAGGCCAATGCAAGAATGAATAATAGCTTCACTGGACTAGCACTTAAATATTATAATGAATTAGATCCATTGCATCTTGCTCCGACGGTCCTAAAAAAACTAAGTTCTTTTCGGACCGTACCCAGCCTCACTCAAGCAAATGGTTTCCAGATTTCTACAGATGAAAGAAATTTATTATTTGACATCACAGCTATCTTTCCTGACAATGAAGACCCTAGATATGCAGGACTTATAGATACTTTATTCTCTATGAGAGGTCAAGGCGAAAAAATGTTTGCTCCAGTAAAAACTTATCTTATCGGGGCTCCCATTGCTTCAGAGATCAATAAAGACAGATCGTCAAGAGATGGAAATCTTACAGGGATTATCTCCATTTTTCTCACCATGGGTTTGCTATATTATTTCTATAGACGTAAGAGGCTTTCACTCATTGCCTTGGTGCCTTCAGTAGTAGGTTATGCGATGGCATTGGCCACATTTGGATATTTTGGTATTCCAATAGTAGCTATGGCAATGTCTTCTGCTACTATTATTCTTGCTATGGGTATCAACTATTCCATCCACCTTATCAATGCACGGATCCACCATGATTCAATTGAGGAGGCTATAAGTGAAATATCTTCGCCTTTGCTCATTGGGAACGTGACGACGATCGCAGCTTTTGCGCTGTTAGTTTTGTCAGATAGCTTGCTATTACAGCAATTCAGTTATTTGGCAGTGATCAGTCTTGCCGTAGGTGTTTTGACCACTCTGATCGTCCTACCCCAATGGCTGCACAGCGAAAAAACTCGTGAGAGGGAGGTGGCCATCAAATGGTTCGAGAAGATGACTAGCTACGATTTCCATAAAAATAAATGGATCATAGGTGTTATAGTATTGGGCACATTTGCTATGATCATCCCTTCTTCAAAAATTCAATTTCAAGGAGATCTTTCCAAATTAAATTATATTCCAGATGAGGACAAGGCAGGTTTTAATATAATTGAAAATGATCTGGGATTCGATCTTTCCAGGACATCACTTCAAGTCAAAGCCACCAACCTTGATTCTGCACTTACTATCTATGGCAAGGCAAGAAAGGACCTACTGGAGATGGACAGCGCTGCTTTAATTCCTGATATCACCGCTATACAGCCTCCTGCTTCACAACAATACAGTAACAGTGAAGCATGGCATAGTTTTTGGTCAGATTCTTTAAAAACAAGCATGAATGTTGCCTTGAAAGCACAGGGTATCTCAGCATCGAAGGATGTTCAGGGTTTCCTGGCTAAAACAAGTATGCTTGATTCCACAGCTGTGCCTGAAAGAATGACGAATGAGTTCAAAAACTCTGTACTCAACCGCTTTATTAAAACAGATGAGAATCACGAAATAACGATCAATGCTCCTGTAATTGGAGATTTCGATCTAGAACATCAAGATCCTGATGCACCATACCAATTGTTCAACAGGCAGCATTTTGCTAATCAGACAGCCGGATTACTCCAGGGAGATTTTAACAATATACTTTTTCTATCAGCATTAGTTGTCTTCCTATTATTATTCATAGTCTATGGCAGATTGGAGCTTGCTATACTTTCATTCATCCCGATGGCTATCAGTTGGGTTTGGATCCTTGGTATCGCACACCTTTGTGGTATTCAAATTCACATCGTCAATCTGATACTATGTACATTTATATTCGGGCTCTGTGATGATTATTCAATATTTATGATTGATGGTCTCACTAAGGAGTTCAGCACAGGCAAGAAAGTGATCAACAATGATAAAAAAGTCATTGTTATCTCTGTTCTTGTCACTATGATCGGACTTGCTGCCATGCTATTCGGCAAGCATCCGGCTTTTCATTCCTTTGCAGTGCTGGCATTGGTTGGTCTTATTGTAGTACTGATCTTATCATTGACACTCCAACCCGCCTTATATCATTTCTTCGTTACTTCCAGAACAGAGAAAGGCAATGCGCCTATGACCCTACTTAGTTTCATAGTCACCATAGTAACTTTCACTACATTTATCGTTCTAGGTATATTACTAAGTATAATCGGATTAATGTGGAAATGGACAGGATTAATGAAAATCCCTGCATTGAAATATATTTTCCATGTCTTGATAAAATATAGTTGCAAACTTGTTTTATGGATCACACCAACAGCACATTTTAAAAATATTGGACTTACCAATATAAATTGGGATAGACCGGGAATAATTGTTTCCAATCATCTTACCCATATTGACTTGCTTTTATTAATAGGCTTGCATCCAAAGTTGGTAGTTATGACCAATAGTTGGGTGTATAACAATCCCGTTTACGGTGGGCTTGTCAGAGCTGCAGGATATTTGCCGGGATTTGAAGGAACAGACTCTATAGTTGAAAAAGCGAGAGAAACAATAGATCAGGGATATTCTATTCTAGTCTTTCCGGAAGGTACCCGATCGATTGATGGAAAAATAAAACGCTTCCACAAAGGCGCATTTTTTCTTGCTGAAGAACTAGACGTTCCCATTTACCCGGTTGTTCTGCATGGAGTCAACGTTGGCTTAACTAAAGGTGATCAACACATTAAGTCATGTACAGGGACGCTAAATGCACTTCCGGCTATCAATGGCAGAGATACTTCCTGGGGCGAAAGTTATACCATCAGAACTAAGAATATCAATAAGATGATGCGGGAAGAGCTGGATAGAATTGCTGTCCGCATGGAGACTCCGGAGTTTCATTTTGACACTCTTAGAAAAAACTATCTATTCAAGGGTCCTGTTACCTACTGGTATGCAAAGATTAAAACCATTAATGAAAATCTTTACAAGCAATTAAATGATCTGATACCACGCAATGCAAAAATAACTGATCTTGGTTGTGGATATGGTATGATGGATCTGATGTTATCTCTTTGCAGTGCTCAAAGGTCCATTACAGGTATTGATTATGATGAAGATAAAATAGACTTAGCGAATAATAATTTTTCTGTAGCTGGCAGAGATCTCCATTTCATTAATGCAGATATTATTACATATGCTTTGGAGGAAAGTGATGTATTCCTTTTATATGATTGTCTGCATTATCTTAATGAACCTGAACAGGTCGAATTATTGAAAAATTGTGCCAATAATCTTAATCCTCAGGGAATGATTATCATTCGAGAAGGAGTTGAATCCTCCGGCATTACTAAACATTCAAATACGAAGTTTACAGAATGGCTATCGACAAAGGTTTTTGGCTTTAATAAGATAAAACACGATCTTAGATTTATAAATGAATCAATTGTTTATAAAATGGCGGAAGAGTTTAATTTTTCAGTTGAGAAAAGTGAGGATTCAGCCCTGTCATCCAATACTTTATTTATAATTAAAAACCAGTTCAATCCTGTTTGATCTTTTATCGATGCAGCTAGTATCAACTAATCTCAAATAAATGTCTCAAATAGATGCTCATTATGATCACGCCATCATAGGCAGCGGAATCTCTGGACTTCTTTGTGCAGCCTATTTGGCAAAAAAAGGCAAAAAGGTAATTGTACTGGAAAAAAATCATCAGATCGGCGGATGCCTTCAGGTTTTCTCCAGAGATAAGAAAATTTTTGACACAGGAGTACATTACGTTGGCAGTTTGGGTAAAGGCCAGCCATTGAGACATCTATTCGATTTTATTGGGATTGGTGATCTTTTAAAATACCAAAGATTGGATATGGACGGGTTCGATCGGATTTACTTCGAAGATGAACAGGTAGAATATAAATTTGGCCAGGGATGGGATAATTTTATATCAGGCTTATCTAAATATTTCCCTGAAGAGTCTGAAAACTTGTTATTGCTCCTAGAAGAAATTAATAGAATTGTGTCATTGTTCGGCCCTTATCATCTCAAGGAACTTGAAGAAAATTCCGTTACTATTGAGATACTTAGCTTATCTGCATATGAAGTAATTAGTTCATTTATAACTTCTGAAAGGTTGATCGCAGTATTATGGGGCAATTCTATTTTGTATGCAGGAAATAAGGCGAAAACACCTTTTTACGTATTTGCACTAATCTTAAATAGTTATGTAGAAGGTTCTTACAGACTCATCCATGGGGGTTCTCAGATATCCAAATATCTTTCAATGATTATCCATGACAATGGAGGTTTGGTGCGCAAATATGCTGAAGTGACATCGATAGAAATAAAAGAGGGAAAAGTGGATAAAGTTATTATTGATCAAAATATCAGCGTAAATGTTAGCACATGTATCGCAGCCATTCATCCGGCTTGCGTGATAGGGCTTCTTCCGGAATACTCATTGAGACCCAGCTATGTTTCAAGAGTTAAAGAGTTGCAAAATACTCCTGCATTTATTTCTGTTTATTTTTCTTTAAAAGAAAATGCGCTTCCTTATTTTAATTACAATACTTATATCCTGAAGAATAATGATGCAGCCATGCATCCTGATGGGCACTTTGATGATAATTGGCCGACAAATATGATGATCAGTACCGGATGTGAAGAACACGATCAGCAGTATGCGAATACAATCAATGTACTGGCATATTGTGATGTTAAAATTTTTAAAAAGTGGGAAAGCACCTTTAATACGACAGCCAAGCATCAGGAGCGTGGACAAGATTATGATCAACTAAAAAAAGAATTAATTAATAAAATAGCGAAAAAAGTTGCTTCAAAAATTAGCGGGTTTGAAGATATGTATTTTGCTGCATATTGCTCAACACCTCTAACCTACCGGGATTTTCTCAATGTACCTGATGGTACAGGTTACGGAGTTGAAAAGGACTATAATAATACCTTATTTACGTTTATTTCTCCAAAAATGAAAATACCAAATTTGCTAATGACCGGGCAGAATACGGATCTTCACGGAGTTTATGGAGCATCTATGTCAGCATTATTGACATTGAAACATACATCTGAAGGGAAATTAATTTTTGAAGAAATCAATGAATTTCTAAATAATTGATGAATTAATTTTTACAATGAATATTAAAAAAATAATAAAAATAACTTTTAAAATCATCCTAATTATCTTAGGCTTGATAGTTGTTTTTTTAATTGGTTTTTTTATTTATTTAAATAGTCTTTTAATTTCTAATCCTGAATTTGCTGACAATTATCAAACGCAGCCCGGGTCCTACACGCAGCTTGATGATAGCACCAGAATATTCGGTAACAATTCGATTAGAAAATTGCAAGAGGGTTTCTATGAGATGTATATCGAAGGCGAACCATTTGAGCGGGGCAATGCCATCGGAATACTGACCTCAGACTTACACGAATATCAGGAGGATGCTTTTATTAATCAAATTAAAAAAATGATCCCGGGTGAGTTTTACCTGAAGTTTCTAAAATATTTTGTTGCTTTTTTCAACCGAGATATTGAAGAACATATCCCAAAAGAATACCTTGAGGAGATCTATGGAGAATCGCTCCATATGAATAGTAAATATGATAATATTATTGGTTCTCCATACATGAGAATATTAAACTATCATGCAGCTCATGATATAGGTCATGCGTTGCAGGATAAAAATTTCGTGGCGGGATGTACGTCTTTTGCTGCATGGGGTAGTTATACAGAGGATGGAAAATTACTAGTGGGAAGAAACTTTGATTTTTATGTAGGCGATGAATTTGCCAAAAATAAAATTGTAGCTTTCATTAAACCCGACAAGGGTATTCCCTTCGGCATGGTAACCTGGCCGGGTATGATTGGAGTGGTAAGTGGGATAAATAAAGAGCAAATAACTGTAACTATAAATGCAGCGAAATCTACATATCCTACCGAAGCGAAAACACCCGTTTCTATACTTGCACGGGAAATCCTACAATATGCACATAATCTGGATGAGGCAATTAAAATAGCAGGTAAATTCGATCTCTTTGTTTCTGAATCACTTTTAATTGCTTCTGGTAAAGAAAATAAGGCCATCATTATTGAGAAGTCACCGGAGAAGATGGATGTTTTTGCAGTAAATGATTCTATTCTTTATTGTTCTAATCATTTTCAATCCAAAGCTTTTTCAGCTGATTCGAACAATATTAAATTCAAAAATGAGAGTAGTTCGAACAAAAGATTTACTCGATTGAAAGAATTGGTGATTAATAATCCATTGTTGAATCCTTCAAAAATAGCAAGTATTCTAAGAGATCCATATGGCCCACAAGGTAAAGAAATTGGATGGGGTAATGAAGACGCCATTAATCAGTTAATAGCGCATCATGGAGTCATATTTAAACCATCAGAGAATGAAATATGGGTCTCGACTGCTCCGTTCCAATTAGGTAAATTTATCAGGTTTGATCTGGATGAAATATTTAATCAAAAAGCTAAGGTCAGAAATGCTAAATTTGATATTCCTGCGGATTCTGAATTAATAAAAGTAGCAAATAAACCTTATCAGGAATTCAGAAAACAGGTCAGTTTGGTCAGAACATCAACTGATAAAAATTTGAAGAAAAATATTTTAAAAATGAATAATTTAAACCCTGAATTTTATCTTGGATACGAAGTGGCGGGGGATTATTATTCAAAAAATGAAATGATAGATAGTGCTTTGATTTCTTATAAAAGAGCTTTGAAATGTGATATCCCACTGAAGAAAGACTCATTGAATATTATCCATAAATTATCCAGACTTAATAATAAATAGATTGATGAATACTTCATTCAGTAACATAAAAAATGGACTTGAAATTGACTTACTTTCAAGTAGTGAATTGAATAATTTCCAATTCGAATTAATTAGAAATACATTAATTTCCGTCAATGATAATTCAACCTATTATTCAAATTTATTTAAAGAAATTAATTTCGATGTTTTAAATTTTAATGATATATCTGCATTCAAAAAAATCCCTTTTTCAACCAAAGAAATACTGCAAGAATTTAATAATGAATTATTAAATGTGCCCATTAAGAACATTGCTGAATATGTCACGACATCAGGCACCTTAGGAGCTCCCGTCCAGTTTTTACTTACTGAAAATGACCTGGATAGATTAGCTTATAATGAAGCGAGAGGGTTATCAATAGCGGGGGTGACATCTGATGACGTAGTGCAGATCACTACTACATTGGATAGGAGATTTATGGCTGGTCTTGCTTATTATGTCGGCTGCAGAATGATTGGTGCCGGAACCATCAGGGTAGGAGTGGGGGCCCCACAATTACAATGGGATACTATCGCTCAAATGTCTCCTACAGTCATCATCGGAGTACCGAGTTTTATCGTAAAATTAATTGAATTTGCGATTCATAATAATATTGATATTAATGCCTCATCAGTAAAAAAGATAATCTGCATCGGCGAACCAATTCGTGATATTGAATTAGAATTAAATAAAGTTGGCCAATTTATTAAATCTCAATGGAATGTTCAATTATTCAGTACTTATGCCTCAACAGAAATGGCTACTGCTTTTACTGAATGTGAATTTGGTCAGGGCGGTCATCAATTAAATGAATTAATTTATACTGAAATAATTGACGAGGATGGAAATGATGTTCTAGAAAATGAAATAGGAGAATTAGTAGTGACTACACTTCAGGTGGAGGGAATGCCACTACTCCGATTCAGGACCGGGGATATGGTTCGGAAGTATAATGCACCCTGCAAATGTGGTAGAAAATCTTCTAGACTTGGACCAATTGTAGGTCGAAAAGGACAATTAATTAAATACAAAGGAACCTCTGTTTATCCTTCAGCTTTGCAACATATATTGGACCATATGGCAGAAGTAGAAACCTATGTAATTGAAGCTATTTTAAATGATTTTGGTGAAGATCAGATCAATGTTTTAATTGCTATTTCCGGTGATAAAGAAATTATTATTAATAAATTAAAAGAACTCTGCCAATCATATATCCGGGTAACTCCTGAATTTTTAATCCGTGAAGCAGGATTTATTAATCACTTGCGAAATAGACCTGAAATGCGAAAGCCGATCCTGTTTATTGATAACCGTAGATAATGAGCAATGAATAATGAATAATGAACAATGAATAATGAATAATGAACAATGAATAATGAACAATGAATAATGAACAATGAATAATGAACAATGAATAATGAACAGTGTTATACTGACCACTGACCACTGACCACTGATTACTGACCACTGACCACTGACCACTGATTACTGACCACTGATTACCCATTACCCCAAAAACCCCACATTCCTCTTCATCCCCTTAATCCCCGTCCTCTTAATTGGAGATTTTGCAAATTTTTCATCAAAAGCTTCCTGGTCCATTGTCATCCATTCTTGGCTGGTTAAATTTAATAATTCAGGATTTGGGTTGAAAGCTATTTCGTTATGCGGCTTTGAAAATCTATTCCATGGACAAACTTGTTGACATATATCGCATCCGAAGGCCCATCCCTCCATTTTATCTTTAAATTCAATTGGTATTTCATCCTCTTTTAGCTCGATTGTCAGGTAGGAAATGCACTTCGATCCATCCATAGTATAACCATCTTTAGCTATTGCGTCTGTTGGACAAGCATCTATGCATCTCGTGCAGGTACCACAGTGGTCATTTATTTCCACATCAGGCTCTATTTCAAGGTTGATAAGTAATTCGGCAAGAAAAAAATATGAGCCGCTTTTTGGATTGATGAGTAAAGTGTTTTTTCCAACCCATCCGAGTCCGCTTTTTTTGGCCCAAACTCTTTCCATGATTGGTGCCGAGTCTGTGAAATATCGAATATTCAGTCCGGGATCAATAGTGTTTTTAAGTAAATTTGATAGTTCTTTTAATTTTTTTCTAAGGACTTTATGGTAGTCCTCACCTAATGCGTACATGGCTATCTTGGGCACCTCATTTCCTGATGTTTCTGAGGGGTTATAATAATTGAAAGTAAGACTTATGATAGTTTGCGTTCCTTCATGAAGTAAGGTTGGATCTGTTCTCAAGTCGAAATAATTATTTAAGTAATCCATTTTCCCCTGATATCCGCTGTCCAGCCATTGTTTAAGCCTGATGGATTCCTCCTCTATAAATTCTGCTTTTGAAAATCCAACACTACTGAAGCCGAGACTCAGCGCATGATTTATAATATTTTGTTTGATCAGATCCATTCAATTATTAAAGAGTCAAGTTTCGGCAGTTAAGAAACAAAGGTAGATGGCTGATGTTAGATGTTAGATGCTTGCCCGACTAGCCAAAGTGACGGCGGGGAGGTTAGTCAATTGATCCATATTTTTTCTTTAAAAGGTTTAATAGAAAAAATATCCATCTGATTGATAGAAAGCCATCTAAAATCTACCCCACCCTCGCCACAGCTTTGTCGGACAAGCTTCTAACATCTAACATTTTATTAAAATTTAAAAAAAATCTTTAAAAAGAAAAATTTGACTACCGAAACTTAAGTTAAAGAGTCAAAATTAAGCATTTTACTGCTGTAGCATAGATTCACATGTTATATTATTTTAATTTATAAAAATTAAGTTATTTTTGCCCCATGGAAAACAACGCTTTACAATATGTAGAGGACAATATCAGAACACTCGACTGGCGTGAACACATTCGCATGCGCCCGGGAATGTACATCGGGAAACTTGGTGATGGACAATCAGCTGACGATGGTATTTACATCCTCATCAAAGAGATCATCGATAATGCCATGGACGAATATTTCATGGGACATGGTAAAGAGATAGCTATTAAGATAACCAATGAAAAGGTATCTGTTCGTGACTATGGAAGGGGTATTCCATTAGGCAAGGTAATAGATTGTGTTGCCCAGATCAATACTGGTGGAAAATATGATTCCAAGGCGTTCAAAAAATCTGTCGGTCTCAATGGAGTTGGTACCAAAGCTGTAAATGCATTAAGCGCCGACTTCAAAGTACAATCAGTAAGAGATGGCCAGGCAAAGAAGGCTGAGTTCATAAGGGGCGAACTCTCCAAAGATTATCCGATTGGTAAATCTGATGAAAAAAATGGAACACTTATCGAATTCATTCCTGATGGCGAAATATTTAAGAATTTTCAGTTCAGAGATGACATAGTCGAGCCCATGCTTTGGAACTATGCCTACCTCAATGCCGGCTTAAAACTTAATTATAACGGCAAGACATTCGTTTCGAAGAATGGTCTGGCAGATATGATCGACAATAGAACGTCACAGGAAGACCTTATTTATCCACCCATTCATCTGAAAGCGGAAGACATAGAGGTCGTCTTGACACATGGTCATCATTATGGTGAGCAATATTACTCCTTCGTCAATGGTCAGAATACCACGCAAGGTGGATCTCACCTGAATGCTTTCAGAGAAGCAGTGGTCAAGACCGTCCGTGACTTTTACAAAAAAGAATATGACGCCAAAGACATCCGTACTTCCATCATAGCTGCTGTCAGTGTTCGTGTAGAAGATCCGATCTTCGAATCTCAGACAAAGACCAAGCTAGGCTCAACACACATGGGTCCGGATGCAGCTTCTATCAGGTCATTCGTTATGGAGTTTATGTCCAGAGAGCTTGACAACTTTCTGCACAGAAACCTTGAAGTAGCGGGACTTCTACAGAAAAAAATCCTTCAATCAGAGCGTGAACGAAAGGAAATAGCAGATATTAAAAAGGAAGTGAATAAAAAGGCCAAAAAAGCCAACGTTCACAATAAGAAATTACGAGATTGTCGCATTCACTTCAATGATAAAGGTGGAAATGATGCTCAAAAAGAAAATTCTACCTTATTTATTACTGAAGGTGATTCTGCTAGTGGTTCTATCACAAAGGCGCGAGATCCTCAGGTCCAAGCAGTCTTCAGTCTCAGAGGTAAGCCGCTCAATTGTTTCGGTATGACCAAAAAGATTGTTTATCAAAATGAAGAATTCAATCTATTACAACATGCTTTGAATATAGAGGATAGCATAGATGACCTTAGATATAATAAGGTCGTAATATCCACAGATGCCGATGTGGATGGTATGCACATCAGATTGCTATTGCTCACGTTTTTTCTGCAATTCTTTCCGGATCTGGTGCGTAAAGGACACCTATATATCCTAGACACCCCACTGTTCAGGGTAAGGGATAAGAAGACAACGATATATTGCTATTCTGAGAAGGAAAAACAAGCAGCCATAGAGAAACTTAGAGGCAAGCCTGAGATAACAAGGTTTAAGGGATTGGGAGAGATTTCACCCGATGAATTCGGTGGCTTCATTGGAGAAGATATAAGGCTAGATCCTGTGTTGATAAAGGAACATACTGATATAGATAAGATTCTTGAATATTATATGGGAAAGAATACCCCTGACAGACAGATCTTTATCATTGACAACCTAAGGCTTGAGAAAGATTAGGATGATCTAACAGTTTTGCAATTAAAATGCGAAAGTTATTTTTTTATTCGACCTCTGACGTCTGACGTCTGATTTCTAGCATCTATTGTCTAGCATCTGATACCTAAAGCAAAATATTAATTTTTTACCTTTTCGAGAAATTGTGTAGTTTTGCCCTTAATTCTTTAATTAGATCAATAAACGAACCACTTATGATCAGGAAATTTTTGATTCTCAGTATATTATTCTTTACCTGTTTCTATTCATATGCAGATGTTAAGATATATGTAGATCCTGCTTCAATCGCTGCTGGCCAGAATGGAAAAGTCTTCGTTAAGGTAGATGGATTTCAAAAAGTATCCAGCTTTCAATTAAACCTTACGTGGGACGTTTCAAAATTAACATTTTCAGAAGTTGGTGACCTTTCAGCCCTTAATTTAAATGCTATAGGTGATTTCCAAGTTCCTTCACCAGGAAAAATGAGAGTTTTATGGGCACATCCTGAATCTGATGAAGCTAGTTTGGCGAATGGTACCACTTTATTCTCTATTACGTTTAGTGGAGTCTGTGGTAGTGAGTCTTTAATCAATATTATAGATGATGGATTCTTTACGGTACAGTTTACGGATACCAATGGCGATCAGATCCCTCATACCGCTACTCCCGGAAATATTACAGTGACTGGAAACCCTTGCGGAGGTGCACAAACAGTATTAAATGCTACAACTTTAGATGCCCAATCTGGAACTAAAACATGTCTAAGCATTAACGCTGGTTCAGGTTTTACAAGTATTACAAGTATTTCAGCTGACATTAATATGTCTGCGAGCTGCGTTTCATTTAACGAAGTAACCAATTTTAACGCAGGTCTTACAGGCTTAGGTGCCGGAAGTTTTAATCTTACACAGGCTGCCAACGGAATTGTTAAACTCAATTGGACATCCGCCATTTCTACATCATTGGCGGCAGGCGCCAAACTTTTTGACATTTGCTATACCCCCAATGAGACATGCTGCGGCACTACTGTCCCGCTGTCTTTTACTAATGTAACCATAACTACTCAGGGAGGAGGAACGAACAACCTTACTTCTAATGGAGGTTTGAATATAAAATGTGGCGTGGAGCCGGAATGTAATCCTACAGGTTTAGCATTAATAGGTTCAGATCATTGCGCAATGCCAAATGAATCAATTACTATGGACTTCACAGTGCAGGATTTTACTAATATTTTGGGAGTTCAATTCAGTATTGATTATGATCCTGCTTGCATGCAGCTTGAAGATATTATCTTACCGGAACCCAATCCTTTTACAGGCTTAGTGAAAGGTAAATTTCAAGACCAATTGAACGGGTGCGTTATTGTCGTGTGGGATGATGCTACAGGAAATAGCGTGAGTGTGCCTGATGGTACTATCATGTTTTCTTTGAAATTAAAAGTAATAGGTACATTAGGATCCACTTGTTCAGTCAATCTAGGTAGCAAGTGTGTTCCAAGTGGTGTAGAATTTGTAGACGTAGACTTTCAAGTAGTCCCTGTTTCGTTTTGTTCAGGGGATGTTATGATCAAGCAATGCACAGAAGAGCTAGCTATTGTGGATGGAATTATAAATAATTTCACTTGCGCTGAGCCTTGTACAGGATCTGTTTCATTCACAGTAACAGGCGCTACTAACCCTACGATCACATGGAGTCAACCCGGTTTGAGCGGCATGAGTGTCACCAATCTTTGTCCAGGATCATATACAGTGACTGTAACTTCAGGTGGATCTTCTATATCCAAGCCTTATACCATTACAGGACCTCCTGTCATCATAATTACTACAGTCTCAGTGACACCTGCCACTGCTGGTGCTAACGGAGCAGTAGATATCAATGTAACAGGCGGTACTGGCAATTTCACTTATCAATGGAGTACCAATCCGGCGCAAACCACTCAGGACATAACAAATGTTCCAACAGGTTCTTATACCGTTACGGTTACAGATAGTGGTAATGGTTGTAAAAAGTCGTATGTTGTTTCTGTATCAGATGGTAGTGGTGCATTTGATGCTACTGTAATACCAAAGAAATATGGTGAATTCGATATATCATGTGGAGATTCATGCGATGGTCAATTAACTGCAAATCCAGTTGGTGGAACAGCTCCTTATACTTATCTATGGTCATCTAAAAATGTGGCAACTCAGACCATTACAGATATTTGTGCGGGTACTTATTCTGTGACCATCACTGACAATACAAATAAAACAGTAACCAAGTCATATACGATCCTAGCTCCTCAAAAACTATTGGTAGATTTTGATATTATTTATCCTTCTGATGATGTGGCGCTGGATGGAAGTATTTCTGCTGTTCCTATCGGTGGCACAGCTCCATTTATATATAGCTGGACAGGTGCAGTCGTTTCTTCATCGAAAGAATTAACTAATATTGGTGTTGGTACATATGCCGTGTCAGTTACAGATCTGAGCGGGTGCTCGGCTACATCTTCAAAAGTAATTACACCTGGTGGAAAAGGATGTTACTCAGGAATTGGAGCAATCACACCTAATGGAGATGGAAAAAACGATCGCTTGATTATATCTTGTGTCAGTACTGTTTCTAATAGGATTTTAATATTCAATAGATGGGGAGAAAAGGTTTTCGAGCAATCTTCTTACAAAAATATGTGGGAAGGTGTAGATTCAAAAGGTGAAACCCTACCTGATGGAGGTTATTATTGGGTATTGGAAGTAAAGGAATCAAATGGTGGTACAGAAGTATTCAAAGGTTCTGTTTCCATTATCAGAACTTTGAGATAAAATTGTTTATTCTAAATAATCATTCTTAATCGCACAGATTATGCAAAAAATATGTACGCTTATAATAGCTTGCTTTTTTCTAAACCAGGCTATCAGCCAGGAACAGGGAATATATAGACACTATACTATCTATCCAACTTTGATTAACCCCGGTGCTACCGGTATAAATGAGGGCCAGCATGAATTTATTGGCAATATGGTTAATACTTGGTCCGGATCTGACGGAACACCTGTTAACTATACCTTTGGTTATAGTGGAAGTTTTGGAAAAAGTGTTGGTCTCGGCCTGCAGCTTATGAATGAAACTAATGCTGCAATCAGTCGATTTAAAGCTTCCATAGCCTATGCCTATAAAGTTAAGTTTGATAACGCGAATTTTTCTATTGGAATGACTACTGAATTTCAGCAAAAAAGGCTGAGAAATGGTATTCTGAATGATCCATCTATCGACCCTACTGATGCTTATTTACTGGCGGCGAACGATGGTGTTAAGTTTTTTGATTTTGGACTTGGTAT
>Ga0209582_1000811_pt1 | contig 16878 bp, 28 predicted proteins | sample KloWWTmetKNB5Kit_FD_187176 | JGI IMG/M metagenome (GOLD analysis project Ga0209582, IMG submission 187176) | Active sludge microbial communities from Klosterneuburg, Austria, studying microevolution and ecology of nitrifiers - Klosterneuburg... | ecosystem: Engineered > WWTP > Aerobic digester >...
GGTACTCAGGCAAAGCCGAAACCACGCCGTTCCTGATGTCCTCCATCTGGCCGCGCGTCGTGGCAAAGTCAACCGGCGATGACGCCCAATCGAATTGACTGTTACCCGGCACTTTAATCCAGCCGAATGTACCATCGGCCGCTTCCTGGTACGTCGTCTCCACTTCGGTGATGTCGACGCGCGGCGCGGGCATCGGCCGCCCGTCGCTGTCGGTGTGGCGGCCGTGGATGACGCCGGTCGGCCGGTTCAATCTGTCCAGCTTGAGGCCCAGCGCGTTATACCGGTCAATCTGGTCGGTCAACTGCCACCAGTAAGTAGGCGTATCCATCCATACCAATGGGATGAAGTCATAGCCCAATTCGGCGAATGTCTGTTCGCGCACAGGCTCGCCCAATGACTTGTCGTCGACCGGCAGCCCCGGCAGCGTCTCATAGAATCGCACGCCGCCCGGCATCGGCGGCTCGCCTTCCTTGCCCCCCGGCCACTCCTTGCGCCATATCTCGGTCAGGGTGTGCCGGTATTCCTTGCCGCTGAATACGCTCGTTAGCCGCGGCGTGTCGATGCGGATAGCCGTCAGATAGCCGCGCTCGTCGGCGTCCCACCATCGCACCGTCTCCGGCGGGATGTTCTGCATGTAGACGGCCGTCGTTTCGCCGTCGGCTTCCGTGTCGCCGTCGTCCTGCCGCTCGGCCACTTTGACAAACGTGTCACTCAGGACGGCGGCCGTCTCGACGAGTTCGCGCTGTAGCGCCGCCCAGTTCGACCAGTCGCGCACCTGGGCGATAGCCTCAATCAAGGCTTCACCCGTCGCCATCTCTTCATCGACGGTTAGCACAGGCTCGCCGCCCAGAGTGTTAGCCGTGTAGAACGCGACCGTCGCCGGGACGGGATTCCATTCCGCAGGCATCGATACCTCACGCACGCCGGCGGCGCGCAACACATAATACAGCCGCTTATTTTCGTAGTAGGCATATCTCGTTGCGTACTCTGTCCACTTGTCCCGCTTGGACGAATCTAATGTTGGTCGAAACGAGCCACTAGCAAAACCGCCGAACGTCTGTAGTTGCCCCCCCACATATCCCCAAAAACGCGACCGTGCTCCATCAACAAAGGTTGCCATAGCTTACTCCCAAACTGGCATTCTCTAAATGCCTGTGGTAAAATAACGGGGATTGGCAAGTGTTAGTAGCACTCGACAATCCCCTCATCACATTCGTAAAAGAGGTACGAACATGACTAAGCAGATTATACCCGTTCCAACAACAATTAAGAAAGACCTTACCGGCCAGCGATTTGGAAGATGGACTGTTATCGGATACGCCAATATCCAAGAACGACACTCTAAATGGATATGCCGTTGTGACTGTGGAAAACAAAAGATCGTCGCCGCGCATAGCCTTATCTCTGGAGGTTCGCTTAGTTGTGGATGCCTTCGCAATCACGGCATGAGCGGTACGCCGGAACATAAAGCGTGGCGAGCTATGATACGTCGGTGTAATAACCCCGAAGACCAATCCTATAAAGATTATGGCGAGCGGGGAATAAGGGTTTGCGATCGTTGGCTTTATTCGTTTGAGAACTTTCTCGAAGATATGGGCAACCGGCCCGGCGCTGGATATTCCATAGATCGCGTCAACAACGACGGCAATTATCAGCCTGATAACTGTCGCTGGACTACCCGTAAAGTACAAACCAACAATCGACGCTGTAATCACATCCTCTCTTTTGAAGGGAAAAGCCTTAACATTACCCAATGGGGCGAGGAGTTGGGAATAAGCCGTATGGCTATCTGGCACCGAATAAACCAGGGATGGACGGTTGAAGACGCCCTGACAAAGCCCGTAATCCACAGGCGGCCGCGAAAACAACAATAGGCCGGTCATGAAGACATTCCCCTAGCTCTCCATCCGGCCGCCAGCAGGTGTTCGAGGTAGATGCAAAGTTGGGAGAAGGCATCCACCATATCTTTATACTCAACATCGGGAAACCCGAATATCTGTTTCTCGAATTCGTGGAGCCACGGCATTTCGGCTGTCGGCTGGGGCAATAACACACAACCCCGCTTGCACCACAAGGCCGCCTGCTGCGCCCTTTGCACTTTGTCGCCGTAATTCTTCGGCTTGAAGGGAATAAGCCGCTCGGCCAGCCAATCGTCGCCCAGCGATAGTGTTTGCACTACGCCCGTGCCGCTCGACATGTCTTCGATAATGACCGCTTCGAGCTTGCCATCCCTATTGCCGGCGGTCGCCTTCTCGCGCACCTTTTCGGCCAGATACGGGACCATGAGTTTGTCCTGCCACACCTCGCGGATGAGTAGCCGGTAGTCGGTCGTAACTTCGCCGACGATGAGCGCCGTAAAGGCGCTATGCTGGCCGGCGGTGGTCGCCGTGTCGTAACTGTGATAGCGGCCAACTATCCGGTGCAGCGGCGAACCGGGTGCATAGCGGTTCTGCCCGCGCCACCACTCGCGGTCAAACGGCCGCGCCGAGGCGTCTGTAACCCATAGCCCTTCCTCAAGCTGGCGGCGGGTGATATCGTCGAGTTCGGCCAGCGATTGGCGATAGGCGACTTGATCAATATGGGGATTGTCTTCTAGGCGGGCTGGAACAAACTCGCGGCCGGTGGCCTGTCTGTGTTCCATCGCTTGCGGTGACAAGTCGGGGAGAAAGCGCTCGAATACCCAACCATGCCCCACGCCGCCGGGGTTACTGGCCGCCCTCATCCGCAACGGGATATTCACCCCCTCAAGACGGCGCAAACGGCTGAATAGATACGTATACTGTTCAGCCGTGAATTGGGTTAACTCATCGAAACATATGCATTGAAATTCAGCCGACTGATACCGAAATTTATCGGCATCATTCTGGAGATAGCCAAAGGTCAGTGTAGCTCCGCTTGGAAAAGAAAAGGTCTTGTCTCTATCGTTCCAGCGGGCATCTGTTCCCCGAAGCCATTCGTGCGACCTGTCCATAATCGCGCCCGGCAAGGCAAGGTCGGCGTAACTACGGCGTAACACAAGAGCCGAATAACCCGGTATATGGACATACTGTAAAGCAGCCATGAGTAGAGTGTCAGACTTACCACCCCCAGCCGCGCCGCCATACAGAGCCTCAAGACAGGTTAGGTCTAGAAACGCCTTCTGTTTTGGCGTGGGTGTATGCGGGATGTATCGGGACATACCCGTCAACCGATTGGCCCGCGCCTTGAGACGGTCGACCTTAAGCGCCTGATACGCCTGCGGCGACAAATAACTCTGTAGCAAGCTCATCCCCAAGTTCTTCTAGCACGTCACCCGGTGTAATCGTTCCCTGTTTCAGCAGGTCGATGATTTCGCCGCGCCATGTCGGTTGGCCGGTCAGTAGTTGAATCTTGTCTACCAAAATGCCAATACCCACATCGAGCGCCCGTATATCTTCGCTCCCCTGCACGGCCTCCATCGCCGCGCCAATGTGCAAATGAAGCAGTTCCATAAGCGATTCAACTACATCGCCTTTTTTATGTCGGGCAATCTTGCCCCCCGGTGATGCGTCTTTCTCTTTCCACCAGCGGCGCAACGTCTTGCGACTGGGTGCGCCCGGCCGCTTGCTTATCTCTAATAAGGCGTGTTCGTTCTTGGGGTAGTCTAATACCTCAAGTTGTAACAGGAACATGCCGCGTTCTTCGTCGCTGAATTTGCTATACATATCACCCAAGCAATTTAGACTGAATCCACCGCCCCTTTCCTTTGTCGGGACGATAGTCTATTGTCTTGTCGCCCTTGCTTGAATTGCATTGCAAACAAAGGCACTGGATATTCTCGATGTCACTGCCGCCGCCTTTTGATATTGGGACAATGTGATCAACCGTCAATTGAACATCAACCCGGCCACAGTTTAGGCACTTGTTGCCATAGTGCTGGACGAGATCGCGCCACTCGGCGGCGGTAAAACTTCCCCCCGCCTTTTGTTTTCGCGCCCGCCTGTTCTCCTCTATTGCAATCTTCTTATCTGGATTGCGTTGTCGCCATCTCTTTGCCGCTTCTTTTGCCTTTTCCCGGTTGTCTCGCAACCATCGCTGCTTATGCCCGTTCGAGCGCTCTTTGTTTTCAATCTGCCAACGCCTATCAAGCTCTTTTTTTCTGTCGGCGTTTTCTTGCTTCCAGGTGCGTGCATTAATCTTTATTTCTTCTGCATGGGATTCGTAATACTTGCGGCTTCGTTCATCGGCGCAGTGTTTACACTTGCCGTTCTTATACCATACGCTCCCGCCGCAATTGCGGCACGGCTTCCCATCTTTCGCTGTCATAGCAAACGCTCCTGTAACTTGGCAAGCCACAGGAGCGCGGTGTACAATGCTCATGTGACTGGCCCTAACCAGTCGCCACGCCGGGGGATATTCGTGTATCGCCTCGGCATTTCTTTTGTCTGTATTATAGCTCATCTGTCCTAGCGCGTCTACTTGTGACAGACCGCAATCCCGCCAGTTGCCGGGATGCGCCGTTAGCTCCCGACTATCGATATATTCAAGCGCCTTTATTCTGTTACGATAATCAGTGGTCTTTTTCATGTAAAACGTTCCCGTCCGTATTTTAGAACATTGGTGTCAATCTGTCTAGCCTTGCCTCAGAACGGCGCAACCTCGGCGCCTTGTTGCCCTAGCGCCCGCCGCAGCCAATCAATCGCCGAGCCGTCGGCTATCTGGTCGCCGGTGACGCGCAAGACGCGCCAGCCGAGAATGATAGCCTCATTCAACTTTTCGCAATCCTGAGTAAATCCCTTGCCGCTGGTATGGCGTCCGCCGCGCCACACGCCGCCTTCCACTTCCACGGCCAGCATGTGAACCGGCCAGGCCAGGTCAAGCCGCCATTTGCGCTGGGGGTGGAACTTATATTCAGTCTCCGGCGCGGGTAGTTCGTTGACGCGGATATGCAAGAGCATCGCCGCTTCCAAGTCAGATTGTTTCATGATTCCACCCCGCGTGTCCTTGCCGCTGCTAGCCATTGGCGCGCGTCGGCTTCGACGGTGGCGCGACGTGCGCCGAAAAAGACGGCGTAAATGTGTAGTCCGATCCAGACCAGCGCCATGTAGCCGGTGACGCGGTGCGTTGGGTAAATGTCGTAGTGGCCTTGGTTCATGTCGCCTCTCGCCTCAGATGCGCCGCCGCCTGTTCTACGCGCGCCGCCATTGCCACGCGGCCGGTGTAGCGCATGGTGAATCGTCGCACGTATTCCGGTCCCGCGCCGGCTTTCACGACCTGAGCCAGCGCCGCGGCGATGTCGGGCGCTTCGTCCTGAAGCCACTCCCACGATTGCCGATTAAATGCCGCCGATAGCGGCTCCATGTTGATTGTCGTCGTCATCGTAGTGTCACCTCTAGCGGCCGGCCGTGAATCGCGGTCAACCGCGTAAACAAGTCCCAGTCCAGTTCGGCCACAATACCGTGCCGGGTCATCCACTCCGCCCCACCGTCGTTGCCGCCGCAATCGGCGACGAGCACCGGCCACTCGCGGCCGTCGGCCGTTACCAGCGTGAGGACTTGCCCCGCCCCCTCAGCCGCCGCCAACGGCCGTCGGGCCGCGGCTGCTTCTCGCTGACCGGCCAGTGGCGGACGTACGTCTCGCCGTCGGGCATTTCGATGCGCTCTTGCGCGAACAGGAAACGGCGTAAGAATCGCTTTATCATGATGTCTCCTTTCGCGCCGCCCAGCGGCGCAGTGGCACGTTTCGCCGCCGCAGTACGCTATATAGTCCTGCCTGACTAATGCCCAGCACGCGGTAAATATGCGCTATCGGTGGGCCTCGCTCGTATAGCGCAACGGCCCGATCTAGAGTGCGCTCCGGTATCGTTCGGCCACGCCAGTTGGGGCGCGGCTCGTGTTCACCGATGTAAACCAGATGCGCCTCGATTGCCCTGGGCGTAACGCCACACGCGCGGGCGATGTCAGACAACGAATAGCCTTCACGGTATAACGCAACGCGGCGCGCGCTTTCGGCCGCCGAAATAGGTTGGTTGCTCATTCGTCGTCCATATCCTCAATATCTTCCATTGGCGCGTCAAGGCTAAATAGCGGCATATCTTCATACACCTCAGTCGAGGCAGCGGCGACATTCTTGACGGCTTGCCGGAAGTAACTCGGTTTCAGTTCTATCCCGATACCGATTCGGCCGCCAACGACGGCGCTATAGACTTCGGAACCGACGCCCATGAACGGGGTCAGAACGCGCTCGCCGGGATTGCTCCACAATGTTACAACCCGATCTATTACGTCTAGCTGAAGGGGGTGGACATGGCGTTCATCTTCCTCATCGCGTGATTTTTTGTAAGGCAACACCCGGTCGAGGCGCACATCGTCCCAAAAGGCCGAGGCATATTGCCTCCATATCCAGTGCGAATATCGGTTCTCTATTTGCGCCCCGGCCCAGTCCTGATACCGCGCAACATCAGCGGGCATATTCCGACTACCTGCGTAGTAGCGCAACCCTTTAGGATGAGCTATCGGGACGTGATTTTCACCATCGCGCCGAAAGACAAGCAGGTAATCAGCTGATGCGACCGAACACCGGGACGAATCCTCCACAATCGTTTGATGCGCCAGGGACTTTTTCATCGTGCGGTTTCTGACCGTCAACGGTTCTTTCCAAACACTGTAGCGGGCGATGTAGTTCCACCCGTTCGCCTCGTGCAAGCGGATGATGTCGCCGGAAAAGTCAATCATCGAATCAGACTTGCCGTTATTGCTCCGAGGAATATCCATGCAATGAACGGCGGTCATGCGGCCCGGCATTGTCACTCGCCGCAGCTCGCGGATGACATATTGGTAATGAGCCATAAATACATCGTAGTCATTACTATTCGATAGGTCATGCTCATTAGACGAATATTGATACAGCCCCGCGAACGGCGGGGAATAGACCGACAGATGGATCGATTCATCCGGCAAGCCGGGCATAACTTCCATACAATCGCCGCAATAAAGGGCATATTTATCGGTGAATACTTGATCTAAGACAGCCATGATGGAACCTCCATTTTTTGCGTATACTGAGATACCCGGTCGATTGATTGGCCGGCGTTCATGTGTTTAACCAGTTCAGTAAACATCTGCTCGGCCTGGGTTGACTTGCGTTGTAGGTTCTTTTGTATTTCTACCTCGCCTTCCGTTGCGACAATATCTACAGTCACCGGCCGGGTCTGACCGAACCGCCAGCATCGTCGGACGGCCTGATAATATTGCTCGTAGCTATGCGACGGAAAGAACGTTAAGTGATTGCAATGTTGCCAGTTCAATCCCCAGGCGCCGATCTTCGGCTTGGTAATAAGTACGCGCAACTCGCCATTTGAGAACGCTGCGAACTTAGATTCTTTGGCGTCGTCCGAATCCCTGCCGGATACCTGATGCGCGTCGGGGATGATTTTCTCCAGCATATCGCCTTCGTCGTTCAGCTGACACCATACGACGGCGGGGCGGCCGGTATCGGATACTAATTCCGCGACAAGGGCGCACCGTTCGCCAATTGTCCAGCGACGCTCGGCCCGTTCTTCATTCAGCCCGATAGCGGGTAAGGTAAACAACATCCCCGGCATAGGCGTATTGGGGGTTATGACGTGTTCAACGATATTAAGCGGCGGCAAAATAAAACCGTCATCATCGAATCCCAGATCGGACGGCTTCCGGGCTGCCCGCGCCCAGGATGCTACCCACTTCCAAAATGCCTGCTCAGCGTGGCCTTTGAATCGCCACTGGCTACCATGTTCGCGCCAGCGGCCGTTCATGGCGTGTGACGTATTACGCTTATTCGTAAAGAAGCGGTTAAGCATATCCATATAGCCGAGGTAGCCCAGAGCCTCGCTGGACGTTCCAAGCTCGATATAGTCATTCGGCGCGGCGGTTGCAGTTCCCAATAAACGGAATTTACGAAGTCTCATAAATTCCGTTATCTCTTGGCGCCGCGTCCCATCGAATGACTTGAGGATACTGGATTCGTCACATACTACCCCGCCGAAGTCGTCTGAGTTAAACAGATGCAATCGTTCGTAGTTAGTAATGACAACCGGCGCAGTGATTTCTCCGCGATGTGACCGAGCCGCGTCAATACCAAACCTTTCGGCTTCGTGTGTAAACTGCATAGCGACGGCCAGGGGGGTCAGAATAAGAACTGGCTTTCCCGTATGGGCTGCGACATTTTGCGCCCATACCATTTCTATCAATGTCTTGCCCATGCCGCAATCGGCAAAGACGGCGGCCCGGCCCTTCCGGATCGCCCATTTCACGAGGGCTTCCTGAAAGGGGAACAGGTAGGCCGGAAGGCTAGTCGGCTCGAAACCGAAGTTTCCGTCTAGTTGGGCCTTGTTCCTGATGAACTCTGCATAATCTGTCATCTTGTTATCCCTTTTGTTACAATCTAAATGGCGGTTAGTTATCCCGGCCGCCCGGCGCTGTTGACGCAGCGCCGTTTCTATTTTCGCCCACGGCATCCACCGGTCGCGCGGCGACTTCTTCTTCCCGCGCCATCCGACGAATAGCTAACTCGATAACGGCCGTTCGGGTAATTCCTAATCGCTCCCCCAGCCGCCACAAGAGCCGCCGGGCATCCTCTGTCAATCGAATCGTGGTAACTGAACTGGATTTCTTCATAGCTTCATTATACATATGTTTGATATACAATGCAAGCATTTGGTGAAAATTGCCAGATAATAGATTGACGGCTCATTCGTCGCCTCCAAAGCCCCGGCCGTCATCGACCGTGCGCGTATCTTTCGCGACCGCGCTGCCGTCGTGGATTTGATCGGCGGTGACGGCCAGCACCCGCCAGCCGTGGATGAGCGCCTCATTGCCCTTCTCGCAGTCGCGTGTTATCCCCGCGGCGGTGTTGTGACCGCCGCGGGCCATGTGGATACCGCCGTGTACCTCAACGGCTATCCGTTGCTCAGGCCATGCCATGTCAAACCGCCAGCGGCGCCTGGGGTGAAACCTGTATTCAGCTTCCCACGGCGGGAAATCGTTGGCACGCAAATGCAGCGCCAGAGCCGCTTCCAAATCGCTTTTACTCATATGTCTATCCCTGTTCTAAAAGAGCTTATATTGTTCCGGCTCGGCGGCGGGGTCGGGGTCGAGCCATGCCAGACGATGATCGTGCCGGTCATTCAGCAGCGTGATGAAATGGATGAATTCCCGCGTGCCGGTGAACGCATGGCAGCGTATCCAGCGCTCTCCTTTGCGCCCGAAAAACGTCCAGCCCGGCGGCGTGTCCATCGCCTCAACAGTTGCCTGAGAGGCGATAGCCACGCCGCAGGCGGGGCACGTCGGCGCGTAAAACGCGGATTTGCCGCTGACCACTTCGATGGGCTTCTTTGTTTTACGCGCCATAGTTATGCCTAGAAGGGGACGTCCTCGTCTAACGTTTCCAAAACGATGGGGGCGTTGGTCGGTTCCGGCGCGGCCTCAGTGATGGCGGCGACGTTCCACTCCCTCACCCATTCATCGAGCGCCTCGTCGATGTAGAGCCGCTCATGCTCCAGCGCCTTTTCAGCGCCGACGAAGGCCATAGTAACGGCCTTGATCGGGTGGCCGCTGGCCTTCTGTTTTGAGTTGGCAGCCGATGCCAGATCGATAGCCTCGCCGACTTCGAGATGCAAGCGCCAGCACAACGGTGCGGTCACCTTGCCTGTGTTCTGCTGCATCGTTTTGATGTGCGCCAATAGGCGCGGCCAGATGCCGCCTTCAAAACGGGGGTCGTGGTATGGCCCGCCGACGGGGTTGCTCCACGCCGCCCGCGCCGTCCAGCTTCGAGCGCCGAACGTGTGCAAGGTTCCGTCCACCATGCCGACCACTTGCAGTCGGGTCTGCATGTCGCCGTCGGCCATATCCGCCCGGCGGGTCTTGATTGGATAGCGGTGGGTGACGCCGTCGGCGTCGGTCACCTCCTTGCATTGCCGCAGCGTGAACGGCACGATGTCCAGCGCCGGTGATTCAACCTCGCCAATGTAGAAAACGCCTTTGGTGGCGTTGTAGCCGATCGGGTCGTATTGCCAGCGTTCGCCCTGCTGCACGCCAGCCGTCACTCCCTCAAATCCCTCAAAACTGCCATTGTCGATTTTCATGATGTTCTCCATTCTTTATCAGTCGTTTATCAGTCGTTTTTTTTTGCGGCCGAATTGCCGCCGTTCGTTGATTGTTATTCGTTCGTCAATATACCCTCCAATTTACTTGATGGAGCATTTAACCGGATATTTCTTCTCGAAAAACCGTAGCCAATGCTTGCGGGCCTTGCTTTCAGCTTTTTCATGGCACGAACTACAAAGCACCATTAGGTTGTCATCCGCGCTGCAATCGGGCGGTAAGCTAATCTGGCCGAAAACAACGCCTTGAAATAGATCGTGGCCTTCCCGATAGTTCTTGGGCGGGTTTTCAAGAACGAAAGATAAAGCGCAAGCCCAAAGTGGTTTTACGTGATGAATGGCGATAGCCTTCCTCCCCGCTGGGTTCCCACCGCATCCCTGGCATTTTCCCGCCGCTACGTAAAGGTCTCTTCTTCGAGTAGGGGAAAAATTATTTTTCGCTCTTTCTTTCTGAATCAGGGCGCTAACAACACCGCCCACGTTGACACTCTCTTCGTGCTTCTTGCCGTTGGGGTAGTAGTAAATATCCATTACCCTTTCCCCTTCAGCGTCTTTGCCATTTGCCGAATCGCAAGCTCCAGAACAGCCGTTTGCGATATACCCATTTCCTCGGACATCTGACGGAGCAGCGCTTTCGCCTCTTCCGTCAATCGAACAGTTGTGACCACAGGTGATTTCCTCATGCCATATATTATATGTCATTGTGGCGTACAAGTCAATCACTCTGTTTTCTTTAACATTCACGGGTGTCACGGCTGTCACACTGTCACGGCCTAGTCGGTTAGTCCGTTGAGATGTAGGTTTTCCTACATATTTCAAAAGAAATTTGAAAGGCCGTGACGTTGTGACACCCGTGACAGCGCCGAAATTACTCTGTAAAATCCTCAAAAAAGTGTCACGGGGGGTCGTGACAGGCCGTGACATTTCGGCCGCTAGGTGACATAATGTGTCACGGCCTGTCAGGGGGTCGTGACAGTCTTTTTTGATTCCTAATGCAAAAGCGGTCATTAAATATCGACCTCGACGGCTACCCCGTCCTTATACCAAATGCCCTCATAGCCGCGAACCGTGCCCCCGCCGACGCGCTTTTGCCGCTTGGGCAGCCCGTGCTTTGTCAAGATGGTTGTTAGCTCCATTTTGTTACGGAACTGGTCACCCTTTAGCCCTAACGATTCCAGCTTGTCGAGGATGTTCATCGTTGACGAGAACTTATCAATCTGCGTTTTGTCGAGGTTGTAATACTGGAGGAGCAACTCCTCCAACGGCGTGCTGACCATGTGCTCGGTGTTGATCGCGTTCTGGACTTCCTGCTCATGCGGGGTCAGTTCCCACGTTTCGCCACCGAGATAGGCGGCATAGAGTTCAGCCCACAACTGGCCGATGTCAATCTGGGTATAGTTCCAATCGATGTCATCGAGGTGGATAACCGCGAACCGCCGGCCGCCGGTTGGATCATTCAAGAAGCCGGTTCCATCCTCATTGATGGTTCCTATCATCGAGGCGACCGCCATTTTATTAATGGCATAGCGGCCATAGGGGACACGAACGCCGACATTTCTCATGGTGATGAAATGTTTCAGTGCCGAGCGCTCGGCGCGCTTCGTCGTGCTGTCCAGTTCGGCCACCTCCCATAGCCATGTCTCCAGCAGCTTAATTTGGTCGTCCTTGTTGTCGGGCGATATTGGCCCCTCGTTGAATAGTGAAGGCAGCGGGCATAGCCAGCGCACGAGCCGCGACTTGCCGCGGCCCTGAGCGCCGAGCAGTACCAGCATGTAATTTTGTTCACCGGTTAGCGCTTTTGCGATTGAACCGAGCAGGAACTTGCGCCAGAACGCCGCCGCCCCGTCGCTGGACATATCGAGATACCCCATGAGGCGGTCGAAATGAGCGCCGCCGTCCCACGTCAACCCGTCCAGATATTGCTGAATCGGATGATAGCGATTCTCGGCCGCGCGGGTGTGGAGCGCCTTGCGCATGTGGCCCTCGTTGTGCATCCCGAAGTCAAGCAGCCTTGCCAGCAATACCGACTCGTCAATATCGGTCAACGGCCGCGCCGGTTTTCCGCCGTTGACGATTTCAAGGCGGTCGCTCATGACGTTGAGCCGGAAATCGACCCCCGACGCAAGATAGGCCTTGATATAATCTTCGGTTTTGGAACCATAGACAAGAAACTCATGGCCATCGAGCGACCGCCGGAGCTTGCGCCAGCCGCGGCCGGTTTCTTCTTCTGTGTAGGCGCTGAATTGGTCTACGCCTTCCCGTGTCCGGCCGCTCATGGAAGTAAATCCCCAACGCGCCGCGCGGCCTCAAATTGCAACGGCCGCGCCGCCCCATAATCCAACCCGTCATTGATAGCCCGCTCGATGTCGGCCGGATTAGGTTCCGGCCGCGTCATGGCCGCGGCGGTCAACTCGGCAACCACCGCCGAGCGGTCAAGCGCCCCCGACGCCACGTACCCCCCGGCCGTCGTTGCCACCCTGAGTAGCGTATGGTGGCCAGCATCGAGCGGCGCGTCTTTTACCGCGCGGCCGAAGGACGCCAATTTTGCATCTTGCATACTGGCCGTCGGCGAAACCGGCACGGTCATTTTTGTCGGTGCTGACACAGGTGGATGAGCGGCGGCGTATGTCTCGGTAATGTAGTCGATTGTCCCCTGCCCCAACAGCGACCAGTTACCCCATACCTCCGCCCCCTTTGAGCCATAATATAATCGGAGGGGGTCTTTGCACGCCGGGTCGGTATTTGACCCGTCGCTGCTGATATACCATGCCACCGCCTGATAGACGCGCCGATATTCCGCCGGGGTTGTGATGGGATACTCCAGCACGAACACAACCCGGCAGCGTGGCGCGGCGGCGGTGTTGCTGGCCGTGGTGTAGCCGAACGATGCAAACATCCATGCAAACGTCCCTTCGCGCTGGATGTAATCGAGGCTGCTCGATTCATCACCCGCATCGAAGTCAAACGCCATATGTCCGGCGCTGACAAAATTCTCTTCACGCCGCGCCGTTGTCCAGACCGGCGTGAAACCGTAGCCGTGGTAGATGCTGATCGCCAGCGCTCTCGGCGATATTGTTTGTTTCTGGAACGTTGAGTAATAGCGCGCCCAGTCGAATCGGGCGGGCGCTTTATTGACCAGCGCCGTCGATGTCATCACATCGAGCCGATAGTCATCCTTGAAATACATAGCGTCATCTCCTGCCTGCCTAGCCCCTCAACAATAAAATCCCCTGATCCCTCCCTCACCTTGGCGGCCGGGTGGCACTGATGAAATGCCACCCGGCCGCCGGAGGCAGGAGGTGCATGGGCGAGATGAAAAACGTGGGCCGTTCGCGGGTACTAATGCTCGTTGCCATGCCAACGGCGTCCGCCCTGCGAGCAGCAAAAATCCGGCAATTTACCGATAGCTGTCCAGTTGGGCTGCGCACCATTCATCAATGATAGCCCGCAGTACCTTGCCCTTGCCCTGCCCCGTCTGGGCGGCAAGGCCATCGATGATCCGCTTTTGCTCAGGCCGCACGAACAAACTGGTTAACGTCATGTTCTCGCCGCCCTGAGCCGTTTCGTATTCCCGTCGTATCAGCTCGATTGACTGCGGGCGGACTGCGCCACCGCTGTCTGCCTCTCCAAAAATAATCAAATCCATAAACACATTATACAATCTATATATAGGAAGTCAAGAGAAGATCAATATAGATTGGCTATTAACTTTCCTATATAGCAGTGTATAATTCATATATAAGTTGAGCAAACGAAGTTAGATAGGAGACAACGAGATGACGAAACAACAAATGAGTTACAACGAATGGCGCGGCGACAATCAGGGCGGCGTAAAGCGGTACATCGAATATTGCAACAAGAGCAATACGCGGGCCGAACTGTTTCTGGCTTACCTAAACTGTGTTGATCTGCCCGGCGCAGACCTGCGCGACGCTACCCTGATTCGCGCCAACCTTAGCGGGGCCGACCTGGGCGGGGCCGACCTGGGCGGGGCCGACCTGAGCGGGGCCTACCTTAGCGGGGCCAACCTGAGCGGGGCCAACTTATTCGAGGCCGACCTTAGCGCGGCCGACCTTAGCGGGGCCGACCTTAGCGGGGCCGACCTTAGCGGGGCCGACTTGAGAAGCGTAGACCTGAGCGGGGCCGACCTGACCGGGGCCAATCTGACCGGGGCCAACATGAGGAATGTCAGATATTAGCAGCACAATACCCCCTCCGGCGGCCGTCAAGCTGCCGGAGGGGCAATTCAGACTCAGAAAAACCAATATAGATTTACCTATTGACATCTATATAGGAATAGTGTATAATCCTATATATCAGTTGAGCAAACGAAGTTGGTTAGACAGGAGACAACGAGATATGAAAACGAACAAGAACACACTCCCCCACTTTTCTTATGCCGACGGCGACCGGGAAATAAACACAGTGATCGTAACTGAATACGATGAAACTTACTATGTAGACATTCACAACAGCCTCTATAGAGCGATCTCTTTCAACGGGCAGCACGACACATTTGAGGCAGCCGAAGCAGAGGCAACCCGGATAGCGGAAAAATACAACCTTCGGGCCAGATGGCAATGAAACAAATAGATTGCCTATTGACATCTATATAGGAATAGTGTATAATCCTATATATCAGTTGAGCAAACGAAGTTAGTTAGATAGGAGACAACGAGATGATAAAAAACACACCGGCGAATTTTGACCTAATCCGCGAACTGGCATTCAACCTGCCCGCCACCACGCTGGCCCAGATAGTCGCCGACTTGAGCGACAATAAGTCAAGCAGCACGATCCGTGTTGCCTGTGGCCTCATGGCTAAGCAAGGCGCATCGACCGCAGGGGAGTACGAATTCGTCGGAATGGTAGAGAAGGCGCTGGACGCCCGGAGCTAGGCAACTAAAACAAATCGCCCCGGTCGGCGTTCTGAGCGCCGACCGGGGCAACATCTAACAGGAGACAACGAGATGAGTATAGCACCAACCGCCGAATTAGAGGAACTTTTTATCGTTGAGCATATCGACGAAGAAGGCCGTTATTGCCTCGTCTACACCGACGCGACGCCGGACGGCGACGAAGCCCAGTGCGACAGCCTGGAACAAGCCGCGGCCGCCATCGTGGCGGCCGAGATGAAGCGGGGCGAATTCTACTCGCTGACTATCTGCGGCGACAAAGACGAGGCCGCACGATTCAATAAGGCACTGCGCGACGCCCGCCGCCTGTGGGAAAATATACAGTTCACCGCAGCAGCCCCCTCCCTGAGCAAACGGGCCACCTTTTACGCACGCGGGTAACTTCCTATAGATTGCTGTTGACCCCTATATAGAATGGTGTATAATCCTATATATCAGAAGTTAGACAGGAGACAACGAGATGACACTAGATGATAACGATCTGAAATTGGTAGCAGCGGCGTTCGATCGCCTGCTGGACAAAATCGAGGCGTCGGCTTGTAGCTCCGACGATTGGCACACGGTGGGCCTCGCCAAGATCGACGTGCTCGACATTTTGGCGGGCAAGTGGGACGAGCCGGTGGCCGAGTGGGGGGTGTCCTGAAATGGATTTTCTCCAGATAGTGGGAATAGCGTTTGTATTGTTTGTAGCCGCGGTCGTATGTATCGACCTGGTACGCACCGACCGCGACAATGGGGAACGAGATGATTAAGGAATTTTGGCGCTGGATAAAATGCGACGAGTGTGACGGCGAGGGGCAAACGCTGAATTACGACCCCTCGCCGGAGGGCGGAGAATATTGGACGGATTGCCCCACGTGCCACGGCACGGGCGAGATTCATCCGCGCGATTACTACGCCGACCGCGAGGTCGACGGCACGCGGAACCAGTTCGATGGACGGGTGTACTAATGCCTGAGCAAAGGATTGCCGAACACCTCGCTGCCGTTGACGCATGGCACGCACAATGTACGAGAGAATACCTGCTAACGTTTGACGAATGGAACGCGTCAAACGAGGTGATGGGCCGGGCCCGCGGCGACTGGTTCGCGTACCTGGAGTATTGTAAAAACACGACGCCGCTTTTCACTCAGAAAGCGCTGCTGCATTTTGACGCGATAGATGACGATGACTTCATAGGAGGCATACGATGAACCGCATCCCATTACCCGCCATCATCATCGTCACCATGACGGCCTCGCTACTGGCCGTCATGGTCTGGACACTCACGGCCGCGCCGGACACGTCGCCGCCTGAGCTACCGACGATGACCGCGCCGCCGCCCTACTCCGGCCCGGTTGACCCGTATCCAGCGCCGCCGACGGTAGCGCCATACCCGGCTCCGTACCCCGCCCCCGTCTATCTGCCGTTTCAGGCGGCGATAGGGGAGGCGTACCCGTGAGCCGTCAATACCGCCCGCCCCGCCGCCGTTCGCTCAAAGTCGCCGACAAATGCCAGGCGTGCAGCGAGAAAAAACCGCCGACAGAGTTGTTTTCCTATGTCGACGGGAACAATGAAAGCATCACCCGAAACGCGCCCATATTGTGCCGGGCGTGCTACGAGGTCAGATACGGGAGGGCGTCATGAGCACCCTACTCGCGCTCTCGATCCTGCTATGCGGTGCGGTAGCGCTGCTGGCCCTGCTGGGCCTGCTCTATGGGCTACTGGTCGCCGCCGATACTAAGGACGTTGCCGACGGTAATGAGGAGTATTTGTAATGATTATGACAATCGGCGCGCTGGCCGTCATCGCCGGCGCAATGCTGGCCCTCACCCTGGTACAGCACGTCGGCGAGGCGGTGGTCAACTCCCAACCGCGCAACCGCGT
>Ga0209582_1000815_pt1 | contig 16779 bp, 18 predicted proteins | sample KloWWTmetKNB5Kit_FD_187176 | JGI IMG/M metagenome (GOLD analysis project Ga0209582, IMG submission 187176) | Active sludge microbial communities from Klosterneuburg, Austria, studying microevolution and ecology of nitrifiers - Klosterneuburg... | ecosystem: Engineered > WWTP > Aerobic digester >...
CTTTGACAGAGATCAGTGGAATTAAAAACAGTACCTTCCTTCTGTTATCATTTTATCAGCAATCCTTCTTCTTGCTTCTTTACTATTGAAGGGTTCTGCCTTTGTAAATCGCTTCAGCCCCATTAATATCATTCTTTGCTCATCACCATCAGCGAAAGAGTTTACCGCATCCTTACCTGATTTATTCACTTTGTCTGCAGCATCATAAAGATAGGTTCTCATCATATCCAGGTAATCCTGGCAAGCGGCTTCCCCTTTCTGATCTGCCATCTTCATTACCCTAAGCAGTACACTTTCTGCATTAAATGTTTCTATCGCCATATCCGCTATATTCATCAAAACTTCCTGCTCATTCTCGATTTTCATCATTAGCTTTTGAACAGCCGCACCGGATGTCATCAGGATTGCTTTTTTAAGATTTGCAACCAGTTTTCTCTCTCTCGCAAACGGGGCATCATCTTCTGCACCAAAATCAGGAATGCTCATTAGTTCCTTTTGGACAGCCATTGCAGGTCCCATCAGATCCAAACGTCCTCCCATTGCTCTCTTTAATGTCATATCAAGGATCAGTAACCGGTTAATTTCATTGGTGCCTTCGTAGATACGATTTATACGGCTGTCACGATAAGCTCTTGAAATATTATATTCTGCACTAAATCCATTTCCACCATGCACCTGCACACCTTCATCCACTACATAATCGAGTACTTCGCTTCCATATACTTTTAATATAGCACATTCAATTGCATACTCTTCTGCACCTCCTAACAAAGCCTCACTGAAAGGTTTGCCTTCAGCCAGTAATTGGTGTTCTTTATCATCAATCCATTTGGCAGTCCGGTACAAGGCTGTCTCGGCAACAAAAACTTTAATGGCCATTTCAGCCAGTTTGTGCTTGATAGCCCCAAAATTTGAAATAGGTTGTTTGAATTGTTCTCTTGTTTTGGCATATTCCACGGTACCGCTTAAAGATTTTCTGGCACCTCCCAAAGCTGCTGCACATAATTTCAGCCGTCCTATATTGAGAATATTGAAAGCAATCTTGTGTCCTTTCCCAATCTCTCCAAGCAAGTTTTCCACCGGAACTTTACAATCCTGGAAATATAACTGAACTGTAGAAGAACCTTTAATGCCCATCTTATTCTCTTCAGGGCCCTGTGTAAAACCCTCCGTCCCTCTATCCACAATAAAACCGGTAAACTTGTCGCCGTCCACTTTTGCGAACACCGTGTACACCTGTGCAAAACCACCATTGGTGATCCAGCACTTCTGCCCGTTCAGTATATAATACTTACCATCATCACTCAGTTTTGCTGTTGTCTTTGCTCCTAAAGCGTCACTACCACTGTTTGGTTCTGTCAGGCCGTAAGCTCCGGCCCATTCGCCGGTAATTAGTTTGGGGATGTACTTTTCTTTTTGTGCATCCGTTCCAAAATATAAAATTGGCAGCGTACCAATTCCCGTATGTGCCGCAATTGCTACAGAAAAAGAATGGCCTGCGCCGAGATACTCATTGATGATAGTGGAAGTAATAAAATCCTTTCCTAATCCACCATATTGCTCCGGAAATGAAGTTGCTAATAATCCCTGTTCCCCGGCCTTTGTTACCAATGATTTCATCAGTCCCGGCTCAAGACTGTCAATACGGTCAAGGATAGGATAAATTTCAGCTTCCAGGAATTGATTACACATATCCCGGATCATAAACTGTTCTTCGTTGAAATTTTCAGGGGTAAAACTTTCAAAAGGCAACGATTCTTTTACCAGCCATTCTGCACCCTTCAGTACAGTTTTTGTTGCTGTTACAGTACTCATTGTTGTAAGGTTTAAAATTTAATATTTTAATTTCTAAAAAAAATGCCGGATTCTTATAACGATCCGTTATTACCAATTAATTATTTCAAATTATCATACACCACCTGCAATACCTCCTTGCATATATCCACCTTATCAGCAGGTACAGTTATTAAAGCTTCGTTCAGCGTCTCATCAGCCAGTGCCATTGTCTCTTCCTGTAATTTTTGTGCCTGCTTGGTCAGATATATTAAATTAATACGTCTGTCACTTTCAGATGCAACCCGTTTAACGAGATTCAACTTTTCGAGATTATCAACTAAACGGGTAATACTTGGCTTATCACGGAAAGTAGCGTTACACAATTCCTGCTGACTGATACCTTCCTGTTTCCACAAATGATACAGCACACTCCATTGTTCAATAGTAATATTCAACCCGGCTGCATTAAACTTCTTTTGCAACCTGCGGGCAATGGCGGTTGAAGCTTTACCAGTGATAAAACTGTAGAGTTCCCCTTTCTTAAATTGGTTGTTTGGCATATAGTTGTTTGTGCAACTATCCAAAATTAATATTATATTTGAAATAGCCAATTTAATTTTTCATAAAATTTAATCCCCATTCCTTTTTGGAACTAAAGCATCTTATATATAGAAATTCTACCATTGGGTACTATTGTTTCGGCTCAGGGCTGAAACAAGCGGTTTGCTTTCATGGATATGGTGAGGATGCTTCTATCTTTCATTTCCTATCCAACTATGCTGGAAATCAATATACTTTCTATTCAATAGACCTTCCTTTCCATGGCAGAACCGAATGGAATGAGGGGTTGAATTTTACCCGGCAGGACCTGGTACTGATTATTGAAAAGATAACTGAAAAAGCTGCAAAAGAGCTGACCCTTATTGGTTTTAGCCTGGGCGGGAGGATCAGCCTTAGCCTGTTTGAGGCCATCCCAGAGAAAATTGAAAAAATAGTATTACTGGCCCCAGATGGATTAAAAGTCAATTTTTGGTACTGGCTGGCCACTCAAACCTGGTTAGGGAACAGGCTCTTCGCTTTAACTATGAAAAAACCAGGCTGGTTCTTTGGTCTCCTGAAAATGATGAACAATGTAAAACTGGTCAATGCCAGCATATTTAAATTTGTTAACTACTATATCGGCGATGCTGAAGTGCGCCGGTTATTATACTCCCGCTGGACATCTTTAAGAAAAATTAAACCTGACCTGCCCGTCATTAAAAACTTAATCCGGGAAAATAAAACAACAGTACGGTTGATATATGGAAAACATGACCGGATTATCCTTTCATCCACAGGAGAACAATTCAAAAAAGGAATTGAAGAATATTGCACTCTCACTGTTATTCACTCCGGTCACCAGGTGTTGCATGAGAAACATATTAAAGAAATTCTACCGGCTCTGATGCAATAATTAGCTTTGTGATATTGGTATGATCATTTTATACACCACGATACTATTATTTCTTCTTTATAGCCTGCTTATCATTTATTACTGGCAAGCCTGGAAATCGATTCCGGATTATTCGATGTCATTCACTTTACAACAAACCAAAATAAGTATAATAATCGCAGCAAGAAATGAAGAAGAAAATATCGGCACTTTATTAGCAGCTCTTCAACGACAAACTTATCCGGCAGCATTCACGGAAATAATTGTAGTGGATGATCACTCCACTGATTCTACAGTAGCAATTGCCCGTCAGTTTCCCCGGATAAAAATCATACAGCTAAAAGAAGATAATCTCAATTCTTACAAGAAGAAAGCCATAGAAACCGGCGTAGCCTCCGCAACCGGGGACCTGATCGTAACTACAGACGCTGATTGTTTACCGTCACCTGACTGGTTAACAACAATAGCTGCATTCAGGCAAGAAAAACAATCTGTATTTATTGCTGCACCGGTTGTGTTTACTAATGACAACTCGTTACTGCAAATTTTTCAATCCATAGATTTTTTAGTATTACAGGGTATTACGGGTGCCTCTGTTTTTAAAAATAGCCACTCCATGTGCAATGGAGCAAATCTTGCCTATGAGAAAACAGCTTTTGATAAAGTAAATGGCTTTACAGGTATTGATAATATTGCATCCGGCGATGATATGCTGCTGATGCATAAAATCTGGAAGCATTACCCGGACAGGGTTCATTATCTCAAATCAAAAGCAGCTATTGTCACCACCCAACCCATGAAAACATGGAAAACTTTTTTTAACCAGCGCATCCGTTGGGCCAGTAAAGCAAAGAATTACGATGACAAAAGGATCATTGCTGTATTGTTAGTGGTTTTTCTTTTCAATCTTTCTTTCCTGGTATTGGCAGTTGTTGGTTTCTCGTGTTATCAATATTGGCTTTACCTCGCCGGATTGTGGATTTTAAAAACAATAATAGAGCTGCCATTTGTGAGAAGCGTTGCTTCATTTTTTAACAAACGGGCATTACTCAACTATTTCTTTTTCTTTCAACCACTTCATATACTATATACCATTGTTTCCGGTCTATTCGGGCAGATAGGAAAGTATGAATGGAAAGGAAGAAGGGTAAACTGATATCAATAGAATAAAAAGGCATACCGCCGGGAATATTCTCCTTTACGCCTTTTCTCTTTCAACCTCTTAGCTTAACTTCCCGGCATGAGTCAATCCCAATCATTCCAGGCCGCAGCATGGCGAAGGCTGAAGAAGAACAAAGGCGCAGTCTTTGGGTTGATTGTGATTATACTGGCCGTACTGGTTGCTGTCTTCGCATATTTCATCGCCCCGGACCCATCACCGTATGCAAACCGCATCATTCTTGAAATTGGCGGAGAGAAACCAGGTTACAAACAGCCTTTTATTAAAATAAAAAAAGATAAAGATGTTGTCACTACTAGCTTCGTTACACAATTAGTTTCTGGAAAAGAAGATGTTTATTACTATGTTCCGATTGTGAATTATGAACAAAAAGAGGACAGTATTATCGTGCAGAAATATATTGATGAAGGCGTTAATGAAAGATTAGCCTATCACAATTCCCAAACAGCTGCCTCTCCTGTTGTCACAAATAAATTTCTGGCCGGTACTGATAAATACGGTAGAGATATTCTGAGCCGTATTATCGTTGGTACAAGGGTAAGTCTGAGTGTAGGACTAATCACTGTTATCATTTCACTGAGCATCGGTTTGATTCTCGGTTCACTGGCCGGTTTTTACCGGGGTAAAATGGATGATGTGATCATGTGGTTCATCAATGTTATCTGGAGTATACCCACACTGTTATTGGTATTTGCCATTACTTTAGCATTGGGAAAAGGTTTCTGGCAGGTATTTATTGCGGTTGGATTAACGATGTGGGTAAACGTGGCAAGATTAGTAAGAGGACAGGTACTTGGCGTAAGAGAACTGGAATACGTTGAGGCAACAAGAGCTCTTGGCTTTTCCAACTTCAGAACAATAGTACGGCATATATGGCCCAACATCATGGGGCCAGTAATGGTAATAGCAGCCTCCAACTTTGCCTCCGCCATTGTTATTGAAGCAGGATTAAGTTTCCTGGGTGTAGGTGTGCAACCTCCTATGCCCAGCTGGGGATTGATGATAAAAGAGAACTACAATTTCATCATCACACAGAATCCAATGCTGGCCTTAGCACCGGGTTTTGCCATTATGTTGCTGGTGCTGGCCTTCAATCTATTGGGAAATGGATTAAGAGATGCACTGAACGTCCGTGGAAGGATCTGACCTTTCATCGGTTTGCACTATAGATGTACCTGATCCTGCATTTATATCTATAATAATTAATAGAGAAAGACATAAAAAGAAAAGGCTACCAATTTTATCCGTCTCGATCAGATCGCTTAAGAAATTCACAACAATAAGCATGGTAAGTATTATGCCGATAGTAATTGCAGTTGTCCTGTAAAATATATCCTGTACCCGGTGATATAATTTTTGGGCATAATACAGCATACCACCCAAAAGAATAATAAAGAGAAGCAATCCCGGAACTCCCTGTTCAATGACTGTCAGTAAAAAGTAATTGTGAACGGTAGAATGTTCCTTGTTATTGCTGACCCATGTTTTAAAAGCCGGAACTGCATAGGGCTTATAATTATCATAAAAGGTATTCGGACCATAGCCGGTCAGCCAACTATCTTTTATCATCCTGACACCGGCGATCCAGCGATAAAACCTTTCGGCAGTTGAAACATCTCTGAGTTTATAAGTAGCTATAAGGTGTTCCTTAAATTCTTTATGAAAGATTGTTGTCTGGTAATCATGAGCATAGTGCAGGTAGCGGTCATTACTTTTTAACCAAAACACTGCAGCTATAGTTACAATAATGAATGATATATAGGCGACCACCAATAACTTTTTCTTTATGAGCCAGTACGAAAGAATACCAATCATGAGTGCCAGCCAGGCACCCCGGGCATATGAAAAAAATAAAGCAACCAACGCAATAACAATAACAACTCCAAGCACCCACTTTAAGTTTCCCCGCTCTGCCAACTTCCGGCACGCAAATAATACCGGCACCATACATACCAGCATGGCAGAATAATTAACATGATTACGAAAAAAAGGAGCAACAGCGTCATTTATAGTTGCAAAACTTAATCCGCTATTGGCATGCCTTATAAGAGCAGTCGCTGCAATGAATAACATTGAACCAGCAACCAACTGTGCTGCAATTTTTATTGATTTTTTAGTACTGAAAACCAGCAGGGGCGCCAGCACAAAAGCACTGATATACCAGGTTTTCGCCAGAAGAAATTTTGTTGAAACAAGCAAATTCGTAGAGAATAATACTGCTATCATCTGCCACACAAATGCTGCATACAATAACAATAGCAATGGATGACAGCGCATTTTCTTCGAAACAACTCCTGGCGAAAATAGCCAGTATGCAAGGAATAAACAGGAAGTTAGCAACATTAAGAACTCATCGGGTATATCTGTGCCGAGTGTTGAAGAAAAATTATACTCAAAAGAAAGCGGTAACGTCAATAATAACAGAAAGAAAATAGTATTCCGATTCTCCCATCCGGCATAAAAAAGTATAGTGGCAAAAGGAATAACAATAAATAAATATTGATCCAAAAATGCTGATACAGCAATGGCAAGTACAAAGAACCCTGCAAAAAAGGCAAACAAAGCCTTGCTTTTTTTAGCAACAGTATTCACTGGCGGGTATTTTTTCTTCGCTCCAGAATCAGGGCCAGAAATAACCCGAATAAAAAGCTTAGCACTGCTGTAGCAATTAGGATCTGCATTCGTTTAGGCCTGTCAGGCCAGTCTGATCCTTTTGCTCTTTCCACGGGTATGATCACCGGCGGTTTGCTATCAACCATCAGCTGGAATTCCCCAATCAGTTTCTCGTATTCCATTAACTTATTCTGCAGTACCATTTTGTTCTCCGGTATAGTACCTGAAATACTATCCAGCTGTTGCTGTATTTTTTCTTTCCCGGACAATAACCCCCTGAGCGTCGCTTCATTACCCGCACTTTGAAGGTGCTGGTGAATTGAATGCAATTGATCCATGATAGCATTAGCTAATTGAGGGGAAAGATTTTTATCCGTATCCCATACTTTCACTTTCAGCTCCCCATATTCACTCTTCATAACTTTGGTATTCTTCTTAAGTATTGAAGCGGCTTTATTAATAGCTGCATCCCCTTTTTCATTCATCTTATAATGGTCATAAAGGTTATACTGCTGTGCAACCGTCAAATAAACGGTATCGAGATTACCTGTACCAACAATCAAATCCAGATCGTCAGGAGTACCTAGTGTGGAATAAAGTTGCTGAACATTTTCATTAAATATTTTCGATCTGTCCGATGAGTAAGAGCTGGCCGGAACAGCAGTAACAACAGATACATATTGAAGTGGCTTTGAAAATACAATAATACTCACTGCAAGTAATGACACAATCACTACAGCAAGTATTTGCTTCCACCATTTTTTTATCAGTTCGGTAATATCAGGCATTGAAAGTTATTTTTTTAATTATTAGTTGTTTGTTTTAAGAATGTCTTCCATTTATGAATGTCTGACAGTTTTAAAATGATGGAAGCAGTAATACTGATTACAAATAATCCAGCCAATAGCCACCACTTATTTAAAATATATTTATTCCCGGAATAAAGGAACCCGAACATCAGCACACCCATAAAAATATACATTAACAGGGACCGGTAGTGAATATTAATACCTAGTTTTTGCCGGGTATATAACATAGTGCCAATGCCACAAAATCCCTGGCTTACCAATGCAGCAAAACAGCTTCCCCTGGCACCAAGGTCTGGTATGAGCAGAAGATTTAAAAGAACATTCGTAACAACCGATGCCAGTACTATATAGCAAAAGGGAACTATATGACCTGTAGCGGTCAATACAGTTCCATAAACCTGAACTAACGAATAAGCAATTAATACTGGCAGGCACCATTGCAAGACTTCAATTGCTTCAGCATCCTGGTCATGATACAAAATTTCCTGTAGCCAGGGAGAAAGTATAGTTGCTATAACTGCTATCATTAAGGAAAATACCAGGAGCAGGTGGCGGCTGTTCAGTATAGCTTCACTCATGTCCTTTTTAAGGCTATATTGCCTGGCGATAAATGGCAACAGAAATGAAGCTGTTAAATACCCAGGCATATTTGCCGCATCCAATAAACGGTAAGCCCCCGCATAAATACCTGTTTCATACGCACCATTGCCGTGCAGTCTTTCCAGTAAAAATCCATCAAGCCGGTAATGAGCAGACATAAGTAAGACAATTAGTCCGAAAGGAAGAGCTGATTTGAAGATCCGTTTATTGAAAAGTGGAGATGACGGTAATGAAAATATAAATCCCTTTCTCAACAAAACAACTATTGAAATCAGCAATACAATGGCAGAGCAACCGATCTGGATAAGCAGAAACAGGTTTATGTCAATTGTTCCCGTTACAGACGGAAATAAAAGGAAACTACCACAAACTATTATCATCAGGATCTTATCTAGTACAGACAACCATGCATCTGTTCTGAACCATTGTTGTGCAGTTATAATACTTCTGAAAAATAGAAAAAGTGATGTCAGTACCTGTATGACCACTACACTCCAGAAAATATCCCATTGCCCGATACCTGATATAAAAGCGGCAAAAAAGACCACCACTACGTATAATATAACCAGCAGTAGCTTGATGGCCACAAAACTTCCGGCAATATTGCTATGACTTTCTTTAGCCGCGGCTAATTCCAGGTTAATAAAAGCCGAAAGGCCCCAATCAAGCAGAAAATTAAAAACAATAGAAAATCCGAGTAATGAAAAATATAATCCATAAACTTCTGTACCTGTAATATTCTGTACGGACCTGTCGATACCAAAAATCCATACAGGTTTGATGATTATATTAAGAATAATCAGCAGCCCAAGTGAGGAATAAAATCGGGGTGTTTCTTTCATTAACATGATATTCATGATCCTCCTTAAGTAGGAACATGCAGGTTACATCACTTTTACATTCCGGCTGAAACTTTCCTCCAGCGAAATAAATGTTTCTGTTCGTTCAATACCTTTTATCTTTTGTAACTGGTCGTGCAAAACATACCTCAATTGAGTAATATCCTTACATACTATCTCTGCAAACATGCTATAGTTACCTGTTGTATAATTTAACCGAACAATTTCCGGGATCTTTTGCAGGTCTTTGGCGACAGTATCATACAGTGAACTTTCCTTCAGGTATATCCCGATAAATGCAATGACATCATAGCCCAGTTGCTTAAGGTCTGCTTTCAGCCTTGTACCTTTAACCACCCCGGCTTCCTGAAGTTTTTTGATACGAACATGAATGGTACCACCCGATACAAATAATTTTTTACCCAGATCAGCGTAAGAGATTTCCGCATTCTCCATCATATGATGTATGATCTGCAGGTCCAGTTTGTCGAGATTTAATTTTGAAGCCATTTTATATACCAATTTTTGAATTTATCAATCAATCAGGCAAATATTTAAATATTTTCTATACTTTCAAAATATTTATTAGATAATTTGGAATGAATTGGGTTACTGACCTATATTTGTTCCATCAAGCTCTTATAATAATACTGTGGGGTGATGAAATTGCGAAAGCATGGCAGACATGCCCTCTTGTCTCGGGGGTGGGGAAAACAGGATAAATATAGCATAGAGCCGTTTTGGTAGCAATACCGGAACGACCAGGGTCGACCACTGAACTTTGTGCTACAACTAACTGCCCCGTGGAGGTTCGATCCCTCCCCCTACAGCACTTTTTTCATGCGATTTTAGCCTTTGCATTTTTTGCAAAGGCTTTTTTATTTTTGTACTGCCTCACTATAATATTTACCATTAATCCTTTTTTTCTTTTAATAACTTCTTATGAATTTACAAATCACGGCATGGATGTTTATCCTTGTTTTAGTAGCAGGCTGCTCCTCCTCTAATAAAATAGATAAAAGATATACCGCAGATGACAAAACCGTTTTTGACCTGATGGACAGGTTAAAGAAAAATGCCAATGATGCAGAAGCCGCAAAATTGTTACCCGATGCTTACCTGCAGGCAGCCGAAACCCGAAAAAATATCAACAAGGACACTTACAACAATATGAATGAAGGTGACCGGTGGATTGAAATCGCCAAACAACTGGAGGTAGCTGAAAAAATGTATACTGAAATAAGCAGCAGCCCCGTGCTGAGTAAAATAATTCCCGATCCATGGAACCCCGGCGAAAAAATCCGGGATGCCAAATTGAAAGCCGCTGCAGAATATTACAACCAGGGGCTGGCGTTTTTAAACTATAACAACCGTCCTTATGCACAAAAGGCATACGACATGTTTGTAAAAGCCAATAATGCATATCCCAATTATAAAGAGGTAAGATCATTACTGGAGCAGGCAAAAGAACTGGCTACTATTAAAGTGGTGGTCCGGCCTGTCAATTACTACAATTTTGGTTGGAATTATTGGGGCTTTGACCGTGACTACCTTCAATATAAAATGGTGCAAGACCTCAATAGTTCTTCCTCGTATCAGCATGTACGTTTTTATACGGACAGAGATGCTGATGCACGACGTATCCGGGCCGACCGGATTGTAGAACTAAACTTCAATGACTTGTATATTAGTCCTGTCTACCGGGATGAATATACTATACCCCGCTCAAAAAAAATTCAAACGGGACAAACCAAATCAAACCCGCCTCAGCCCATTTATGAAACCGTGTATGCCACTGTTTATGTAACAAGACAGGTATTGCAAAGCAGGGCTTCTCTCGAATGCCGTATTTATGACTGGGCCACCGGCCGCAATTATTTATCAGACCGTTTCCCCGACAACTATACCTGGAGAGAAGAAAGAGCAAGATATAGTGGTGACAGCCGTGCTCTTGAACCTTCCGATTGGGCACTTATCAATAATAATTCCGGATTTAATGCACCGGTACGCAACCAGATTGCCGAACGCCTTATTAATAATTGTTACAACCAGCTTTTAAGCCGTATCAGAAGTGGTGTTACGTTTGGAGATTAATCTTTACTAAATACAGTACAAATCAAAACAACTTTATGAAAAAAATTACAACTCTTACGCTAATGCTCCTACCTCTTTTTATAATGGCTCAGGATGGAACAGTTAAAGCGCTCCGTTCCGAAGCAGAACGAACAATTAAAAAAGAGGAGGATACCACTAAAAGATTATGGAGAAAAGGAGGACTCTATGGTATCAATATATCACAAGGCTCCCTGAGCAATTGGGCGGCAGGTGGTGATAATTTTTCTCTTTCTGTTAATTCATTACTCAGCCTGTATGCATTTTATAAAAAAGATAAACATAGCTGGGATAATACATTTGATTTTAATATTGGTTATGTAAAAACAACCAGCCTGGGCAGCCGAAAGAACGATGACCGTTTTGACCTGCTTTCAAAATATGGTTACGCATTGAACCCCAAGCTTAATCTCTCGGGTCTTGTCAGTCTTCGTTCACAATTATTTAAAGGATACACTTATCCTGATAATGTAAAAAGTTTTTCGTCTGCATTCATGGCACCGGGTTATTTGTTAACCAGTATTGGTCTCGATTATAAACCCACTAAAAATCTTTCTATTTTCCTTTCACCGGTAACAGCCCGCTGGGTGATTGTAAGAGATACCGCCCTTGCCAATAAAGGATTATATGGAGTAACCCCCGGCAAAAAGACGAATCTTGAATTTGGTGCATTTGCGTCTATAAACTACCTGAAAGAATTCAACAAGTTTATTACTTACAAAAGCAGGCTGGATTTGTTTTCAAACTACAGGCACAATCCGCAGAATATTGACTTGTTTATGTCAAATATCCTGAATGCAAAACTGGGTAAAGTATTATCAGTGTCCTGGAGTTTGGATTTTATTTATGACGACGATGTAAGATTATTTGGTAAAAATCAGCGGTCAGCCGCCATGCAGGTCAAGTCCCTGATCGGCATCGGGTTTCTGCTGAAATTCTGATATATATATCATAGTAGCAAAAGCCACATTCACTATATAATGAATGTGGCTTTTTTATTATACAAACACTCATTAGCATCAGCTATGTTTTAACATTCTGTATGAAATAATTTATTTCTTTCTGTGTTTCTTTGTACTTATATCTTTGCTGCACCCTGCTGAAAACAATTACACTGTACAACCCCTTTTTCTAAAGTAAACGAACCAATACTGATGAACAGGAAAGTTTTATCATTTCTATTGTTTTTATTGCCACTAACTGCTTTTTCGCAGGACGCTATTGTAAAAAAATTACAAATGGAATCTCTCCGGCAGGTTAAAAAAGATATCCCGGATACCGGATGGAAAAAATGGAGAACCGGTGGAGCCTACAGTCTTAGTATCGGGCAAGGAAGCCAGAGTAACTGGGCTGCCGGCGGTGACGACTTTTCTTTTACTGTTAATACCTCGCTCCGCCTGTTTGCATTTTATAAGCAAAACAAAAATAGCTGGGATAATACTTTTGATGTAAACTTTGGCTATATCAATACAACCAGCCTGGGCAGCCGCAAGAATGATGACCGGTTTGACCTGCTTTCAAAATATGGATTTGCGCTAAATAAAAAATTCAACCTGGCCACCCTGGCTAATTTCCGTTCACAATTTCTGAAAGGCTATACTTATCCTGATAATGTAAAAACATTTGCATCCGCTTTTCTTTCCCCGGCATACCTGGTAGTGAGCCAGGGTATTGACTACAAACCCAATAAAGAGCTTTCAATATTTCTTTCTCCAGTCACTTCCCGCTGGGTATTTGTCACAGATAGTGTCTTATCTGCCAAAGGTGAATACGGCGTTAGTTATGGCACAAACAGTTATAACCAGAACGGGGCATTTGCTACGATTAGTTATAACAAATCGTTCAGTAAGTATGTTTCGTACAAAAGCAGGCTGGATATCTTTTCCAACTACAAAAAGGATCCGCAGAACATCGATATTTTTATGACTAATACTTTATCTGCTAAAGTTGCAAAGATCATCGCCTTCAGCTGGAACGTGGATATGATCTATGATAATGATGTGCAACTTTTTGGTAAAACAAATTCTTCACCGGCACTCCAACTGAAATCTATCATTGGTATCGGGTTACAGGTAAAGATCTGACACTTCATTCAAATCAACTGTCAACTTCCGCCCCTGAATTTTGGGCTATATTTGCCGCCCAATGGGTCAGAAGAAATTAATACGCTTTGCTGAACTGGAAACCTTCAGTAATGTGCTGCAGTTTCCAAAAGACATGCCAGGAAAATGGTCAGTCTTTTTTGGTAATAATAACCCGCTTACCCTGGAATTAGCCTGTGGAAAAGGTGAATACGCTGTTGGCCTGGGACAACTTTACCCCAATCGAAACTTCATTGGTATAGACCTAAAAGGGAACCGCATATGGGTAGGTGCCAAAAGGGCTTTACAAAGCAAGCTGACCAATGTTGCATTCCTTCGCACACAGATAGATCAGATAGCAGAATATTTTGCTCCTGGTGAAGTAGCAGAGATATGGATCACTTTTCCCGACCCGCAACTGCGGATGTCAAAAGCAAAAAAAAGGCTGACTCACCCAAAATTCTTACGGCTTTACCAACAATTTCTCGTTCCCGGTGGTTTAATACATCTGAAGACAGACAGCCCTGATCTTTATCGTTTTACCAAACTGGTGATTGATCTTTACGGTTGCCCGTTGCACAAAGACATGGATGATATATATGAAACGGAAAAGATAAGTGATGAATTAAAAATTAAAACACATTACGAATCACTGGATATTGCCGGGAGTAACCGAATTCATTATTTATGCTTCTCAATACCTCCCGATCTCGGTAATAAAGAAAAAGATACAGAGCTGAAAGAAAAACTGAAGGAATATGAAGGACTTGATTGAAGGAACGCATTATTACATCAATGAAGAGGGTTATGTGGTATTAACAGAGCAGTACCACCTGGAGAAAGGATATTGTTGTGGCAATGGATGCAAGCATTGCCCTTATGAATATGAAAATGTTCCCGAACCGAAAAAATCAATACTGCAGCAAGAAAAGGAAAACAGTAAATAGATTTATCTTCATGACATGACTGTCAGAAAGAAACCGGCAGAAAAAATAAAAACAATAAGACCATCCGGCAAAAGGGAGGAAAATTTCTTTGCGCTTGTTTTTGAAGTAGCCCGGCAAATACCAAAAGGAAGAGTAACCAGTTATGGCGCCATTGCAGCCTGCCTCGGCACCAAATCGTCTGCCAGAATGGTGGGTTGGGCCATGAACGGATGTCACCTGGTTAAACCAAAAGTTCCTGCACATCGTGTAGTAAACAGAAACGGTATGCTTACCGGTAAACATCATTTTACCCCACCGGGAATGATGGAAAAGTTATTAAAGAAAGAAGGCATCAAAGTGAAAAACGACCAGGTGATTGACTTCGATAAGCATTTTTGGAATCCTGCAGAGGAACTGGGTTTGTAAGAAAAAGGAGAACTATTACAAATAGATCTCAAACATAATACGGGCTGATCATCCAGTACACCACTACCCCGGTTACTGCCACATAAAACCAGATAGGCCAGGTGATCTTTGCCAGTTTTTTATGCTGTGGCCACTCACTGATCAATGCCCTGTAAGCGGTGAATAAAATAAAAGGAAGGATCAATCCAGCCAGCGGGATATGGGTGAATAGAATAATATAATAGATGGTTTTACTGATGCCTTCACCGCCAAATTTAGTTTCACCAGCAAATAAATGATGACAGATATAACTTAGTAAAAATAAAACAGACAAAAGCATCGCTGCCATCATCAGCGTCTTATGCAGTTGATATTTTTTTGACTTTACAGCTACCAGTGCAAATACCAGTAATACCGCAACTATTGAATTAATCGTTGCATTGGCCCGGGCAAAAAAATGCACATCAAAACCCAGATCAACCTCCAGTTTAACCCTGCCCAGTAATACTACCGCTGCAAATACGATAAAGGAAAAGAGATAAATTAATGTTCTTGCTTTTTTATCATTCTTTGTAAGAACAGGCTTAAGCATTTTTTTTATTTTTTCGTAAAAAGAAAAGTAACAAAAACACACCCATGATAGCCAATAAAAACGATACTGCCATTACCTGGAGTTTACCCGCAAAAAAACTCTTACGGTTTGGATCTTTCTCCATCGTCAGTAACACCAGGTCATTGGACAATTTTGATAAAGACACAGAATCCAGCCCGCTGTAATAACCCCTTACATGACGGTTACTGTCAATCAGTATAAACTTATCACTGTGTACAAAATTGGTATCCACACCGTCCCCGTCAATAAGACCCAGTTTCACTTCATTCAACGCAAAATCGTAAATAGCTTTCTTATCACCGGTAAGCAACCACCATTTTTCAGGATCAATCTGAAAACGGTTGGCCCAGTATTTTAAACGTTCTACAGAATCCCTTTCCGGGTCGATGCTGAACGAAAGAAAATGTACCAGTTTATTGGTCTTATCTCCCACTCTTTTTCCATTATGTATCGATTCTTCCAGTCGCTTCATGTTCATCGTCATACCCGGACAAATAGTAGGGCAACGGGTAAAGAAAAAATCTGCTATGATGATTTTTCCTTTCAGGCTATCCCAAGAAACAGGCATACCATTTTGATTGGTCAGGTTAAAATCACCGGCTTTATGCCACACTGTATCAGTAACCTTTTTGCCTTTCCTGGTATCTGTAACCACCGAATCTGGAAAATAATGCCGGGGCATATGAATGGCACTCTCACTCTTTGTCTTTACAATAAAATAAGAAATAAGCGGTACAAGCAACGCAATCATTACGGCATATAAAGCTGTTTTATTCACAATAGTATATATAAAAGTAAAACCATTAAACCGCTTCCTTGTTCATCCGGCAGCCAGTTCAATGGTTTTGGTTTCAAAAAAAATCCGTTATTCTTTGCCAGTTGGTTTTTCAACCGGTTTTGCTTCTTCTTTATGATGCTTGGCCGGCATGGTCGTTTCCTGGAAATGTTTATCGTAGGTATTACGCAGGTTCTTATAAGAATTACCATCCCAGATAAAAGCCGCAATAAACCAGATAAACAGCAACAATGGCACCACAATGGTCATGATCATATTCCTGATCTCATCCCCCAGGTGCATGAATACAGAAACAATATAGTAAGCTTTTGCCAGGGTAAGTATACACACCATTCCTTTAAACATCAATACCAGTAGTTCACTCGGGTTTTCACCTTTATGTATATTATAAATGAGTAACCCTATAGCCAGCTCTATAACAGTTATAACAGATAATAGAATGGTGGTCTTTCTGACCTTTTTCTTAAATGCTGCATCATCAATGGTGTGATGATGAATAGTGACTTCTTCAAAAGCCGGATGTTGCATAAGCTGATAAATTACAAATTAATAAATCACAAACCTGCCTGCAGGTTACAAACTAAATTTTATATCAAA
>Ga0209582_1000816_pt1 | contig 16765 bp, 15 predicted proteins | sample KloWWTmetKNB5Kit_FD_187176 | JGI IMG/M metagenome (GOLD analysis project Ga0209582, IMG submission 187176) | Active sludge microbial communities from Klosterneuburg, Austria, studying microevolution and ecology of nitrifiers - Klosterneuburg... | ecosystem: Engineered > WWTP > Aerobic digester >...
GACCCGCGCCAGCATGGGCATCGCGCTCATCGCGGGGGGCATCGCGTTTGTGGGTTTCTTCATCGCAGACTGGACCCAGGCGGTGATTTTTCCCATCACCAGACCGTTTTACGATGCGTTGCCGCATTTTTCGCTGGCTGTGCCGGGCAGCGGGGTGCCGCGCGTCTCCGAGTTCGCCAGCCCGCGGCTGATTGGCGGTTTTCTGGCAGTGCTGCTCCCGGTGTGCGCGGCGGCGGCTTTTGACGGGCGCAAAAAACGCGGTTTCTTTGTTGCGCTGGCCGCGGGTGTGACGCTGGTCATGCTGCTCACCCAAACGATTTTGGCATGGGGTGCGGCGGCCCTTGCGCTGGCCGTGTTTGTGGCGCTGGCGCGGCGTTCGCGGCGGGTCACGCGCAGGGCAGGGATGGCGCTCGCGGCGGGCGCGGCGGCCATCAGCCTGATTGCGCTTTTGCCCGGCGCGCGCGCCCTGGGCGATGCGGCCATTGACCTGAGCAACCGCGTGTTTGCCCACACAGACATGCTCCGGCTGGCGGCGCAAATCACCCGCGATGCGCCCATCATTTCCAACGGGTTGAACACTTTTCCGGTGGTGGTGACGTGCTTTTATCCGCACCCGGCGGGGCGCGATATTTCGTTTTACCCGCACGCGCACAATGCGTTTGCGCAGGCGGCGGTAGATGGCGGGCTGATTGGCATGGCCTGCGCCATTGGCCTTGTTGTGTGTATGGCGGCCTTGCCGCTTGCAGCCGCGCGGCGCGAGCCAGACGCGGCGTGGCGCGTCACGCTGGCCGGGCTGGGCTGCGCTGTCATCGCTTACATTGGTTTTAATATTTTTGATGGCCTTGTGCTGGGCAACAAACTCATCGCCGTTGTGTGGGCTGTTTTTGCGCTGGGCCAGCGCGGGGCCACGCTGGCTGGGGATGGCGCAACACGGCCATCGGGGCGATTCACACGCTGGCTGGCCATCCTCTTTTTGGCCGGGGCGCTTGCGCTTTTGGCGTATGCCGCGCTCAGCGGCGCTCTGGCGCAAAACATGGCGCTGGTGCAATGCCGCGCCAGCGGCGTGTGCGCGTGCAATTAACCAAAGTTGTTGTCTTGTCTTTTAATCTCTCGCCAAGACGCAAAGAGAGGGCCAAATCTTGGCGGCTTTGCGCCTTGGCGAGAGATTAAAAGAGGAAAACCTTCCAGTTTTTTGTCTGGATGACAACCCGTGTGCAATTAGGAGTTTGGCATTGGGCGGGCAGCGCGTGGCGCGCATCCATTAAAATTCATACCTTATGGCATTTACAGAAAAAGACATCCTCGCCGCGCTTGGGCGGGTGATGGAACCCGAACTGCACCGCGATCTTGTGACCCTGAACATGGTCAAGGATATAAAAATCAGCGGCAACAACCTGAGCTTTGTGATTGAGCTGACCACGCCAGCCTGCCCGCTCAAAGACGTGATGGAGAAAGATGCCCGCGCCGAGCTGGCAAAAATCCCCGGCATGGGCAAGGTGAGCATTGATTGGTCGAGCAACGTGCTGGCCAACGCCAAAGTGCGCACCACGCTGCAAGTGCCGGTGAAAAACATCATCGCTGTCGCCAGCGGAAAGGGCGGCGTGGGCAAAAGCACGGTATCGGTCAACCTCGCCATTGCGCTCAGCAAGCTGGGTGCGCGGGTGGGTCTGCTGGATAACGATGTGTATGGCCCAAACGTGCCAATCATGCTGGGGCTGCCCACCGCGCAACTCTCGCGGGATGGCAAAGAATCCATCTACTCGGTCGAGACAAAAGACGGCAAGCTCATCCCAATGGAAAAATACGGCATCAAGGTGATGAGCATCGCCTTCGCGTATCCCATCGAGCAGCCGCTGGTGTGGCGCGGGCCAATGCTCCACGCCGCCATCCGCCAGTTTTTGCAGGATGTGACCTGGGGCGAGCTGGATTATTTGATTGTGGACATGCCGCCCGGAACCGGCGACGCGCAACTCTCGCTGGGGCAGGTGGTGCAGGGCGCGATGGGAATCATCGTGACCACGCCGCAGCTTGTTTCCATGAGCGATGCGCTGCGCGGTCTGAACGCGTTTGAGCAAATGAACATCCCAATTATTGGGGTGGTGGAGAACATGGGGCCATACACAGACCCATCCACCGGCGCAAAAGTGGCGATGTTTGGCGAGGGCGGCGGCCAGCGGCTTGCCACCATGAAAAACACGCCGTTTTTGGGCAGCGTCCCGCTTGATCCCATGATCCGTGTGGGCGGAGATAGCGGCAAGCCGGTGATTGTGGCCTCGCCAGAAAGTCAGACCAGCCAGCGCATCATGGAGATCGCCAAACAAGTGGCCGCCCGCGTGAGTGTGCTCAACTTCAAGGGCGAAGGCGCTGTGCCGATCACAATTACGAATTAATAATTACGAATTACGAATTACGAAAAACTGTGACTTGGGGCAATAAACATACCCCTCGGCAATAATTCGTAATTCGTAATTTTTAATTGCCTCACACGCCCAGCACGGGCAGGAAGCGTTCACCAGCCACCACGTTCCAGGACATTTTGGCGGCCAAAGCCTGCCCGTCTTCCATCAGTTTTTGTTTTTGGGCCAAACTGCGCGGCAGGCGGTCTATGATGAACCAACTGATGTCGGCAGCCACGCGCTGCTCCACTTCACCGCGCTGCTGGGTGCCAATGCGCATAGATTCGCTCATGCCCGCCGCGTAATCCAAATGGGTGTAATCGCCCACGATGATGTTGTCTGGCAGCTTGTTCTCGGTGGCGATGTTGACAAACCCCAAACACCCGCACACATTGCTGAGCACGCACAACGCGCCGCTGCTTAACGGCTCCAGTTGGGCAATGCCAAACGGCTCGTAAATGCTTTGACCAAATTCCAAATCTGTGCCCAGCCGCAAATCGTCAAAGTTCACATTGGCGGGCATGGAATCGCCGCAGCGGTCGCGGCTAAAGCCAAACTGGTTGATGAGCACGATGCGGCTGGCGCGGGCGCGGCTGTTGAACTCGGCGATGCCGCGATACATGTCAATTTCGTTGTCTACCAGATCGGGCCAGCCCGCGCGGTGGTTGGCCGGCCAGCCATACTCGCGGCTCATGCGCTGGGCATCTGCGCTAGAGCGGCCTTGCGGGCGCACGGATGACAGCATAAACAGCACGGCGGTCTCGCCTTTGAACGCGAGGTGGCTGTCCAATTGCTCCATCACCCGCAGGTCGCGCCACAAACCTTTGCTCACCACCAGCCGCGTGACATGAGAGAAAATGAATGTTGGCTCAAACCCCAGCAGGTTGCGGGCATAGCCGCGCAATTTGTCTTTGGCCGATTGCGCCTGGGCGGGCGTGGCCTTGTGCGCGGGCACGCCGTTGTAACAGGTGTGAATCATTCGGTTGCGCAAACGCGCATCCAAAAAGCCCAACTCATCGCGGGTGGGGTCGCCCACCGCCATGATGTGCCAGCAGGTGTCGGCGGTTTTGACCATGCCATGCTTAAAGTAGCCGCTTTGGTCGCCAAATACATCATCCATCGTCGCGCCGGTATAGCTGGCGTTGCGCATGATGTTGTAAAAGCGCGTGTCGTGGCCGCCGTCATTTTCCACCAAGGCGCGGGCGGTTGGAACTTCGTGCGCCACAAAGACGCTCTCGTAACGCCCGGCCTGGCGAATTTGGGCCGCGTACCACAACGGCAAGCCCATGAATTCGTGGCAAATGATGGCGCGGCGGTCATCGCTCAACTCGGCTTTTTGCGTGCCTTCGCTGGGGTAATCCAGCACGGCAGAAATGGCGGCAAATTGCGGCTCGGCACAGCGCATAAAAAGCTGGAACTCGTCCGAGCCGTTGTATTTGCCGCAATCCAGCGCAAACTTTTCCCACACGTAATACTCAAACGAGGTCAGTTTGTCGGCGCGGCTCTCGGTGGCATCCACCAAAATCACCTCGTGCGGAACGCCGCCAAACATGCGCGTGCCATACAAAATGCGCACACCCCATTCACGCTCAATTGCGCTCAACCGCAAAGCCAAATCCAGGTCGCAGGCCATCATGCCGCGGTCGGAAAAGTAGCGCACCCACAAGCCGTTGCGCGGCGCAAAAATGCGCTCCATTTCTGTGCCATCGCGGGTATTGAGGGGGCCGACGACGAGCGTGCGGTCTACGCGCTCGCGGTAACTGGGCGCGGCCAGCAAACCATCCAAAACGGCGCCAATACCGCCAAATTTCAAACCGGCTTCGTGGGTGGAGTGAATGAGGATCATAAAATGACACCTTGCGCCTTACACGTTACTTCTGCAAAAGACGTGACGTGTAAGGCGCAAAAAATTAAAACTGTGTGATCGTTGGGACGATGGGTTCAACGACATCCGCGCTGGATTTGGTGAACTGGCGGTAGGCCATGTTCCAGCATGCGCCGCTGAACGTGTTGAGCGCGCCGCGGACAGCATACGACAAAATGGAGAGGACGAAAATGCCGCACACGCTCAGGGCAGTCAACCCGGCGGCTGGCAACCCGGCGCCTTTGGCGTTGGAACCCGCAGCCATGGCCGCGCCCGCGATGGGCAACACGATTGGCAATGCCGCAAGACCAATCACAAACCCAACAATCATGCCCAAAATCACCAGCATGATGCCGAGCAAAAGCGAATTGCCCGCGTTGGAGCGAAAGACCGCCCAACCGCGCTTTAGGCCATCCACCGCGCCCATCCCTTCCAGCACGATGGCCCGCTCGCCAAACAACCGCAAAATGGCGATAACGACCTCGATGGCAAAGCCGATGCAGGCCAGCGGAACAAAGCAGGCCAGCGCGCCAAAGATGGCCACGCCAATCGCGCTGGTGTCGGCTGAGCGAGACGAGTTCATGGCCGAGGTGATCGAAGTCACCAGCGCCCCGCTGCCCAGCGCGAGAATGACGAGCGCGATCAGACCCATCAGCAAACCGGGCAAGGCCAGCAGCAGGTTCATGCCAAACAGCGGCTTGAATTTGGCCGCCGCCGCCGCCCAGCCCTTGCCAAACGATGTGCCGCCTTCGTCTTCAACTTGCTGAACGCCCGCCACCAGCGCCCCGCGCCCAATGATGCCAATGCCCCACGCGATGAGGCCAATGACAATGCCAACGCAAAGCAAGACCGCAAACACGGCCAAATATGGCGCAATCCGGTCCATCATCTGCTGAAGTTGGTATTGATCCAACTGGGGAAATGCATCAGATGGCGCGGAGCCGGTTGAGGTTGTGTTGCCAGAGGGGAAATTAAAGCTGCTTGTGCCATTGCCGCCATTCAGCCCGCTGGCCGCGCAGGATGACAGCAGGCCAAAAACCCACAATATTTTGTGTCGCCAGGTAATCTTCCACGCTTGTGATAAAAGTTTCCCAAAATCCATATCAATCAAATCTCCTTTGTGTGAGCTTTCAACTTTCGTAATATGATTGCCCTTGCACAAGTATGAAGTCTACTTCACCACGAAAATCATGAACGAAAGTATTCTGCCCTTAATCCAACCAATAGAAATTAAAACCGATGATGTTCGCATTCACGCGCATCATCTTCCAAACAAAAACAAACCCGGGTTTGTCATGCTACATGGTCTTACGGATGACGGCCTGTGCTGGTTGCGGCTGGCGGACGAATTGCGCGATGACTATGACATCACGATGATTGACGCGCGAGGTCACGGGTTGTCCGACACGCCCGCCAGCGGCTACACCGCCAAACACCACGCCAGCGATGCCGCGGCGGTCATCCGGGCGATGGGGCTGGGGCCGTGCATCGTCATTGGGCATTCAATGGGCGGCGCAGAGGCGGCGCAGTTGGCCGCAGTTTACCCAGAGCTTGTGCGGGCGGTGATTTTGGAAGACCCGGCCTGGCGCGACATCCCGCGCGATGTGACGCAGGCGCAAGTGCAGGCTATGGCCGAAGAATGGCGGGCGGGCATCCTAAAAAACAGGGCGATGGGGTTTGACGCGCTCCATAAAACCATCCGCGAAGAACACCCGGACTGGCACGTTGACGAAACCATCCCCTGGGCAAAAGCACACTTACTCACCCGGCCAGAGGTGGTGAATTACGTGACCGAGCCAATGCCAAACTGGCGCGAGGCCGCTGCAAAAATCACCTGCCCGGCGCTGCTGGTTGTGGCCGATGTGGTCCGCGGCGCAATTGTGGATGAGGGCGTGATTGAGGCCGCCCGCGCGCGCATGCCGCGCTTGCGCGTGGCGCGTGTGCCAAATGCGGGGCACAACATCCGCCGCGAGAATTGGGAGAGCTTTATTTCTCAAGCAAAAGATTTTTTGCGAGACCTGTGAGGCGCGTGTCTGATCTAAACTTCATAAGCCCGCGCGACCTGTGAGGTGCGCGGCTGGCACAAACCTCACAGGCCTGCGAGACCTGCGACGTGCGCGGCTGATCTAAACCTCACAGGTCTGCGAGACCTGTGAGGTTTTATACAATCACTTTATAAGGAATAATCATTGTGAACTCATCTTCTCCCAAATCTCGTGATGGATTTACCTCCAGCCTTGGCGTCATCGCCGCCACGCTTGGCTCTGCCATTGGGCTGGGAAATATTTGGAAATTTCCCTCGCTCACCGGGTTAAACGGCGGCGCGGCATTCCTCATCTTGTATGTGGTTTGCACCCTGCTGGTTGGCCTGCCCGTGATGATTGCCGAGCTGGCAATTGGCCGCCGCGCCAAAGCCAACGCCATCACCTCTTTTCAAAAACTTGCGCCAAAACAAGCGTGGTGGCTGATTGGCGCGGCGGGCGTTCTATCTGCGTTTCTCATCATGGCGTTTTATAGCGAAGTGGCGGGCTGGGTATTTGCCTACATTTTCAAAGCGGCCACCGGCGCGCTGGCAACCACCGACCCCAAAGCACTGGGGCAGGCTTTTGGAGATTTAATCGCCGACCCCGTTCAATCGTTGATTTGGCAATGGCTGGTGCTGATTCTGGTCAGCGGCATCCTCATCGCGGGCGTTTCCAAAGGCATTGAAAGTTTGGAGAAAAAATTAATGCCCGCTTTGTTCGCGCTTCTGCTGGTGGTCATTGTGCGCAGCCTCACTTTGCCCGGCGCGGGCCAGGGGCTGGAATTTTTATTCAAGCCCGACTTTTCCAAAGTGACCGGCGCAACCATTCTGGCGGCGATGGGTCTCTCGTTTTTCAAACTCTCGGTGGGGATGGGCACGATGATTACCTACGGAAGCTACTTCCGCGATGACCAAAACATCCCCAGCACCGCCATCCGCGTGATGCTGGGCGATGTGCTGGTGTCCATACTCGCGGGCATCGCCATCTTCCCGGCGGTGTTTTCGTTTGGCTTCAAACCCGATGCCGGCCCGGCGTTGCTGTTCATCACCATCCCGGCGGTGTTCAACTCCATCCCGCTGGGCGGGTTGTTTGTCGTGGTCTTTTTTGTGCTGGGGGCCATCGCGGCTACCGGGGCCATGCTCAGCATCGTAGAGGTGCCGGTGGCCTTTTTGAATGAGCAACTGGGCTGGTCGCGCAAAAAGGCGACCATCGCCACCAGCATTGCGCTGGCGGTGGTTGGCTCCACCGCGGCGCTTTCTAACAGCGCGCTGGCAAACACAAAATTTTTTGACAAAACTTTTTTTGATTTGTATGACTTTGCCAGCTCCAATGTGCTGCTGCCCGTTGGCGGGCTTGCCATTTGTTTGTTTGTGGGATGGCGCTGGGGCGGGCAGGAATTTGCGCGCGAATTGACAAACCGCGAGAGTTTGGGCAATATCCGCGTGGCGCGGTTGTTTTTTGGCCTGCTGAAATTTGTCACGCCCATTTTGGTGTTTGTGGTGCTGCTCAATGGGCTGGGCATCATCAAGTTGTAAGCGCAGGTCGTTAACAGATACAATCGCGCTATGTACCAAGGACCGGGTTTTGTGCTGTTCGCCATTTTATTTTTTGGCTTTTTGTTTTTTTGGTATGTCATCCGCCCCGTCATCAAAGACCGGGGCGGCGTGAATGCGATGCTTAACCGCGAACCGGCGGCGCAATCGCCCGACCAGATTCTCGTCAGCCAGGCCGACCAACTGATGGGCGAGGTGCGGGCGGCGGTCAACCGCTCCATCCTTTCGCCAGAGCGCAAACGCGATTTGTTGACCCAGGCCGCAGAAGTGCCAGCCAACGTGCGCAAAGGCGTGGAACGGCTGGCGCAAATTCAGCGCCTGCGCGATCTGGCTCAGCAGCGCGGCGCGGCCACCACCGATATGCTGGTGGAGACGACCACGCTGGAGAATCAGACCCGCGCCGATATCAACCACTCGCTGGATGTGCTCACCCGAATGCCGCTGGCGCTCACGCGGATTGAGGTGGAGCGCGAGAATGTTGATTTGGATCGAATGATGAGCGACCTGAGCGAGACCAACGCGCGGTTGAACGACACCGCCGAGGCCGCCAAAGAATTGCGGGCCAAAAATTAAAAGGGAAAAGCGCTAAGAATGGGCATCACGCTGGAAACACTGCGCAGCAATTTGTTGGATGCTTCCACCATCACCGGGGCGATCTTTATTGGGTTGCTGTTTTTGCTGGGTGCGGTGGTGGTCGCGGCGCTCATTCGCAAAGGCGCAAGAGAGTTATCGCCGCATCTGCCCGATAAAACCGGGCTGCAATTTATCAGCGCGCTGGGGCAGGCGATGGCGTATCTGGTGGCGTTTATTTTGTATACCAACCTCGTGCCAGAACTTCGCTCGCTGGGCACAACATTGCTGGCCGGGGTCAGCATCGTCTCTATTGTGATTGGTTTTGCGGCGCAAACCACGCTGGGAAATTTGGTGGCGGGTTTTGTGCTGGTTCTATACCGCCCCGTGCGCGTGGGTGACATCGTGCAGATCACCACGCCGCGCGGGCTTGCCACCGCGCTGGTCACAAACATCTCGCTGGGCTACACCCTGCTGATTGATGACGAGAGCGCGGATGAAATTATTGTGCCGAACAGCGTGATGGCAAACGCGACCATGATAAGAGTAAAAGAAAAGAGCAGGACGTGAGATGGCGCGGGCGGAGAGAGTGGTATAAATCATGGTATATACCAAAATCGCACAGGAGGATGAACATGCAAACCGCAAAACTTTTTCAAAATGGCCGCAGTCAGGCCGTGCGCCTGCCCAAAGAATTTCAATTTGCCGGGAGCGATGTGATTATTCGCAAGGTGGGCGAGGGGGTGATGCTCTTTCCCAAAACCAAAGCCTGGGAGACGTTTCTGAACGGGTTGAACAGCTTTAGCGATGACTTTATGGCCGAAGGACGGGAACAGCCGGGCGAGCAGAAACGCGCGGGGTTGTGAGCATGTATCTGCTGGATACCAACATCTGTATTTTTGTGCAGAACCGCAGGCCGCCGCACGTTTTGGAAAAACTCAAGCGCGTGAGCGCGCGGAGCCGAGTGTTTATCTCTGGCATCACGGTGGCAGAATTGCAGTATGGCGTGTATCACAGCCAGCGCGTGGAGCAAAACCGCATTGCGCTGGCTGGGTTTCTTTCGCCGTTTGATATTTTGCCTTTTGACGATGTGGATGCCGAGCAATATGGCATTCTTCGGGCGCAACTCAAAAAAGCAGGGCAAATCATCGGGCCGTATGACATGCTCATCGCCGCGCAGGCCATCGCCAGAAAATTGACGCTGGTCACCAATAATTTGGCGGAGTTTGAGCGGGTGCGCGGGTTGAAGGTGGAGGATTGGAAGTAAAAAGTTGTTCAGTCGAATATAATTTCGCGTTGAGGAATTCAAATCAAAATGCCTTTTGCTAAAACCAAGTTTTGGCTGCTACTACTAGCCACTTTAACGGCATTATTATTTCTTGGCAATTTAGCGACAAATTTGTTGTCAAGTGATATTCAAGACTCTCTACGCGCTTTTTGGGGACAAAATTATCAAAGAAATCTATGGATTGTCTGTATCGTCCTAGCGACAATCGCGGCATTTGTTTCCCTAAAATCAAAAGAAAACCCTCAATCCATCGCCCATACCCCTAATTCCGATAAAAAAGTTTTACCTCAATCACATCAAGAGCTTAATTTTGCAGACAAAGAAAATACCGTAATTCAAGGTGATATCCATATTGAAAATGGAAATTTTATCGGCAGAGATCAGGTCACCAACAATTATTACGAAAAGGAGATGGGTAAAGACAAGTCTGATTACAGAAACGCACCATTACCTGTAGATATTATTAACGCCGTAGATAATAGCCTGCCGTATGACCAAGAAACAAAGGAAAAAAACTACATTGGGTTGAAAGTAAAGTGGGAACTAAATTTACAATCAATTCGCCAAACATCAGAAAAAGATGTTGTCACGATAATTTTTATGAACCACAACCCTATATGGGCTGTTTTTGCTCAAGCTTCTGTTGAAAAGTATCCGATTTTAAAAATACTAAAAGAAGGTCATCCAATAACTGTAAGAGGAGAAATCACGAACGTGAGATCTAGTTTTATATATTTGATGGCTGATGGATTAGACATCGGGTAGCACTCATTTTTCCTCATCGTATACTTCCCGCATGGGACAACATTACGATTCACTAAAACTTCGCCTTGCCGAAGCGCAAGACTTACGCCGCGCCAGCGCGGTGCTGGGCTGGGACCAGGAAACATACATGCCAGAAAAAGGCGTGGATGAGCGCAGCGAGCAACTTTCCACGCTGGGCCGCCTCGCCCACGAGACGTTCACCTCCCCCGCCACCGGCAAATTGCTGCGCGAGGCCGCCAAGGAAGAGGACGTGCAAAAGAACCGCGTCAAAAGCGCGGTGGTGCGGGTGAATCAATACGATTACACCCTGAGCAAAAAAATCCCCGCCGATTTTGTGGCGCAGATGAGCAAGGCGCAATCGCAGGGCACAACCGCGTGGGCCAGAGCGCGCAAGGAAAACAACTTTCCCGCCTTTGCGCCGTATCTCAAGAAAAACGTGGAGAACGCCCGCCGCGTGGCCGATTATCTGGGCTGGACGGATCACCCGTATGACGCATTGTTGAACAGCTACGAGCGCGGGGCCAAAACCGCCGAGGTTCGCGCCGTGTTCGCCGGTCTGCGCGAGCAGCTTGTGCCGCTGGTCAAAGCCATTACCGCCAACGCCAGCCGCGTGAGCGATGCCCCGGTGAACGGCAAGTTCCCCAAAGCCGCGCAAGAAGAATTTGCCCGGCTGGCCGCCAAACAAATTGGCTACGATTTCTCGCGCGGGCAGTTGTCATACACCAACCACCCGTTTTGCACCACGTTTGGGCACGATGACGTGCGCATCACCAGCCGCGCCGATGAGACCTTCTTCAACACCATGTTTTTTGGCGTGCTGCACGAGAGCGGCCACGCCATGTATGAGCAGGGCGTGAGCAAAGTGTGGGCGCGCACCGGTTTGGATGATGGCACTTCGATGGCGGTGCATGAATCGCAGAGCCGGATGTGGGAGAACCAGGTGGGCCGCAGCCGCGAATTTTGGCAGTGGGCGTATCCCATCTTGCAAACGCACATGCCGCAGTTCAAAAAAGTGAAGCAAGAGAATTTTTACAAGGCCATCAACAAGGTCGAGCCATCGCTCATCCGCGTGGAGGCCGATGAGGTCACATACAGCCTGCACATCATGATCCGCTTTGAGATGGAGATTGCGCTGATTGAGGGATCGCTAAAAACCAAAGATGTGCCGGAGGCGTGGAACGCCAAATATCACGAGTATCTGGGCATCACCCCGCCCAACGACGCGCAAGGCTGCTTGCAGGATATTCACTGGAGCAGCGGGCTGATGGGCTATTTCCCCACCTACGCGCTGGGCAGCATTCTTTCTGCGCAGTTGTTCGAGACCGCCGAGAAGAAACACCCGGGTCTGCGCCAGGAATTTGCGCAAGGCAAGTTTGACACCCTGCTGGCATGGCTCAACAAAAATGTGCACGAGCCGGGCCGAAGCCTCACCCCCGGCGAGCTGATTCAAAAAGCCACTGGCCGCCCGCTGGATGTTGCGCCTTACATGGCGTATCTCACATCAAAATACGGCGACATTTACGGCTTGTAATTTGAGACGGGAGACGGAGGACGGAAATTTGGCCGTCTTCCGTCTCCCGTCCTCCGTCCTCCCTCATTCTCATCATCATGAATATTCTGATCACCAACGCCAACGTCTACACGTCCAACCCAGCCCAGCCCCGCGCGCAGGCCATCGCCATCGCCAATGACCGGATCGTGGCCGTTGGCTCGCAAGCCGAGATCGAAGCGGTGCATTTGCCCGGCGCAAAAACCATCAACCTGAACGGCGCGTTTGTGACGCCCGGCCTGACCGATGCACACTTGCATTTGGAGATGACCGGCTTTGCGCTCCAGCAGGTCAATGTGTTTGAGGTGACCGATATGGCCGAGATCGTCAAGCGCGTGCGCGCCCGCGCCGCCCAAACGCCCAAGGGCCGCTGGATTCGCGGGTATGGCTGGTATCAGTGGTCACCGGGGTTGGATGAGGCCACGAGCGATCATCCGGTTGCGCTGGAAGACAAGAGCCATCACGCGCTTTGGGTAAACAGCGTGGCCCTGCGCTTGTGTGGCATCACAAAAGACACGCCCGACCCCGCGGGCGGCCAAATTGTGCGCGATGAGCACGGCGAACCCACCGGCCTTTTGCTGGAGAACGCGGGCAGTCTGGTAGATCGGCTGATCCCAGAGCCAACGCTGGCCGATGAAGAACAGGCCGTGCTGGCCGCGATGAAAGCCATGAACGCCGCGGGTTTATCTGGCGCGCATTGCATGGATGGCGCGGCGGGCATTGGCACGTTTAACACCTACCAGCGCGTGCGCCAAAGCGGCAAACAAACTTTGCGCATAGTCAAGCAATTGCCCGTGCAAGCGCTGGATGCGGTTGTGGCGGCGGGCATTCGCAGCGGGCTTGGCGACGCCTGGCTCACCATCGGCGGCATAAAAATGTTTGCGGATGGCGCTCTTGGCCCGCACACCGCCCTGATGATTGAGCCATACGAGAACGAGCCGCACAACCGCGGCATCAGCACCTACGAAAAAGAGGACATGACCGAGGTGGTGATCAAGGCCAATGGCAACGGCCTGGCGGTGGTGGTGCACGCCATCGGCGACCGCGCCAACCGCGATGTGCTGGATGCGTTTGAGATTGGCGACGCCGAGATTGAGAAGCGCACGGGCGTTCCGGTGCATTTGCGCAACCGCATTGAACACGCCCAGCACCTGCACGCCGATGACATCCCGCGCTTTGCAAAGCAGGGCATCATCGCCAGCGTGCAACCCATCCACGCCACCGGTGATATGGCGATGGTTGACAAATGGCTGGGTAAACGCGGCGCGACCACGTATGCCTTCCGCTCGCTCATCAACTCTGGGGCAACGCTGGCGCTGGGGTCAGATGCTCCGGTGGAGACGTTTGACCCGCTGGTGGGCATTCACGCCGCGCTCACCCGTCAAAAGGCAGATGGCAGACCGGCGGGCGGGTGGTACCCCGAACAGCGGCTGACGATGGATGAGGCTTTGTATGGCTACACGATTGGGGCTGCGTATGCTGGCGGCGTGGAGCGCGATCTCGGCTCCATCCAACCGGGCAAACTGGCCGACCTGACCGTGCTGGACCGCGACTTGACCAAAACCGCGCCAGACGAAATCTTATCCACCAAAATTTTGGGCGTGATGGTGAACGGCGAGTGGGTTGTGGAAAATAAATTCTAAGTGTGTTGAAAAACAAAAAACGCCGAGACAAATGCCTCGGCGTTTTTTTGTTTGGATCAATTTCGCAAAATTTAGACCGCGTCTTTCACGGCCTTGAGCGGGCGAATGCGCACCTGGGTGCGGGCCGGCTTGGCGGCGAACATGCGCTCTTGCTTGGTGAACGGGTCAATGCCTTTGCGGGCTTTCACGGCGGGCAGGCGGCGGGTGGTCATCTTAAACAGGCCGGGCATGGTGAACGTGCCGGGGCCTTTCTTGCCCAATTGCTTTTTGATAATCACATCCAGGCTGGCCAGCACATCGCCCACCTGTTTCTTGCTCAGCTCAGTCTCTTCGGCAATCGCAGCCACCAGTTGAGACTTATTCATTGCCTTTACTTTCTCTGCCATTTTTCGTATCTCCTTGATATTCAGCGCGTCATCAAAATTTCCGCATCACGGTTACGCGCCGATTGGAATATTAACGCATACCTGTGGACAAAAATCAAGGGATTTGTGGATATTCTGTGGATTTTAATGTTAAAAAAGGCCGGGTTAAGCGCATTTTTTAAGGTTTCACCCATCGTTTTCCGGCTTTTTTCGCGGGTGATGGCCTTTGCGAAGGCCTAAAACAAGCCCTTTTCGCATCCTGCATTCACCTTCTATGCTGCCAGTCGTGGCTGGCGTATTTTGTGGCGATCAGTTCCTCGGCGGTGTCCAATTCCTCATGCGTCAACTCGCCGGGGATGAACGAAATGCCAAACTCCCGCTCAAACGCGGTCATCCATGCCTGTGCGGCTTCTGTCCAAGAGACATCCCGCCCCAGCACATCGCGCAGCGTGCCCGCGTGGGCGCGCACCTGCTCTGGCGATGGCGCATCGGTCAGATAGGCGCACACCCGGGCGATGTCGCCGCTGAGCGGCAAGCTGCCGTGTTGCATCACCGCATCCACCCGCCGCCACTGGGCGCTGCCCACCAGTTTTTTGCCAAAGCCCATCACCTCGTAATCGCTGGGGGCTTCAAAACACACCGCGCTTTTGGCCTTGTCCTCTTTTGCCACCGGGCTGGCGCTGGCATCGCTCACGCCCAACATTTTGAGCGCAGAAATAATCGCCGCGGCAATGCGCCGGTAGCTGGTCATCACGTCGCCCTCGGCCAGCCAATGATCGCGCGGCAGGCTCACGCTATACGTCAACTCATCCACATGCAAGATGGCCAACCCGCCGGTGGGCCGCCGCACAATGCCCACGCCATTTGCGGCGCAGGCGTCGGCCCGCGCCGCGTCAAATTTTTGAGATTGCCCCAAACTCACGCAGGCGGGCTGCCAGCCATACAAGCGCAGCGTGGGCAGTTCGGGGTCTTGCGCACGGCTCACCGCCCGCGAAATGGCTTCGTCTCGCGCCATGTTCGTCGCGCCATCACAATGCTGGTCAAGAATCAGGCGAAATTTCTCAGTCATGGGTTTGGGGGGCTGGAGGCTGGGGTTGGGCGCTTTACCAGCCCCCAGCCCCAAACCCCCAGCCCCACCTCCTTATTTTTGAAAATAACTTTTCAACACGGGGGCCATGTTCTCTGGTGTGTCTGCGCCCCACGACCCGCCAGAAACGGTGCGTCCAGTGGAGCGCCCATTTTTGTCAATCTCGTAATAGATCGGAATCGCCACCACCCGAAAATCCGTGCCAGCCAGATGGGGCTTCCACTCATCAAAGTCAAGTTGAATGATATACGTATTCTTAAATGCCTCGGCCATGCGCGGGTCATCTAGGCTTTGCTCAATGGCGATGCATGGCGGGCACCACGACGCGCCAAACTCCACAAACGGCTTGCGCCCCAGCGCCGCAGCCTTTTGCGCCTCGGCCTTCAGCAAATCCGATAACTTCCCATCGCGGTAGGCCAGTTGGGTGATGGTGAAGTTGCGCGGCGGCGCGGTGGCCAGCAGGGTGGGTTTTTGCGTGGGCGATTGCGCCCCGCACCCGCACAAGACCGCAACCAGCGTAGCCAAGCACAAAACTTTGAGAAACATTGAGAGTATTGTATTGGGTATTGGGTAACTTGCGTCGCGCTCACCCAACCTCTAACTCCCATCCCCTATCCTCCATCCACCAGCAACCCATTCCGGGCCGCCTCGGCCTGAACCAGCGCGGCGTGGCTGGCCCGCACCAGCGCCAGCGTGGGCGCGATGCGCTCAATATCCAGCTTGCGAATCTCGGCCAGATCCAAAAGCTTGTCCAAAATGCCCGCTTCCTTCACCCGCAAAAGCGTGGCCTGCTCCAGCCGCGCCTCTGCGCCGCGCTCGCCCCAGCGGGTGATGGCTCTTGCGGCGGAGGGCGGCAGCGGCTTCCCCGATGTTCTCTCCAAAAATTCGGTCGCTCTTCTGGCCAAAATGCCCTGCTCTTGCGCCCGCGCCAGCGATGACGGCGTGAGCCGGTAGGTAAAACCATCTTCATCCAAAGAGACAAAATCGGCCACGCGGGCCAGTTGAAACCGCTCAAACCGCAAATGCGAGGCGATGCGAACCCGCGCCTCAGCCTCAACCTCAAACGGGGCAACCGCGCCTTCTGGAATTGCGGTTTCGGTTTGTTCCAGCCAGCGCAGGGGGCCATCGGCCACATAGCGAATAAGCGCCCCCTCAATGCGATCCCAATGCTCAAACCCGTGCAAAAATTTGCCATCGGCATCGCGGATGTGCCATGTGTCATACCGGCCATCCACGCGGGCAAAATCGGGCTGCGTTTGTTTGATGTGCGCCGCGAGGGCCGCCGCATCCGCCGCCTGCCCGGCTTCCATCAGCCCGCGCCACGCGCCCAAAATGCTGGCGCGTTCGCGGGCGGGCGCGTTGGCCCAGGCGTGCGCCATCTCAAATTTCAAGGATGGGTCGGCGTGCGCCAAATCGTTCCATGCCGCGTCATCGCGCCAGCAAGCCAGCAACGCCTCGCGCTGCTCATCGGGCGGCGCTTGCAGCCAGTGCATCACCGGCGCGGCGTTCAAGCGCGGTGGGTTGCCCGGTTTCAGCCAACCCATCTGGCCAATGAGATGCTGGAGAAATTCCATGCGCCTCTCATCGGGGTTTCTTAACATGTGCGCCAGCCCGCCCCCGCCACGCAAAATGGCTTGCGGGGGATGGGTCTTGCCCGCGCG
>Ga0209582_1000820_pt1 | contig 16693 bp, 23 predicted proteins | sample KloWWTmetKNB5Kit_FD_187176 | JGI IMG/M metagenome (GOLD analysis project Ga0209582, IMG submission 187176) | Active sludge microbial communities from Klosterneuburg, Austria, studying microevolution and ecology of nitrifiers - Klosterneuburg... | ecosystem: Engineered > WWTP > Aerobic digester >...
CAGGAACACCCCCCCCCAAAGAGAAACCATAAGCAAGAGGATTACCACAATGGATATAGTGACATAAGTGTTTTATATGTGTTTATAGGGAGTTTATACCCTTATTTTTATTGAGTTTCCTTTGAAATACTTCTGTCCCAAACAGTTGGGACAATAGCCGGACAGATGTGACATTACTTTTTTTGGATTTTTTTAATGACACCAACTGAACTACGCGGCACTGTGGTGTGCTCTCGCGACGGCATGACTGTCGCGAGGTTCAGTGCGCGTGGCGTACTGCGGTGGCTGGACAGGCAGGAGGCGGATGAGTGGACGAAAAAGGTGAGGGCAGGAGAATGATTGAGTTCACTGTGCTGGGAGTACCAGTCGCACAACCACGCGCCAGAGCCACGGCAAGGGGTGGCTATGCTCGCGTCTACAACCCACGCGGGCCAATTGACACATACAGGGCTTGCGTGCGTCTGGCGGCACGTGCGGCGTTTGCAGGGGATCTCATCGAAGGGCCGGTAGTGGTCGATATGACGCTGGTTTTCCCGCGACCCAAGAATCGCGTTTGGAAGAGGAAGCCCATGCCGCGAGAGTGGCATACAGGCAAGCCGGATAGCGACAATTTGGTAAAGTCGATTTGCGATGCGGTCACAGGCGTGGTTTGGCGGGATGATGCCCAGGTCGCTGTGCTGGTCGCGCATAAGTACGTGGCTGCGGGCGACGAGCAGCCGCACACGGTGGTCAAGATTAGTCGTTTGGGTAGCGTTTTAGAAAACTGTAGCGTTTTAGAAAACTAACGGAAGGAATCGGCCATGAAGGGAATCGTTTGTGAGTGCGGTTCGATTCGGTGGCGTGTTCTCTGGCGGCGCTCGCAAGCAGGCTTGAGGCGGAGGCGGCTGGAGTGCTCGAGTTGCAAAAGGCGGATTTTCACCGAAGAAAAAGAGAAAGTTTCGCAAGGTAGTTCGACCAGTGTAATTACCCCCAATAAGCCGGATGTTAATAAGTCCAGCGATTGCTAGTTTGAGTTGGGAATAGGCAAATTCTATTTCCACTCTCACTAGGAATCTATCTATGGACTGCTGCGTTTTCGAACCAAAAATCGAGGTCGAATGTGCTCTTGAGATTTTGCGAATTTTGCGTGGCGGTGACGCGGCCAAGCAGAAGGGCGATTTGCTCGAGCACGCTGGCTGCCTGGTCGGTTCGCTCGGCGCGTATCTCAATTCGCTCGATGATCCGCAGCTTATGGGTGAGGCCGCTCACGACCTACCATGCAATCTGGATGAGTGCTGCGACGAGGTTGAGGCGACACTTGGCAGCGTGGGTGCTAACGAGGTCGGTATCAGTCCGGCTGTCGTGGCGTTGCTGCTGCGATTGGCTGAGCTGCTGATTGCCAAATATCTCTAAGGGGAAAAGTGCCGTGCGATTATTTGCATCTTTTCTTTCGCTGGTCTTTTCCAGCCTTTTATTTTCCACGGCACTGGCTGAGCTAACAGTCACGACTCGCGACGCGCAAACAGTGGTGACGGTGACGTCGGAAATCATCACTCAATTGCAGACGATCGACGGCGATAAGATTGGCGATGCGATTCGAGAGGTTGGCCCAGCGGTGGTTCAGCCTGCGGTTCCTGCGGCTGTTGTGACGGTCAAGAGCGATCGTGATTTGTCCAAGTCGTTGGTCAAGATCAAGTGCGCGACTGCCGATGTGCAGATGATCGAGACGGGCGTTTATGTGGTGAGCACGGCTGGCAAGCATGTGCTCGATGTGAACGTAATTAGCGAGGCTCCGCTACAGTGGGATGACGAGTCGGTGACGGTAACGGTGGGCGAGCCAACGCCACCTCCTCCGCCACCTCCACCACCAGGGCCGACACCTGGTGTTGCACCGATTGAGGGTCCAGGCTTCCGAGTGCTGTTCGTTGGTGAGACTGGCGACGACATGCCGCAAGCTGTGGCGGATATTTTTTACAGTCCTGAGATCACGGCTTATCTAAACGCGAACTGCATAAAAGTCGATGGACATCCAGATTTTCGCAGGGTTGATCCTGACACGCAGTACACCGATCAGACGAATCGATTTGTTAAAGCACTCGCGCGACCTCGGGCCTCTCTACCCTGGTTGATTATCTCAAACGGTGTAACGGGGTATGAGGGTCCGTTTCCCGCGACGGTCGCTGAGACGTTGGCATTGCTAAAGCAACTGAACACTTCGCAGGCCGCACGCACTCCAGCCGTCGTTACGGTTCACACCACCGCCGGCTGTGCGGCCTGCGAGTTGTTCCTGCGCGACGAGGCACCGAAGCTGGGCGATATGAAGATCGAGGTCATCCACGGCGGAGCGTATCAGTACCCGACTTTTTCAATTTCAATCGGTGGCAAGTCGCGCACGTTCTCGGGATTTGTTACAGCAGCTACGCTTCGTCAACGCATCTTGGAGCTATCGCAATGAGTATGTTTGAAGGCCGATTAGTAATCGGTGACGATACGCCGAGCGCCGAGTATGACGCGCAGTCAGACGGTCGCGCGAAGGGCTGTATTCCGCGTGACTATGATGCCGCTCCGCAAGGCTTCTACGCCTCGGCTCCAGCGTGGGATATCGCGTCGATACCGCTGGTTCCGTGGGATGAAATTCCCGATCGCATAGCGCACATGACGGAGACGAAAACCCGCCTGCTTGATCTGGTCGAATCGCTTGACCCGCTCGACCAGAACGGGCAAGGCTATTGCTGGTTCTACTCTGGCACGGCTGCAATCCATTGCTTACGGATGCGCAATAATCAGCCGAACATTCGGCTAAGCGCACACTCTGGCGCATGGGTCATCAAGAACGGTCGCGACCAAGGTGGATGGGGTGCGCAGGGGTTGGACTTCCAGCGCGAGCGCGGCGTGATGCCAGTGTCGCTGTGGCCTGAAAAGTCGATGGATGGAAATCGATACAACACCGCTGCGAACTGGGAAGCGGCTAAGGAGTTTCGACCAACTGAAGGCTTCGTTGATTTGGCTGTCGCACAGTATGATCGACAGCTAAACGTGCAGCAAATATTGACATGCTATCTCAATCGCATCCCAGTTATCTCTGATTTCAATTGGTGGGGTCACAGCGTCTGCGGCTTGTGGATGTATGACTATAAACCCAGCTTGCCGAAGCACGATCCGAACCGTTACGCGGCCAACGAAATCCTCAATAGCTGGGCTAAGGCATGGGGCCAGAACGGTCGCGGAGTGTTGAAGGATTCAAAGGCGTTCCCTAATTCTGCCTGTGCTCCGCGCGCGACGTTTGGCAACTAATATTTTTCTTGACCCATCTGCACACCAGGACGCGAGCACTCATGTGGATTTCCAAAAGATTGAAGTCATTTTCTATGCGGCAGTGTCGCTGTTCGGAGTCATCGGTGGAGTCGTTAGGCTCTGCCGCGACAACGTTAGTTATGGGCTCGCTGGCAACATTGGTCGGTGTCTATCGTCTGGGCTGGTCGCTTTTGGAGCTGTTGGTATTTGGATCGGTCCTGATACCAGTAGCCTTGTTGGTCCCTTTTATTATTTGGCGACTGCGGCACTGATCGGCTACACGAGCCCCGATATCCAAGAGAAGATTTTCAACCGGGCGATCAACGCGATTCAAGAGAAGTTCGGACTGTCCACCCGAAACGAGAGTGAGCAATGAGCATATCGAGATCCGTAGCTAGTCCCGTCGCACGTTCGGTCTCCGCGCCCATTGCAGGCGGTGGGGGTGGTGGTGGTGCGGCATCGGCACTGGTTTTAGCCGCGTCCTAGCAACTGAATTTGTACTGTACGGGCTAGCTGCGTTTGGGCTGGCTGCGTTGTTGTGGATTTTAGTGAAGGGGGAGTAAATGGGAATTGCAAAACCAACAATAACCAACCGTGTTAACGGCATGAAGATGCGAGGCAAGCAAGCCAAGCAATGCATCGCGATTGGTGACTGCGATATTCCGTCGGATGCCAACAGCGTAAACGTCATCGTCATCGGTGATCTTGGTCCGTCAGGATTGGACTTCATCACGGATTCGGTATTCATCGGCCCTCAAACCGCACGCAACGTGACCACAGGCAATGGTAATGTTGCCGTTGGAAATCTCACATTAAATTCCATCGTCGAGACATACCACAATACTTGCGTTGGGGATGCAACTGGCCGGTACTTAGAGACAGGCAGCGGCAACAATGTGTTCATGGGATACATTGCTGGTGAAAACTTTACGTCGGCAAACTACAACGTAGTGATCGGGTCATACGGCGGTGCGTACAGCACCACCGGAGATTACAACATCCTGATCGGTGGCTATGCTGGTGCTCACTCAGAGAATGTATCGACCACGATTGGCGATCACAACATTGCAATGGGCTACACGTCCCAACTGTACGGCGAAGGGGACCACAATATATCGATGGGCCTGGAGTCTCTGCATAGCGTGTTGGGCTCCGACAACATCGCGATCGGGCAGAAGGCAGGATTCACTCTTACATCTGCCGGCGCAAATAAAAACATATTCATCGGAACCAACGCAGGCTGGTCAACCGGCGTGCAAAAATCCGATGCGGTCAATACGATCTGCATTGGTGCCGACACGCTATCGACGGCAGATAATCAGACGGTGATCGGCAATAACGCGACGACAGCCACACGGTTGCGTGGGAATTTAACCTGCGGGTCACTCAACATCGAAGCGGATTGGATCGGAGCTCCAGGGCCCACCAACGGAGCTGTCTGGCGCAATAGCGGCAAGCTCTATATCACCGGCGACACCGTCGCGACAAAGTTCCTGTCCAACAATAACGGCTTGTTTGTGCTGGAGCTATACAATGACGGCAGGATAAACATGCTCCCACCCTCATCGTCGACGCCCAACGACAACGGACAAGTAACATTTGAATTTACCAACAACACGACCCTAACAATCAAAGGCAAAGGCACTGACGGTACGGTACGCTCAGTAGCTTTGACACTGGCCTAACATGCTTACAGAACAAGAAATCCAATACGTCAAAGCCGCATTTGACACGGCTATTAAACACTCACCCGACGCGATGGCAGCGGCTCAAGTGTTGACTGCGATCTATGCAAAATTAACCAAAGTGGAGGCCGCAAGTGACAATCAAAGCGATCTACATTCCGAGCCAAACTGACGTTGATTTTTTCGCTCGCAACGCCGCCGACCAGTGGTGGAACACATCCGGCACTCCTGCATTTGAGGCGTACAATCCAGCCAACTTAGCCTCGTATCGAATTGCAGCTACAGAGTCACCAGCAGGATCGGGCATCTATGCTGCTGACGAGCCAACTGGGACTGTAGAGTTTGAATTGCGGGTCCGTGGTGCGACATTGGCCGACAGTGTAATCGTAGCTGGTCCAGCAAAAACCGATGCTGCGGAATCGGCGACGCTACTAGACGCAATCAAAGCCGACGCAGACCTGGGCACGGCAGACGGGGGAATGGTGGCTAATGCGGCCCAAGTACTGAATATAGGCCGGTCAGCAAATCCATTAGAAGCAGGAGCATCTACAACAGAAACACGTAGAGTAGTGATAGATACTAGAGAAGCTCTAACAGAAACAAGAACAATTTCATGACTCCCATCTTACTTTTAACAGAACCAACGGGAACTACAGATCTTTATGCATATTACGTTGGTCAAACATTGGCAAATTATGTAGCGAATAAAGTACTATTCGTTGAAAGAGCAGCACCTAATTTAGGTTTGTACGATGCTACCGTTGATGAAACTAAAGGTAACCTAATTGTAGCTTTTAGAGGTGCTACACAACCAACTAGCTGGGAAGATATTGTTCTAGGACTAGCATGGGATTTAACAACTAGTCAAATAAAAGATAAAACAAGTTTGATAGGAACAGGCTCGGCTGTAGTCTCTGCCCCAGTAAGTGGTGATGGTGACCTATTAGAATTGATTTTAGAAACAGATTATCTAGCGGCTAATGGTAGAGCATTGGAATGGTCTTTTGACGAAATAACTGGAATCACTACATCTGCTACAGGTAAATTTGGTCTTAAAGATGCTTTAACAGGCACCGGGGTATATGTTAATAGCACCGGAACAGTAACAGATCTAGGTGGTGGGACATTCAAAGTATCTTTCAACATAACCAACACAGCACTAAACGGACTCACCCCAGGAAAATACGACTGGTCAGTCGAAGTGTTAGAAGGTTCTTACAAAATTACAGTAGCACGTAATCGACAAATTAAGACACGTGTCGATATTGTAGAAAAACAAACATAAAAGGAAATAAGTATGATAACCGTAGCTAATGGACAATCACCATATATCACACTTCGTCCAGATAAAACTAAAATCTTTATCAATTATGCAGGTGGAGCAGCAGGAACCTTGATTCCACAAAGCTCGGTTAGACGTGGAAATGAAATTGCTGAAACTCTTCCAAATGGTGATACAGAAATAACTGATTCCACTAGTTTCACAATACTGGGTGGGGGTGAATTCTCTGTTTCGGCTAGTGGGGTTTCTGGCACAATAACAATAGAAACCGATTAAGGATAAAAACATGGTAGCCTATGCTCCAAATTATTATGGTGATGACTCTAATACTGAAACACCTACAGAACCGGAAATCAACTTTGCGGGACTATCTGACAATCTAGGCCCTAAACGAGTCAAGACTAAAGAAGTAGAGATTGAAGCACATGATCCGCTTAAAATCCAACAACTTCTCGAACGTCAAGCTCTCAAACCGACAAGATTTGGTCAATTTGGCGGTACCTATGTAAAACCAAAATACTCTGATTGTCCTTCTGAAGATCCTCGAACTGACTACGAATGATTACTTCACCCCCCCATATTGTAAATGATCTTCAATAAGAAATCTATATGATCACTTCCCTAACAATACGTAACACTCCAACCTCCCCAGAAGATTGGAGAAATATCCCCCGAAGGGATTACAAAATAGCGATTGGTAATCCGCTATTTAGGAAGAAAATACGTGAAGTCTCAGCACAAGAAGATGAAGAAAACAGTTACTACACCGGTATTCTAAATACTATTGCAGAACATTGTGTTGGTTCTGTACCACTAATTCTAGGTAATCATCCAATTGCAGAGATTAACGATGTTATCGAAGATAAGTGGATGGACTGGGCTAGCAACAATTCTATTGGTACAGCTATTAGGCAAATACGTAGAGGTGCTGCTAGAACTGGCTTAGGGATCGGGATTCCTTATAAGTTACTTGATCCTACCGATCCTGTTGGATTTGGCATCAAAACTATTTCTTCTTTGAGACTGACCAATCCTCTAGGAGCTAGACTAGAAGATCGTATTTACGATGGAATAGAATACGACGAGAACTGGGATATCAAAAAGATTTATGTTAAAGAGTATGGAGTAATTGATCCTGTAGAATACGAAGCTAAAGATATACTTCTATGGTTCAAAAGAACTACAGAAGATATGCTCATCGGTATGCCAGAATGTGGTCCTGCTTTCTGTCTATTCCCCTCTATCAAACGATACATGAATGCTATTGTACGTGGAGAAGAATTTAGATCATGTATTCCTATGGCTTTATCTCTAGATAAAGAAGTTTATACATCGGGAGAAACACTCCCAATGCCTACAGATAGCTTTGAATATGAACCAGGATTCATACCTACACTTCCACCAGGAATAAAACTGGAGAGTGTACCTATGAGCAATACTTCCGATGATAGAACTAAGTTCATTCATCTAATTGTGGCTGCCGCTGCCCGTTGTGTTCAAATGCCAAAGAACATAGCCCTAGGAGATAGTTCAGATAGTAATATGGCTACAGCCGCTATCGATATTCAACCCTGGATCAATAAGGTCAAAATCGATAGAGTAGACTTTCAACCTATTGTACGCAAAGTCTTTAAAATGTGGTATGATAGGGCTATCTTAGCTAGTGGTTATCTACCTGTTCCAGCAAGAACAAACTTTACTTACGATCTAAACTACGACAGTACTTTTGAACATCCTGATCCAGGTAAAAGAGCAAATGCACGAGCAGTAGATTTATCTTCTGGATCAACTACGTTGCATAGAGTTTATACTGATCAGGCTAGGAATCCACGTAGAGAATTAGACAGAGAAGCTAGAATGCTTGGTATTACTCGACAACAATTGAATGAGATCATTATAGCTTCTAGAGCTAGTGCCCCATTTTTGTTGCAAGAGCCAGAAGATGAACCAGCCCCTTCAAAGAAAGAATAACCTATGGAAGGAAAAGATATCGTAAAAGAGTTTGAAATGGAAGCTAAACTACTCCCTCTTTCTTCGGAAGAATATAGAAAACTACTTAGATCTCTAGTTAAGAAAGAATAACCTATGGAGATAAACAATGAAGCTATGAAGCCAGATGCACAAGCCATACATATCAACTGTGCAGCTAAAGCGATCTCCCCAGAAAATGGGCCACCCAAATTAACCTTCCAAGGTTATAGCGGTGATTCGGTTGATCTTAGGGATTATGGATTCGATTATCCAGTAGTATACAATATTGCGGGAATTGAATTACAACAGAAAACTCCAATATTTTATCAACACGAAGATATTATTGGACACACGACCTCGTTACGTAAAGTTGATAATTCATCAGCTTTAAGAGGAAAAGGAGTAGCTTCATTACCTGGACCTAACACTACAAAAGTAGTCGAAGGTGCAAAGAATGGCTTTCCTTGGCAAGCTAGTATGGGTCTTAAAGTTGGTAACTATAAGACCGATATTAAACTACATGAGAAAGGTACTATTAAAGTCAATAATCGAGACTTTCAAGGTCCTATCTATGTAGTAAACAAGTCGGTTTTACGTGAAATGACTGTCACACCAAATGGTCGTGATAGTAACACAAGTTTTGAATTTCTCAACAAGGAGAAAAGAATGGAAATTAAGAACGCTGCTCCACCCGTTGTGGATGAAAAGACACCTCCTGTAGAGGATGTCAAGAACGAACAGAAGGAGACTCCACCAGTAAAGAAAGAGACTCCTCCTGTCAAAGAAGTAGAAAATGCACCCAAGAAAGAAGTTCCTCCAGTTCCTCCAGTTCATTCGGGAGAATTTGATCCTCTTACTCGACGCGCTTTTAGCCTGCTCAATAGCAATCCTGGAAAATGGGATCTAATTGAGAAAGGTATTGCAAATGGTTGGGATGATGAAGCTATTAACAACAGCATCCAATTGGCAGAATTGAATAACAATCTACCAAAACCACCCTCCCCAGGATATAAGAAGGGCGATGCCCTTGAAAATCAAATGCTAGTCAATATGGCTCTTGCATTTGGTTCAAAGCCAGAATACTTGGCTACCCGATTCGATAAGACTCTGGTAGACAACGCTGATTCTCGCGGACAAATGGGTATCCAAGAACTGTTGGTAAACGCTGCCAATCTTTCTGGCGGTGACTTCAAAGGTTACTCAGAACCAGAGTCTGTTTGTAAGTTCTTGAAGAACACCGGTTATTCAACCTTTGATCTTCCCGACTTCTTCCAACGAGTAGGTTCTGTACTCAAAGACGAACGTTGGGCTATTGGTGCTCCCTTTGCTACTACGGTATGTAAAGAAGCTAGCAATCCCGACTTCCGTATCACAGAACGCCTCCGTGTAACCGGTGGAGATATGTGGAATGAAGTAGCCGATGACGGTAAGCTTGAACTATGGGCTGCCGGAAATCAGAAGAAGTATCAAACAAGTCTTGATACTTATGGTACCATCTTCACGATGACTCGTAAAGAAGTTGCCAACGATGACATGGGTGCTTTGAATGACATGATGGATATGATGATTGAAGGGGCCATGATGATCCCCGATTATCTTCTTGGTAAGAAGATGATTCAACAAGCTCCTGCCGCCAGTACCTTCTGGATAGACGATGATAACAGCTTTGATGGTACTGCTTTAACACGTGGAAACTTGTCAGCCAGGTTCAATGCTATTCGTCAATACGAAGAAACTAAATCACGTTTCAATTGGAATGTAATGCTCAATGACCGTTGGACATTGATTGTTTCTCCTAGCCTTGAAGAAACTGCTTGGGATCTTCTCAAGCAAGATTATATCGTAGGAAACACTACATCTAACACTATTACTGGAAGCAAGAACTTCTGGTTTGGGCGTTTCGATCTGAAAGTGTTCCCCCAAATGGGCAACACTAGTGCATTCCCTGGGGGTAGTAAATTCGTTGGAGATGCTACTTGGATCTTATGGCCATCATCTCTACGCTTTGCTCCGTACGAAATCACTTACTACCGAGGACAAAAGAAGCCAGTTATTGAAGCAGTCGATATGCCTGCTACTTTGCTTGGTTTTGGTACTCGTGGTTATTGGGACGTAGCTATCAATGAACGAGAACGTACTGCTGTATCCCGTCAAACGGCTACTGCCTAATCCACTTACAATCAATATTTAGGAGAAACAAATGCCTATTGCAACACCAAATCGGATTGCTGATCCGGTATCTCTGGAAGGATACGAGCCACCTTGTATTCTTCGACAAGAGGGAGGGTTATTTATTCCCTTTAAAAATACGACAGCTGATAAATGCTACGTAGCGGGTGAACCAGTGTTCTACTTCGGTAGAACCTGTATCGTCCAAAAGACAATCCTCCCAGGAAAGATCGGGACTCTGATCTCGGACTTCATGGTTGATGCTCTTTTGAGTCTTGCTCACGCTGGCAACATCACTCAAGATTCCATTGTTTATTGGAGTCTTGCTTTGAATGCTGCTCAGATCATCGGTACCGAAACTACCTCATCGGGATTAGGTGCAGCAACCAATCAGATTCCAGCCAATGGTTTCATGTTGGGTCGTGCTGTATATGTTAATCACGGTGATGCTTATCCAGCCGTAACCGGTAGCAAACGTGTTCGAGTAGTATCGCTACCTGGAACACCAACAGTTTATGGTACTTACTACTAAGTATAAAGCAGGGGGTGTAAATCACCACGTAATTTCGTTGAGACGATGGGACGAGTGATGTTAGATGTACTGCTGGCCCATTGAAATACGAATAACCATCTACCCTATTTTTACCATTAAAAGGTAGTAACATGAATATGATGTCAAAGGGCCTCTCGTGGTTTCAAAAGCAACGGGAGGCTCACTGTACTCATGAAATTCTTATTGGTTTTATCAAGAACACAGCCGCACCAATAAATGCTACAGTGTCCTCTGATGATGCTGCTTCTACTCAAAATCGAGTTACCTTACAGAAACAAACATTCCATTTTGTAGTAAGACGTTGTGATCTAGAACGATACGATGTTAAATTGCAAAGAGGGTTGAAGATTTGGTATCTTGATGATGAGTATGAACTAGCATACGAAAATAAGGATCTTTATGAGTACAACGATCCAGATAGAAATGATTTGGTATTGAAAGCGGTTTTAGTCCGAGACAATGAAGGCTTGAGTCCTACCTATGGCAGCTAAAGAATTCATAATTTCTCTAATAATTAGAAAGGGAATTTATGGCAGCTAAACTAGCACAACTGACAAATCAGGTGATATCGGTATTGCATGCCGCACCTCCAGAAACTTGGTCAGATTATTCCATAGGTACCGGCCCTTCTGACTTTCTCTCGGCTAAACCCGTAATTGATCCCGAAACATTCTTTGAAAGTCAAAAAGCTGGGTTGTTTATAGTTCCTGTAACCATGACCTATAATAGGCAGGCTAGTCAGGGTAGACAGCAAATAGTTAGTATTAACAGAAGCCCTGTAATAGCTGTTTGTTTGTCCTATAAATTTCCCACACCAGATACCACTGGATTGGATGTTTCTCCTTGGGAATATGTTACAAAGCTTCTTAACTTACGAGAAGAAATCGATACCTACCTTCTCAAGTATGCTTGGGAGTGGAACATATTGAGCATAACAGCTGAACCAGCCCAGGAAATACCCCTCAAGGCCAGGTGGTTTTTATCTGTAACTGAGTTAGAATTTGAAGGGATGAGTTGCTGATTATACTAGAAATTAAGTCTATTGCGGGAATAATGTAGGAATACCTAATGTTTGGTGTAAAGTACTCAACTAAACCATTACTCTATGTACAAAAGTTAAATACTAGAGTACGTGTTGCTAAAAGTAGAGCACTCTACCAAGTAGCTGGTTTAGTACGTACTTCGGCTAAACGTAGTATGCGATTAAGAATAGGCCCTAGTAGTCCAACTACTCCTCCCCATGCTCACACCAGAGCAGGACTGAGAGCAATAGAATTTGTAGTCGATGAAGCAGCAAGTGCAGCTATCGTCGGTCCGGTCAAGTTTGCAGGATCTAATTTTTTCAATGAACCAGTGACTTACATACATGAATTTGGCGGTACTTTCTTAGCTCGCAGAGGATACTGGAGATACCCTGAAAGATCGTATATGCATTTTACATTGAAAAGATTAGTAGCAAGTGGAAAGATTCCACGAGAATTCACTTTAGCTATGGGACGAATACTCTCCTAAGATAAGTGAATAAAATAACTCTTTAGCTATGGGAAGAATACTCTCATAACCACTTTTACAACAAAGGACAATAAGAATGGCCTTAAATTCAGAATTAAGCCTCTGCGATAAGAAAGGTTCTGAGTTTAGTCTTTATCTGAATTTAGGTAATGACTGCTCGACTCCTGTGTGGACGTTCCACAAAGGTGTGACTGGTGACTTAGCTATCAATGAAACAGAAGATGAAGAAGAACTTTCTGTTCGTGATCCAGCTCAAGTCGTAAAACAATATGTCGACTCAAAGATCGATGTAGAAATCTCTGGTCAACAAGTAGTTGATGCTTTGTACGAAGGTACAAGGTTCCTCAACTCAGCTCGATCAGGTGGCAATCCAGTAGACGTAGCAGTCCTATCTGGTTACATCGGTGATGTTGGTTCCGAAGGTTGGAGAGGTCGATTCCGTAACTTCGATAGAAGCAGAACCGGCCCAGAAACTGGTGCTCCCAACCAAACGTTTCGTTTGAAACCTGCTGCCTGCCAATCAACTGCTTGTCGTGTACGACCTGTAATGATTGCTGTAGCCGGTACTGTTGGAGATTATGATCCAGCAGTTTACTACTAATGGATGACAACAAGGGGTAACAGATACTCCTACTGATCTTTTTAATTGAAAGTCTCGCATGAAAACTGTAGCAAATGAAATGACAGCAGGAGAACGTCGTGAGCGTCTCCTGCATGGTTTAAGAGCTACCTCTGTAGAAGAAGTAGTTGTTAATTTTTCTCATCTAGCCCATGCCATAGGTATGGATAAAGCAGAGGGAATGATTAGTAACTTAGTTGCAATGGATGGGTTAATTCCCACACCATATAGTAGGAAACCTAATTTTGTTTCCGAAGGATTATGTACAATCAATAGAGAAGAAGCAATTGAAGCCATTCTAAGGGTTCAAGAAAAGGTTGCTAAAATCAATATTGATCAAAGACTGAAGAAGTAGGTCACTCAGGTTATAGAAAATAATCTGTAGTAACTTTTAATTGTGTTGGTCACTCTAAAAATACGACAATCTATGTAAGGTGTAAGGGTAAATTCCCGCCAACTTTCCCCTAGTTGAGCAAGTCAAACCTGAAAGAGTGACCATGCCAGAAGCCTCCCATCCATTTTGGACAATACTAAAAGCCTTGGTTGTTTTAGCCTTTGCTTCATTATTTGCGTACACCAATGCGAATAATTTTGATGAGACAGAATTGAAAATGTTAATGGAATTAGGGGCAGTACTATTTAGCGGTGCTGCTCTTGAATCACTTTTGAAAGCTCGCAAACAATGACAGTTCACTTTGAATTCAGGGGTAAGAAATACCCCATCGACATAACCTACTACCAAAGCATAAAGATCCTCCCAGAAAAGTTTGGCATCAACCTCAGCAAGATTTTCACTGATGGTGAAGTAGCTGCAGACACAATGCAAACATTGATTCTCGATGACGAGAAAACTCTTGATCTTTGTTGGCACTATCTCAATGAAAAGACTGAAATAGAATTCGATGAGTTCTTAGAAATTATTTCTGGAAAGGACCTTGAAAGATTCAGGGAGGACTTCTGGGCAGCAGTCGTAAATTTTTCAAGTCCCCTGAAGAAGAAACTACTTCAGGATCTATGGAGTCAATTCAAGAGGGATCTAAAGAAAGCCGACTTAACGATGGAGACATCAGATGTGTCGCCCTCAACCTCCAAGCCCGAGGAGTAGAAATAGATGATCTAACTCTAGGAGAGATCATCTATATGGAAAACAAAGCTCATGAACGTGATCAAATTAATTGGGCTTGTTCAGCACAAAATAGTGAACTACTTCCTAAAAAGACTACTACAAAGCAAAGTAAAGAGAGAGCTGCTAAAGCTATAAAAGCTAGAGTCTCTCCAGTATTTGAAAAATACTATGCTACGTATGGAAATCCGAGAAAGAAAACGTAATAGCTCGTAGGGTATTTGACTACTACTTCCTATACAAAAAAGACTAGACATGGCTCGCAGTAGAATCATAGCCGGTAAGGCCGTAATCATCATCGAAGCCCAGGATCTTGTTAACAAGACCCTGGGTAAAATTCGTGGTAATTTGCACCGCTTTTCTAATGAAGTAGGAAAGATTGGTGAAGGTCTATTCCGAACTGGATTCTTTGGGGCTATTGGTAGTGGTTTAGTAGTTAACTCATTCATTAAATTCGATGACGCAATGAGAACCTTACGAGTCAATTTAGACTTGTTTGGTAAATCAGCCCAACAAGTTGATTCGGTAATGAAACCACTAGAAGAACGAATACGTTCTCTAGCTAAAATTACTCCTTTTAATCCAACTGAAGTGGCCGGTGCCGCTACTGAACTAGCTAAAGGGGGTTTCAATCCAAAACAAATCATCGACTCTCTACAAGCAGTCCTTGATCTTTCTCGTGCTACCAACACAGAGTTAGGACAATCCGCTGAATTCGTAGTTCGTACCATGACTACCTATGGTATTGCTACTGAAAACGCAGCCGAAGTCGTATCGCAATTAGTACGTGCTGCTCGTAAAGGTACTTTAGGTATTGAAGACCTAGAAGCTGCTCTCAGATATTCTTCGGGTACAGCAGATAATCTAGGTATCTCACTACAAAAGATGCTAGCTATCTTTACTACTCTTTCCAATAAGGGTTTGGTAGGATCCCTGGCTGGTACATCGACTAATGCTGCTATCTCTAATCTAGTTAAGAAAGCAGAAGAACTTCGAGATATTGGTGCAATTGAACTTGTAACTGGCATTAGAGAAGATGGAAGAGAAGCTCTAGACTTGATTAAAACTCTAGAGAACTTGTTTCGATATGCTGAAACTCTACCATTCATTAAGCAACAAACACTGTTTCAAGATGTTTTTAATCTTCGTGGTGCTAGGTCCATATCTGCCATTCGACAAGAATTGGAACAGATTAAAGGCTTAACAGGATTTATTGCTGATGCTGGTGATGAAGCTGCTCAAGCTGCCAAAATCATGGATGCTGGGCCCGGTGGAGCCTTCAGACAATTAGTAGCAACTATCCAAGATGTAAATATTGAATTAGGTAAGATAACTGAACAACCATTTATTAAGATCTCTGCAGTCATTAAAGGACTGGTGGCTGAACTAGGCAAAGTAGCTGCTCTCAATCCAGAACTAACATCCCTAGTAATACTCTCCCCAGGAATACTGCTGGCAGCAAGTGCCGGTATGTTTGTGCTGGCCAAGGGCCTACGTCTTGCTGCCTACTCTGCTGGAGCATTAAAAGGTGCTCTAGGCCCAATTGGTAGATTACTATCTAAAGGAACTGTTGGTCAAATAACTGCACTTAGTCAATTAAGAAGAGCAACACCAAGCGGTATAGGTGCAATTACCGGAGCTATCGGTTCTGCAAAAAATACTGTAGTCTCTAAAGTATCTTCAGCTTCAGCTAATTTAGCAGCAAGACGAGAAGCAACACGTGCTAGACGGGCACTATTAGCATCTAATCAACGGAATGCTGTACTAGCTCTCAAACGTGAAGCCGATGCAACTAAGCTAATTACAGCGGCACAAAGAAATCAAACAAGTGCTAAAACAAAATTAGCCTCATCTATTAAACAAGTAAATGTAGCACAAGCCCGTAACACTTCTCTACTTGCAAATAATGCACAAAAAATTAAAGCTGCACAGAAAGCAGCTAAATTACAAGCTGTCCAATATCATGCAGCTATAGAAGCTGAAAAAGCAGCAGCTAGAGCTAGTATATCTTATGCTTTGGCTGAACGACAAAAAGCTATAATGGTCGAACGTGTTACAGCCGCTCAGCGTAACATGACAAATTTAACTGTAGCTGTTCAAAATGCAGAACGTAAATGGACAACAGCTCGTAGTAGAGATCTAAACAATCCTTTTAACAGAGAGTCGTTAAAAAGAGCAGGTGAAGCAAGAGTAGCCCTTAGAAATAGATTAGCTGCTACACAAGCCTTAGCTAATTCTTCTTTTGAAACTCCGGCATTATCAAGGGCTGCTGCTGAAAAAACAATTAAACGAAATGCAAAATTACTGGCTACTTTGAATGCTCGTACAGGAACTGGACCTGTAGCTTTCGCTACTGATCTGCTCAAACAACGTTCAGTTTTATTGGCTAAACAAACTAAACTAGAACGAGTAGGAACAGCACTAACAAAAGGTAAAGTAGCTATTGAAGGTAGATACGTTCGACAACTAACTAAAGGTCAAGACGTATTACTATCTGCTAACAAAG
>Ga0209582_1000821_pt1 | contig 16693 bp, 12 predicted proteins | sample KloWWTmetKNB5Kit_FD_187176 | JGI IMG/M metagenome (GOLD analysis project Ga0209582, IMG submission 187176) | Active sludge microbial communities from Klosterneuburg, Austria, studying microevolution and ecology of nitrifiers - Klosterneuburg... | ecosystem: Engineered > WWTP > Aerobic digester >...
ACAAAGGTGAGTTGTTGAACTTCTACCTGTCCAAGGCAAATGTAGATGACAGGAATCAAGACATTCTCTCCGTAATGGTAAAAGAAGTTTTCGGAAAACTCTTCGGCGACAGAGGATATATATCTGACAAACTAGCCCAATTCCTATGGAATGATGGTGTAGACTTGATCTTTAAAAGACGTAAAAACATGAAGTCTATGAACTTATCTGATAACGATAAGGTGCTGCTGAGAAAACGAGCACTAATAGAATGTGTCAATGACGAATTGAAAAACCAATGTAACATACAGCACACCAGACATAGAGCTCTGCAAGGATTTTTGAACAATGCGATTTCTGCTCTCTGTGCATATCATTTCTTTCCTAAAAAACCTAGCATTAAATTAAGCACAACCGAACTCTCTAAAGAGGTATATTTGAATGTTGCTTAACCATTATTCACGTTAATTTACAATTCCAAATATGTCCTATTGCAACGCCATCCTCATCATGACAGGAGACAAAAAAAAACTCCACAAAGCCTATCACGATAAATTATATGGATTTCCGATACACAATGATGATGAATTATTCTGTCGGCTTGTGTTGGAAATTAATCAGGCGGGCCTAAGTTGGGAGACGATCCTAAAAAAAGAATCAACTTTCAGAGCAGCATATGACAATTTTTCAATTAACATAGTAGCTAAATATACCGAAGATGATAGAGCGCGACTCTTAAGTGATGCCGGCATCATTAGAAATCGTCTGAAGGTAAATGCTGCTATTGAAAACGCAAAATCAATCCTGGAGATCCAAAAATCTCATGGTTCATTCGAAGCCTGGTTGGATCATCATCACCCTTTGACAAAAGAAGAGTGGGTTAAAATTTTCAAAAAAACATTCAAATTTACCGGAGGTGAGATTGTCAACGAATTTTTGATGAGCACGGGATATTTACCCGGTGCCCATGCACATAATTGTATGGTATATCAGGAAGTAGTAAATTCAAATCCTAAATTTCTGGAGATATAAAAAAGGCCATGATGCTGTGCATCATGACCAAATAATATGAGTTCTTTTCCAAAATTATTTACGGCTTTTCTACTTTACCCATGAATAAATAGGCTCCTGTGGCTTTTTCATAAACTAACATTACGAATGGCCTGTCAAAACCAACATATTCAGGAAGGGAAGTTACTCCTACTCCAATAGTAGTGACCGCAGCACCCTCCATACCGGATTCATCCATCTTCATAAAGACATCATGAAGCGCTCTTGTCAGTATTATTTGGTTGGTGGCAGTACCCATCTTTGTGAAGTCCGCTTGTTCTCCGAAGGCTGTTTTGATATTCATATCCTGAAGAATATTTTTAAGGTCATATTTCATCAATAATTCCATTTTGGGAAGTCCGATCATCAAGTCTCTTTTCACTGCATTTTCTGTCATTTTAGTAACACCTGCAGTACTCATTTGACTTATGTAATCAATCACTCCAAGCTGCTCAGGTAAGATGAAAACAGCTTCCAGTTTGCCTCCAGCCATCGGCATGACAATCGTTTTCTCTGCATCAGATTTGTAATAAGCAATATCCGCTCTTTGGTTCATCAATTGCATTGGATGAACTGCATTTTTCGAATCTTTAAATTCTGCTGCATAAGTTGCCCTTTCATCGAATGGTTGATCCCATGTGGCCTTCATGTATAACGCATTTATCAAAAACATAAATTCATCATCCTGGATATTATCAAGGACTTTAGGTATTCTGCCATTGGTCTTTTCTGAGACCCAGCTATTAATTTCTTTAAGGCTATTGTCCACCTCTTTAAAATTAAGTTGCTGCAATTTTGATTGGTAAGATTCTGTTAGAACACCCTTGTAATTATCGTTCATTTGGAATTTTGATGCATCAAAGAATACACCATTAGATATTCCAATTTTATAATTTTTACTTTCTCCAATTATATTGGAAGTGATCGCTTTTAGATTGGCATTTACATCCTTGAGTTGTTCGGATGGCGCACCAAGTACCTTCATAAGTTCATCCAAAGTCACCCCAGAAGCACCATTTGCAGACATTCCTATCGCATATTGTATGCTTAATGGGGAGATGATAACGTTTTTATCTGCATCCTCAGTTAGAACCGATTGTTTAAATAATTCAATAGCGCCGGATTGCAAATCACCTGTCAACTTGCTATTCACGATCAAAGGTGTTTTGATGTTATCGACATTCTTGTCGCATGAAACCAAAATAATTGCGAACAGTAAAAAAAGTAAATTTCTCATATTTCTGTATTTATCCTATTAAAACGAAATAATTAGAAATGAAGTTGGAATAAGTCTAATTTATTTACCAATTGTTTTTTAAAAGCACGGTATTATTTCACCAATTGACACCCCGGCTTCGCCACCCCCGCCTATTCACGCGGGCAAGCATCTGCCAGAGGGGAAGTTGCGACTTTTTTCATCTTCTTTTGGAATCATTGATATTCAAAATTAAACATAAATATTAAATAGAAATGAATGTCGCTGCCCTCAAAAGGGGAAACATCAATGTTTTGTCATTGCTTTTAATATTAATTATCTTAGACTTTTTCCAATTTAGATAGTTGGATTCATTCACTGGACACAACAATCAAAGTTTAATTTTAATTTCTAATTTCTTCCTTCTAATTTCTAATTTCTTCCTTCTAATTTCTAACTTCTAACTTCTAATTTCTAATTTCTACCTTCTAATTTAGTAAAAGCAATCCTTTTAGGATTTTATATCAACCACGGAAACTTGGGTTAGAGATTAAATCTTATTAACCTCATTCATGAATTCATTTCTTCTCCTTCTAGATAATGGTACCTGCGAATTATCTGACATGATAATAATTCCTTCATTTAAATATTTAGATATATGTTTTTTATTAATTAAATGCGATTTATGCACATCTAAAAATCCATACTTAGATAACAATTCTCTAAATACACCCAGGTTGTAAGAACTTAATAGGGAGGTATTATTTTTTAAATGAATTTTTGTGTATTTCTGCCATCCTTCGCATCGAATGATGTTATATATTTCGATATAATCATAGTAATTAGAACCCGGTATTGGTACTTTAACATTCTGGTCAATGCTTTCCTCACTTCGCTGCAACAATTCTTCATATTGACGGATTTTTTGTTTATTTCCAATCTTCGACTTTGCTTTAAGAATCGCATTCAACAGGTCTTTTGATTTGATTGGCTTTAACAGATAATCAATTGCATCCATCTTTAAAGCTTCTATGCCATACTCGCTATGACCTGTCACGAATATCACTTCAAAATCCACCGTTTCGAATCTTTTCATCATTTCGAGCCCACTTTCATTGGGCATAGTGATGTCCAGAAATACAATATCAGGGTTAATTGCTTTGATCAGATTATATCCATCTTCCGCATTAGATGCCTGTCCGACTATCTTGACATCCTTGTCAAGTTTACCAACCTTGATTGAAATTACTTCTCTGAGATTGGCCTCATCATCAATTATTACTGCTTTGAATTCCATTGTTTCTATTTAGAAAAGTATTCATATCATGAAATGTAATGACGACTTGCGTTCCCGAATCTGGTACTCCCTCTGATAAGTCACTTGTTTCAATTTTTACATTAAAATAATTTGTTTCATTCAGAGTATCTACCCTTTCTTTCACTATTTGTGTTCCACGTGATTTATGACTTTTTACCCGAGTTGATGACTTTATCCTGCCGATTCCATTGTCTTTAATAATAAAAGAAAGGACATCCCTTTCCAGCATTTTAATTGTTAATTCAAGTTTCCCTTTTCTTTCTGCCAAATTATTCAATCCGTGATTAATGGCATTTTCGATGAATGGTTGAGTAAGCATAGGTGGAATGTTGAATTCAGGATTTACGTCTTTTCCGACATTAATTTCAAAATCAAATTTATTATTAAATCTGATCTGCTCTAATCCGATATATAAAGTTAATAATTTAATTTCATGACTTACAGGAATAAATTTATTATGGGAAGACTCTAGAATCATCCGCATTAGTTGTGCAAAATCTGACAAATAATCATCCGCTTTATCAATGTTTTCAGTTTGAATATAATATTGGATCGAGCCAAGCGCATTAAATAGAAAATGTGGATTCATTTGCGACTGCAAAGCTTCCAATTCAAGAATGGAGATTTTAGCCTTGATTGCGTTTTCTTTTTGCCTTATGTTTTTCTTACGTAAGGAAATAATTTGAACTAATAAAAAAATTATTAAAGACAGAGCAGCAGCAATAATAATTCTTGTATAATCGCGAATAATTTCAAAATTGAATTTATCAAATCTATCCGTATTTGGAAAATTAATATTCATTAAATAGCTTCCAGGTTCTGCCTTAGATACAAAGATTGTATTTGGTTTTGTAGTGATCGTTAGTTTTTCGGAACTGATGATATTTGGTGGAAAATTGTCAAATAAATTATAAATATAATCCGGTTTAAAATAATTAATTTCCATATTAATAAAATTACTCTTAAAAGAAAAGTCCTTTAATACTTCTATTTTATTCGGATATTTAACCTGAACCTGATTAATAAAAAAACCATGTGATTTTTTCCATTGTAGCACTTTTTCCGGGTTCATAACTACCATGCCATTTACCGTACCAAAATATAAAAATCCATTTTCATCTATTGTATATGCCTTGGTATTCATTTCCTTATTAGGAAGTCCATCCTGCTGATATATGACTGAAATTATTGTATAATCAGCATTAATTACCGTGATACCGTTAAAAGTAGGCAGCCAACAATTACCTTTTAGATCTTTTATTATTCCCACTACCTTATTGTCAGATAATCCATCTCCTGTCATCAAATGTCTTTCCACTTCATATGTTCCAGCATCCAGCACATACAGACCGCCACCCAAAGAACCCAGTAAGATTTTATCATTATATCTGTTAATCACATTAATTCGAGAATATTGAATGAATTTTTTTTCATCCGTTTGGAGGGCATCAACTTTTGATATTTGTTTAAAATTACTATCCAATATATAAAGGCCATCCATTGCTCCTACAAAATAGGTATTGGTGTGATTATCATAATAAACGGTATTTATTCGCGCAGCTGTTGTTAGTAGTATTTTACTTTTTTTTGTTATTAAATTATACGCTGCCAATATTCCATTTTGATTCTCCGGTTCTTCACCACAAATCAGTATTTCACCCTTCTCATCAATTATAAAATCATTTATCAAAAAGGGTATAGTATGTTTTTCGAAAACTTCTTTTTTAGGATCAATTTTGAACAAATAACATTCCGGACCCTCTGAATATGCAAATTCAAAAAAGTGCCCGCTTTTAGTATCATAATATATTTTACCATTATTAATAAATCCCTGACCTCCGTTTTCTTTTGAAAACAAAACTTTTTTTCTTCCCGTTTTTGTATCTAAATATATCAGATCTTGGTTCTCCGGAGTGAAAAGTATTTTACCCTCACCGTCACTTGCTATTCCCGAAATAACAGAACCAAAAGTTTCATCCTTAAGATAAGGCCTAAGATTGTAGAACTTTGCTCCATCCCGCAGTAGACCTTTGACTAGCAATCCATGATGTCCTGCCATCATCCACATAAAGTTTACGTCATCTGTGTAGACATCTTTAGATATTTTGACATCCTCTGACAATGTTTTGAAAGTTACACATTTTAGAGCTTTATCAACGATGTAGAAACTATCTACAAATCGCGGGAATGTGCCATATCCTGCTATCAAGTTTCCCTTTTTATCAGTTTTAAGGATACGGCAATCTGAGTCATCTTTCTTTATTTTAAATATATCCTTAAAAGCACCATTTTTATAAACAGCAATTGATTTCTCTGTTGCTAAAAATATTGTTCCTTGATTGTTGATGATACTCCCTTTACTATCGGGAATAATTGTCATCCCTTTCTTCCCTTTTAGTAATATGCCGTTTTTTGTTTGAATTACAAATTCTCCGTTAACCCGGCATACATTCTCAGGTTTCTCCTTGATTGAATATAATTTTTTATATGCGACCTTTTGCTTCCAATCCACCACATAAATTACATAACTATCTTTCTCTCTACTAACACCAAAGATTTCATTTCCCGATACGATGTATTCCATTGGAACCTTACTCTCAATAGCTGATAAGACAATGCTTCCAGGATCGATATAGAGCAATGCTTTATTTTCTTCACACCTGACTAAAATTTTGCCGTTGGGGCTTATAGATAGGGATTTTAAACTGGAGGGGTCTATGATATATTTAAATAGATTGCTGGTATTTACGGACACAAATTCTCTGCCATCATATCGCATTATACCGACATCTGTAGACACATAAAAGAATCCAAAAGAATCACGGACCACCAGATTGGCTTCTCTGTCATTCAATCCCTGTTCTTTCCGAAGTAAAACCTTTGAAACCAGCGTTTGTCCTGTTGAATCCAATGCTACAGCACAAAATATGACGACGATGATTAATTGAATTAATATTTTCAATGAAAGATATTTACTTGATGCTAATATACTTTAAAAACCATTGGATGGTTAGCAAAATATTAAAATGTTGAACAGTAATTTCAATATTCATTAAAAAGAATGAAAGTGGAAGGTGAATAAAAAAAACTGCTCAATTGCATAGTGTGATTGCAATTGAGCAAAGTGATTTCCGTTTTAGTGATGCTTAAGTGTGTTCAATTTTTTCAAATGATGACCAGAGATTAAAAGGTAAACTAATTAGTAAGTGTGTCAATTTTTTAGTTACTACCGTAGAAATCAATTTTCAATTGAGCCCAATTAAAAACAAACAACTGATTTGTAAATCAATGTTCTACACAAATATGATTTGTTTTAAATAAATAAGCTGGAGTTTCGGACTAAGTGTCAATCTCGTCTGACTATCGGTAATTTTGAGCAATATTTATTGCTATATAATATTGATTTATACCGATTTCCCTTCACATGTCAAGTCAAAAATTTCGAAAATATAACTTTTAAGTTACCTTGGCATTTCTTAATATCCTTGAAAAAATACCGGGTACAAATCGCTTTAAATAAATAGCAAGGATCTCCTTGCCGCCGATATATATTTCCTCTTTTTGGTTTGCAATACCTTTGACAGCTATTTTAGCAAGTTTGGATGGCTCCATACCACTGTCTGTTTTTTCATCCATTTTATTCTGTGCTTGTCCATCACCGGTGACAGCAGAAAGAGAAATATTTGTCCTTATGAATCCAGGGCAGATGATGGTTACTTTAATTTTTTCATTAAATAATTCCGCTCTAAGACTGTCAAAATATCCATGTAATGCATGTTTACTTGCCGCATAAGAGGTCCTTTTAGGGCTTCCAATGATGCCAACCAGACTTGTGATGACGGCTATTTGCCCTCCCCCTTTTTCAATCATTTGAGGCAGTAAGGCTTTGGTAAGATTCACTGTTCCAAAATAATTTATGTCAAAAATTTTCCTGGCTACTCCATCTTGGGTTTCGATAGCTGCTGAACGTTGGCTGATGCCCCCATTATTGACAAGAATATCCAGGGGTGTATTTTTAACTCTGAGATGAGCCACCGCGCCTGTGATGGAGGTAGGATCCGATAAGTCTATAGATTGAATTATGGCCTTTATATTTGGGTTGCATTTTCCGGCAGTGACCTCCAGTTCCGCTATATTTCTGCTCAGTAGCACCAGATTGCAGCCATGATATGAAAATTCTATAGCTAGTGCTCTTCCTATGCCTGAAGAAGCTCCCGTGATCCAAACCCATTTATCTTTGATGTCCATGTCCTTTTTCTTGTGTCTTGCAAATATGCAAATTCCGGACTTAATAATCAGCAATTTTTGATAAGTGATGGGTTATCAGAGGTTAGTGGTCAGTAATTAGTGGTCAGTGGTCAGTAATCGGTAATCGGTAATGAGTAATGATTAATGGGTAATGGAAAATGAGTAATCAGATTTATCAATTTTCCACATCGAAGCCATCAGCCATCCGCCAATAGCCAATAGCCATTAACTTTATTCCTTAATCTTTAAGCATCAAATTAGATCAAAAAGCACCTCCCATTCTCTGTCTCATTTTCAATTTTCAATTTTCCATTTTCAATTAAACCCTCTATTTTGGAAACAAATTAATCAATTTTCCAGAACAAAGCCATCAGCCATCAGCCATCAGCTATAAGCCCAAAATTAGATTATACAGTACCTCCCATTCTCCGCCTCATTTTCAATTTTCCATTTTCAATTAACCCCCCCCTTTTGGAAACAAATTAATCAATTTTCCAGAACAAAGCCATCAGCCATCAGCCATCAGCCATCAGCCATCAGCTATAAGCCCTCAGCTATTACCCATCATCCCCCTCACGGCATATACAGCGTATCCCTCCTAATCTTAAATCCTGTAAAAATACCAATTGGCTTACTGATTCCTGATACATTTGATTTGATCTGACCTGGTTGGCCAAAAGGATTGCCATTGGCAGAGTTGGCATTACTTTTGCTGGAAGAAAAGTCGTTGTATTCTTTAGTGACATGGATTAATGTGAATATTAAAGTATCTCCAACCACAGACTTTTTATCCTCCCTTTCATAAAAGGTACCGTATGCTACCGATTCTGTGTCATTGATCTTATCATCAGTAGTATAGTCCTGCTGTGCAGCGCTATCCAAGGATGATACATGGATCATTCTTCGATAAAAGTCTAACGTATTCCTGTCATCTTGATGGTAGATGAATATGGTTGCTCTGGTTTTATTCTGATTGGCATATTCCACCTTGGTGCTATCGATTCTGACTAGTGTAGGAATGATTGTCGAAGCTGTGATTGTACTTCCATCAGCAAGAGTAACGAGCAATTCGAATGTCGAATTGCTATCATCAGGAACGATTTCCTGCGCACTATAATTGGAGATCTGACCATTGTCAGGATTAAATGTTAGGGTCTCCTGGAGTTGAATTGTATCATTATTGTAAATGATTTTGACATCAGCTCCTTTCAATAGTAATGATTCAAGATAGGCCGCCGGATTATCTATCGTCAGAGGATCAAAGAAGCTATTGCTCTTAGTTAGTAAGAGTTGATATCGTTCACCGGGGATAAGGTAACATTCTACCACAGGCTGCGAACCATAGACTGTTAGATTTATGTCTACTTCTTTACTAAGATTGCAAGAAACTAGTGTCATTAGAGACAAGCAAAATATAATTAGATTTTTCATTACTATTTCTTTTAGAAATTAAAATTCCAGGTGATAGAAGGAAGTATTGGAAACAAAGAAACTTGTCTCGCATTGATCTTTTCAGGGATCTTTACTTCGACTTCACCCTGTTTTACTGTTTTAAATTCTGTTTCAAGAGTTAGGAAGTAAGGATTTCTTCTATCATAGACATTGTAGATACTCAAGGATAAATTACTTTCTCCCCATTTCGGAAACATATAATAAATTACACTAATATCTCCGCGATGATAAGCAGGAAGTCTGAACGTGTTTCGGTCTCCATAAATAGGCGTGACAGGATCAATCGATCCGCCTTTTATATCCTGAAATAAAGCTCTTCCCCCAGGGAGCCACGCCAGATCGCCTGATCCATATACCCATGTAGCTGAGGCGGTCCATCTTCTGTTGAATTTATAGGTAGCGACCACTTTAATATCATTCCTTCGGTCATATCTTGGTGAGAAATATCTACCGTCCATAATGCCAGGGAAGCCTCCTCGCTTGACAAATGCCAAAGTATAGGCGATCCATCCTGATAGTTTGCCAAAGTCTTTCTCGAGACTCACTTCAGTCCCGTATGCGTATCCTTTTCCGAATTCAAATTCCCTTTCGATCTCTTCATTCAGGAATAAGTTGGCACCATCTCTGAAATCAACCTGATTTTTCAACCATTTATAATAATATTCATTGGTCAGTAAGAGCCCCTTAGCTATCAGGTAACTAAATCCTGCTGAAACCTGATCAGATCGTTGTGGATGAACAGCATCTGTAGAGGGATACCACACATCAGTAGGTAGTGATATGCCGGAATTGGATATTAAGTGGACGTATTGTTTCATTCTGGCATAACCTCCTTTTATAGACCATCTAGGATTGACTTCATATAAAAGTGCCAGTCTTGGTTCAATGCCTCCATCGAAATAGTTGTTGCTCGTCCATCCTGATAAACGAAGGCCTGCATTAGCTTTAAGGTTTTTTATAATCTCAAATTCATCAGATACATACAACCCATACTCCATGCCGGTTCTGTCTATGCCCGAACTAAATGAAATGGATCCATCATCCGAGCCTGCCTTCAACCTTCCTACAGTAAAATCATAATAGGTCGTAGATATACCCATCTTAATGGAATGTTTTGAATTTGGGTTATAAGAAAAGTCCATTTTTCCGGCATAGTTTCTGATCTTAGAACCGAGGGAAAAACTAAAACCACTGATCTCATTAGAAATATCGTAGTTATAATCTGAAAATATGAAGGACGTATTGGCGAATAGTTTATTGTTGAAGATGTGATTCCAACGTGCTGTTAAAGTGGCATTTCCCCAGCTAAAACCAAGATCAAGCGTGCTATCCTTTAGGGCGAACTGGTCTTTACCAAAATATCCACTTAAATAAATACGGTCTTTCTCTCCCAACTTGGTATTAATCTTGGCATTTAAGTCATAAAAGTTGTAGCCCGGTATCTTATTGAAATCAGGCTTATCTTCCTGACTTTTATTTATTGCATTGGTAATAAGGTCCACATAGGTTCTTCTTCCGGACACTACAAAACTTGTATTTTCACCTATTGGGCCTTCCAGTGTTAATCTTGAGGTGATAAGCCCTATGCCGCCTGATCCGCTTAACTTTTTATTATTGCCGTCTTTCATGCGGACATCTATCACAGAAGACAATCTACCACCGTATTGGGCAGGAAATCCACCTTTAAAGAGACGCACATCCTTAATAGCATCAGAATTGAAGGTACTGAAGAAACCAAAAAGGTGATTGGCGTTATACACGGTGGCTTCATCAAGCATGATAAGGTTCTGGTCACCTGCACCACCTCGGACATAAAGACCTGTGCTACCTTCAGAGCCGGATGAAACTCCTGCTTTTAATTGAAGCGTCTTGATGATGTCCACTTCACCAAACAAAGCAGGCAGGACTTTACTTGTTTTAGCAGAGATCTGCTCCATACTCATTTGGGTAGAACTCATTTTATCGCGGAGTTGGTCAGCCACGATGATGACTTCATCAAGCGTAGTAGTGCCTGGCATGAGTTCGATGTTCCATTTGGTATCATTCATGCCTGGAAGTCGCTGGTAGAAAGTCTCCATGCCGATGTAGGAAGCCGATAGGATGATTGTATCAGTAGCAGGAATTGTTATAGAATAAAATCCATATTCATTAGTCACAGTAGCTTTGTTGGCATCAATGATTTCAACCTTGGCACCTATAAGTGTTTCTCCGGTTTCCCCATCAGTGATAGTTCCGAAGAAAGTTGTTTTGGATTGTGCTGAAGAGACGATTTGTTGAAAACCAATGAAAGACAGAACTAAAAATAACTTAAATGTGTATCTGATGACCATATGCATATAGCTTAAAACTGTGTTGAAATAGGGCTTTTGAAAGCGAAAGAAAGTATAACGAAAAAACAGCGATTTAGTTATAAATACACAAACATATAATTTTAACTATAATATGATAGAAATCCCATATAGAAACTTTTAACATAAAATAGTCAGGCAGTGGCTTTCAGGGAAGATATTACGATTAATTGTTATGGTATCATATTTGCTAGTATAAGGTAGTAGAAAGTCCCTTATATTTTTACGAGCCGATTATTATTAATCGTTTTTATAAACAAGAAACATGTCAGTTACAAAAGAAGTAAAACAGTATGTAAAAGATGTCAGGCTCTGGATGGTAGTGACTATAGCGTTGATTATTTTATTTTTTATAGTTAGTTTTCCGGTATAGAATCATCTACAAGGAAGATAATTTAATTTTTCATATCGACAGCAGTGGATTTTGTCACTGTGTTTTGGACAAGAACCTTTTCTATTACAAGATTTTTTAAGCAGACAAGCTTTTAAAGCCCCGGTATATTGCCGGGGTTTTTTGTTTCAGCATTGGTAGAAGTGCAGTTGGGAACATTTTCCCCTTTTGAGGTCATATTCATTCACTTCAATTTAATTGATATATGTTTAGATCTGTATATCTAAATGTTCTATGAAAGAAGAAATAAAGTCGCAACTTCCCCTCTGGCAGATGCTTGCCCGCTTGAATAGGCGGGGGTGGCGACAGCCGTGGTGTTGATAGACGCCATAATCTAATGATTTTAACAACTAGCAAAACATAATCTAAATAACTTCGGATTTTTCTCCCCCTTGGCCCCCTCAAACGAGGGGGAAAATCGTTCTTCGGCAGTTATATTCTCTTATTTTGTATTTGTCAAGATATTGTTTAAAACCAATAAAATTATATCTTCGCCATTAAAAATATATTATGTTAAAATCAATATTGTTTTCACTATTTACGCTATTTGCCATCGTTACTTTTGCTCAGCCTCCTGCCGGAGATGCAAAGGTGGGTGATTATTATGGTAAAAAACCTAAATCTAAGGGTGCAATGGATATTGCTCAACTTCCCGCCAAACTTGAAAAAGAACCTGTCATTCAAACTAAAGTAAAAGCAAAGGTGCTGGATGTTTGTTCGGCAAAAGGATGCTGGATCGAACTTGCTGTGGATGATAATACTACTGCATTTGTAAAAATGAAGGATTATGCATTCTTCGTTCCTGTCGCTGCAATAGGTAAAAATGTCGTATTGGAAGGAGAGGCCAAACTAACGACTACTTCTGTGGAAGAACTGAAGCATTATGCTGAAGACGCGAAGAAATCTCAAGATGAGATCGATGCCATCACAGAACCTAAGACAGAGATCAGGTTTATGGCAAGTGGTATGGTTGTAGTGGATTAATTATTCTGCGAAATAAAAAAATAGCATGCTCTTCAATGAAATATTGGGGAGCATTTTTTTTTGCTTATTCATTTATGAGAAACTATAATAATAGAAAATAAAAATTTCAACTTTGATATTGAAGAAGAAACTTAATTTCTAAAATAACTATCCAGTATTTAGGGGGTCAGGCCAATACAAACCGTTTAGAAATGATTTCCAATGTTATCTATAACTATTTACTTTGAACATCTTTTCTGAAAAAATATTTTTCAATTAACATAATAACAAACAGCAAAGCTGCAAACATTGCTATTCCTAAGACTACATTGAAAGTAATAATAACTGGCTGACCATAGTTGTTTACTATAAAAAGTAAACTAGAAATTCCAAGAGCATAATATAATCTTAATATTATATTTCCAATTTTCATATCATATTGGTTAGTAAAAATGTCCCAATCAAAACAAGTACCTATATTAATTAAGTTTTTATTTTTCCACTGTTTTAAAAAAATTCTGACCCTGCTTCCCCTAGTTCATATTCTTCAAAAATAGTCCATTTAACGAATATAATACTAAAAATTAATGAAAATGATCAAATTTTTTCCATTGATTATATTGATTCATTATGTATATTATAAGTTAACCCTGCTTGGATGGGATTTAGATGTATATAATCCATTGTATTTAGTTCTCACAGTAAAGTCTTGATTTATAATAGTAAGCATCAATAATATTTCGTTTTGGAAGTTCACGAAAGGAAAAGCACTAATTAAAATTCACTCATTTTGCTACTGTAACACTTCCAGATTTAACTTCCTTACTTCCAGTAAAGTTATTTTTATAAACTACATAATAAACATACACTCCATTATCAACTTCTTGTCCTTTATATGTGGCGTCCCATGTAAAATTTGAATTCGAACTGTATTTTACGCCCCCCCACCGATCATAAATGTGTAACTCCTGGATTTCGGCGTTTGACCAACTGCCTTCAAAGATGTCATTAATGCCATCATAATTTGGGCTGATTACATTAGGGAAGAAAATTTTAGGTAGTTCCATCTCTGTTCTAATATTTACAATGCAGCTGTCAGAGCACACTCCATTTTCGACAGAAACTATACAGAGATATTGTTTAATTGCTCCAAATCTCAAAATAGGTTGTTCACAATCATCACATGAAAGGCCTTCTGAAGGTTTCCATTTATAAATATCTCCTTTCACACATGAATTAATTAATGTATCTCTACCGTACATTCCTACAAAATGAGTTTCAATTCCATCCTGTTTTATTGGAGCTTTGAACACTTCAATAGTGTTATATTTAATTAAAGTATCAATTCCTTGATCGTTTTTTACCGATAATGACACCTGGTATATACCTGGAATATTATACTCAATGCATGGAGGATTCCTGCCTGACCAAAAAGAAGGTTTGCCGCCTTCAAATTTCCACTCCCACTCATCAGGATGCCTAAAAGATGAATCTGAAAATTGAACAAAATTATTTTGGCAAACAATTTCCTTGTCTTGGATGAAAAATGCTTCTGGTGGACATTTTTTCACAATCAAATAGAAAGTTTCTGTATACCATGATTTGAAGGAAGGCTGACCTGATGGGAAATTTGTTACAAATCTGTGTAATGTTACAATTTCTAATGTTGTTATTATAGGAAAACAGATGGATGGAGAATTTTCCATGCTGATTTTAGGTAACCCGGTTTGAAACTCCCAAATTATTGTGTCTTCCAATATTGCTTGAGTTGGATCTAATGTAAAATCTAGGCTAATTACTTGAAAACATGCACCTTCACACAACTCATACGCAAATTGAGGTTGAGTTCCGGTACCAATAGTATCTACCTTTCCATCTGAATTAATAATCCCCACACCAACACGACCGATCGCCTGAGTAAATGATTTTTGAGTAAATATTATAATAATAAAAATAATAATAATAAACAAGTGCCATAAATGATGGCACTTGTTAGTTCTATATAATGAATGGTTGATCATTATTCCATTTTAATTATTTTCCCTACAGAAACAGTTCCATCATTTCTCCTAATTTGGTAGAAATATACTGAACTCATCCAATTACTTGTATTAAACGTATAGTTATCTGAATTCGATTCAAAATTACCAACTATCTTTTGATTAAGATCGTAAATTAAAATTACCGACTTTTCGCCTAAATGAGTGAAGGTTAATTCATTCTTAAAGGGGTTAGGATAATTTTCAATTTTATTGGTCAATTCTTCACTAAATGCTTCATTTATATTACTTACAATATTTTCATTCATAAAAGTTTCAGGTTTTTCATTAGAAATATCCAAAAGGTCACCTAATTCTTTTGTTAATGGATTTGATAGGTTTAGCTTAAAATATGAAAATTGAGAAGCTGCAGTATTACAATTATTTTGCACCGAAACAGTAAGTCTGTAATAAATGTATCCGTGATTAATCCCCCAAACAAGAGGCCAAGAGGTAAAAGTGGGTATCGAAAGACCAGGATATGAATCAAATGTGGCATTAGCTGGTGCAGGAAGTCTATTTATTTGCACATCTGGAATACCTCCTGAAAGTGGCGTAGCGTATGCTCCGGAGTATACTGTTACCCAAGGTCCAGAAGTTGTTTTAGATGCTTCCAAAGAAATGTTAAATTGAGATACTGCATAAGTGGCATTCCTAGCCGCATTAAAATTTACAGATGAATAAGTCAACAATGGAGCTGACCCAATTATGGTTGTCGGAGCTGTATACCCGCCATTTACAATTTCTAGATTTGTGGATGCAGCAGCACCAGAAACACTTATACACCGGTAAATTATAGCGGCAGAGCAGTATGCTACCCCTGTATTACTAATTGTTATTTTTAGTTTAAATGTTTTACCATTATTTCCAGAATTTATTATCGGAGTGTTAGTGTTGAAGTTGGGAAGTTCAACATAATTTTGCATTATTCCTCCAGAATATACTGCATTCAGATTATAAGTTAGTCCAGAAGTATAAGTTGGAGAAGCCCCACATCCTAATGCAGTAACATCAGCATAATCGACTTTAATCGTGTAGGTTCTGCATTCTGTAATATTTGAAAAATCAATTCTAAATGGCCAAAAAGATTTACATGAATATACTGGGGTCGTAGATGAAGGATCAAGGGTAAAACCATCTACCTTTAAACTTGTTGGCGTATTGGTATTTTGTACTTGAGATTGTGTCACTTCTTTTGGAAATGAAGTCCCATTTGCATCAATTGTTAAGGGTACACTATTACTCCCTATATATTTGTAACCTGATGAATATGGTAAATTCTCAAGCTTCACATATAAATAATAAATTAAATCGTACTGCCCAGGAGCAGCGTTAAAAACCCCATTTGTTGCAACTGGAAAGATTGCGCTTGAAATGTCTAAAACGCTCTGTTTGCCTCCTCCAGCTACTGATGTTACTACTACATTTAATAAATTTATTGTTTTGTAATGATTTAGAACTACCGCCCCAGTTGAATGATTTATCACTTTAAAATACAAGGTTCCCGACCAATCAACTGTACTTGGAACAGAAGGTGCTTCAACAGGAGTCCAACTATAAACTTTATTCTCCATAATTATAGATTAATTGAGCCTGTCCACAGGTAGTTCCACATTGAGATTCCAAGTATGGAGAAATAGCGTGAGCCGTATTTGAATTATAGATAATAATAATTGCAAAAATTAAGAATTTAACATTTTTCATTGTTTT
>Ga0209582_1000823_pt1 | contig 16674 bp, 11 predicted proteins | sample KloWWTmetKNB5Kit_FD_187176 | JGI IMG/M metagenome (GOLD analysis project Ga0209582, IMG submission 187176) | Active sludge microbial communities from Klosterneuburg, Austria, studying microevolution and ecology of nitrifiers - Klosterneuburg... | ecosystem: Engineered > WWTP > Aerobic digester >...
AGCGGCATTAATATTAGAAATATCATTTACTAGCAAGCTAGAATTGTTCTTGGTAGAATCGACACGCTAGTTTCTTTAATTTCAACAGAAATTTACTAGTAATGAATGTGTTACATCAATTACTGATGCGATATCTGTTTTCTTTTGATTAAAAAAGAATTTTGGCCAACATACATTTCCTCATAGATTATAAAAACAGCCAAAATACCTAATTGAAAAACAGCATCGTTTTATTAGACGGGCAAAATTAACATATAACCAAACCACCGCCCACAAAGTATCTTTGTCGGGGTGCATTTTTATAAGAATGAAAAGGGACTGTTATGTCACATAGTTCAACACAAATTAATAAACACTTAAAAAGCTTACAAAAACACCTCGCTGATGAGCATCCGGATAATCCAACTCTAGCCAAAGCTGTAAAAAGTTTTAGGAAAATGGATTATGTTGGTCATAGCATGGGACTACTCAGTCAAGATGAATCCTATGCAACCTGTGTGACATGGTGGCCCATGATAGCGGTATTAGGTACATTCTCAGCCGGCAAGTCGACTTACATCAACTCTTATCTGAATTTACCGCTGCAACGTACTGGTAATCAGGCTGTTGATGATAAATTTACAGTAATTTGTTACAGTCGACATAATGAAGCTAAAACGCTTCCTGGTATAGCGCTGGACGCAGATCCACGTTTTCCTTTTTTTCAAATCAGCCGCAGTATTGAAGAAATCTCTGAGGCAGGGCAAGAACGTATCGATGCGTACCTACAATTAAAAACTTGTCCATCTGAAAATATCCGTGGAAAAATTCTGATTGATTCTCCAGGTTTTGATGCAGACAATCAGCGCGCATCCACATTGCGCTTAACACAACATATCATCAATTTATCAGATCTTGTATTAGTGTTTTTTGATGCACGCCACCCGGAACCTAAAGCCATGCAAGATACGCTGGCATATTTAGTCTCTGCCAGCGTTAATCGTGCTGATGCCAATAAATTTCTATACATTCTTAATCAGATTGATGTCACTGCCCAAGAAGACAATCCTGAAGAAGTTGTCTCAGCCTGGCAACGCTCGCTGGCTGAAGTCGGTTTAGTCACAGGACGTTTTTATCGGATTTACAATCCAAGCGCAGCAGTTCCAATAGCCAATCCTCAAGTCCGAGAACGATTTGAGAAAAAGCGTGACGAGGATATGGCTGACATCAACGCACGTATGCATCAGATTGAAGTGGAACGGTCGTACCGCATTGTTGGAAAACTTGAGCAGACAGCAAAAGGAATCAAAAATCAAATCGTCAACAAACTTTCAGATATGCTTACTAAATGGAAAAGCAAAGTCATGATGTTAGACGGTCTTGCATTGGGTACATTGGCCATACTAGGAGGAACAGCTTTAACGATGACTGAATCCTGGGAACTGCTCAAAACATTTCCAACCGAGTTTTCTCAAGGTGAAAATTCTGCATTAGTAATCGCAGCATTTTTAGTGATAGGCATTTTATATACTCATTTCTCGATTCGCAGATTTGTTGCGAATAAGCTACTGAAAAAATTAGCCGATGAAATAGGCAATGATCACGAAGTATACAAACAGTATATGCAAGCATTTAATAAATGTACCGCCGCCTATCGCCCAATGTTTCTGCAAGGTCCTGCTGGTTGGAATGAGGTAACACAGCAAACTATCGATGAAATTATCAATGAGGCTAATGATTACATTCAAGAATTAAATGATCAGTTCACTAATCCATCTGGCAACGCGGATGAAAACACACAAGTTTAATTAATTTACTCATCGATAAATTTGCTCTGCGCGCACTGCATCTATCATCCCCGTGGCAAAACCACGGGGAATTACAAGTTAAATATCATGTAATTATCACATCATCGATTTAATCTGGATAACAAAAAAATTAACTGTGCACTTGTGTCATTAATATTTCGTTTGTTATTCAAGTTTTCTCATGCTTCTTGATCTTGAGTCCGCTCCCATCCTCATTTCTGATCTAATTCAAATCTTACCGGATGTTTGCAAGAGGTAAATTATTGATTTTATTATCTAACTAATATCCAGTATTAAGCCATTGTTTTTTTCACACCCACAGTTGTTTGACTATAGTGCGACCCCTGATCTGGTTTGGACAAGAACAATATTAAAGAGTAAAATTCCGGCTCTTTACATTGGGTAATTAATTGGAGAAATTTATGTCAGTCACAATCGACCAAAAAGCACAGATAGTGCGCGACTATCAAAGAGCCGCCGGAGATACTGGCTCTCCAGAAGTTCAAATTGCACTTTTAACAACACGTATCAATGACTTGATTGGGCACTTCAAAACACATGTCAAGGATCATCATTCCCGTCGGGGCTTGTTACGCATGGTAGGCCGTCGCCGTAAACTGCTTGACTATCTTAAAAGTCGTAATGTTGATGCTTATCAGACACTGATTGAACGTCTTGGTTTGCGCAAATAAATGCTTTCCGTCAAATCGGCTAGCAGCAAATTAAGTAGATCATTTTCCGATGAAATTTTCACACAGCCCAAAGTATGGGCTGGTGATAATTACAATTGCGGAAAAATTCATCAAAAAAGGATTGTTAATTGAAACCTATCAAGAAGAGTATTACCTACGGGCGCCATCAACTTACACTGGAAACAGGCGAAATTGCAAGACAAGCACATGGCGCTGTAATGGTTACAATGGACGACACAGTAGTACTTGTTACCGTAGTTGGCGCAAAAAATATCAAACCTGGACAAGATTTCTTTCCATTGACAGTGGACTATCAAGAGAAATTTTACGCTGCAGGTAGGATACCGGGAAGTTTCTTTAAACGAGAAGGCCGTCCATCAGAAAAAGAAACTCTCACTTCCAGATTAATTGACCGTCCTATCCGCCCACTCTTTCCCGAAGGCTTCTATAACGAAGTACAAATTGTTGCCACTGTCATGTCATCTGATAATGAAGTGGATGCAGATATCCCTTCTATCATCGGTACTTCAGCAGCACTTATTCTTTCTGGTATACCATTTGATGGTCCATTGGGCGCCGCTCGTGTTGGTTACATAAATAATGAGTATGTATTAAATCCAACCATATCGGAACTTAAAGATACTCAATTAAATCTTGTTGTTGCTGGTACACAACAAGCCGTCCTGATGGTTGAATCGGAAGCGATGGAACTGTCCGAAGAAGTAATGCTGGGTGCCGTAATGTATGGGCACGAACAGATGCAAACCGTCATCAACGCAATTAACGAGTTTGCTGATGAGGCGGGTGTCACTGCATGGGATTGGACTCCGCCTGTAAAAGACACTGCGCTTGAGGATAAGATTGCTCAAATCGCTGAAGCAGACCTGCGACAAGCGTTTAAAATCAAACAAAAGCAAGCGCGTTCGGAAGCTATCGAGGCAGTTAATCAGCGTACATCGACTGAGTTGTGTGTTGATACCGAAAATGGACCAGACCTACAATCTTTCAAAGAAGCTTTTTTTGCATTGGAATCTAAAATTGTTCGTAACCAAATCCTTGATGGAGAGCCTCGGATAGATGGTCGTGGCACACGAACTGTTAGAGCCATTACTATTCGAAATGGCGTACTGCCCCGTACTCATGGCTCGGCTTTATTTACACGCGGCGAAACTCAGGCATTAGCGATAGCAACCCTAGGAACAGCTCGTGATGAACAAAAAATCGATTCATTACAAGGCGACTATAATGATCGATTCATGTTGCATTACAACATGCCACCTTATGCAACAGGAGAAATTGGCCGTGTAGGTACCCCTAAACGCCGGGAAATTGGCCATGGCCGACTTGCAAAGCGTGCATTAGCCGCAGTGCTGCCTTCTCCAGAAGAATTTGGGTATTCCTTACGTGTTGTTTCAGAAATCACAGAATCAAATGGCTCTAGCTCAATGGCATCAGTATGCGGCGGATGCTTGGCTTTAATGGATGCAGGTGTGCCGTTGAAGGCGCATGTTGCCGGTATCGCCATGGGTTTGATTAAAGATGGCAACCGTTTTGCTGTCTTGACAGATATACTCGGCGACGAAGACCACCTGGGTGATATGGACTTCAAAGTAGCGGGCACAGAGCAAGGTATCACTGCATTGCAAATGGATATTAAAATTCAAGGCATCACGAAAGATATTATGCATGCGGCGCTCATTCAGGCTCATGAAGGGCGGCTACATATCCTTCAAATTATGAAGCAAGCTTTACCTTCAACACGCGAAGATATCTCAGTTCACGCACCTCGCATTATTAAACTCAAAATCAACCCTGAAAAAATTCGCGATGTTATCGGCAAAGGCGGTGCAGTTATTCGCACACTGACTGAAGAAACCGGTACCACTATTGATATAACAGATGATGGGTCAGTGACCATTGCCTGTGTAAGCGCTGAAGGTGGCGAGCTGGCTAAGAAACGAATTGAAGATATTACGGCTGAAGTTGAAGTTGGTAAGGTTTATGATGGCGTAGTATTAAAACTGCTTGATTTTGGCGCTATTGTTAGCGTCCTGCCTGGCAAAGATGGTTTATTACATATCTCACAAATTGCAAATGAGCGTGTCAATAATGTTTCCGATCATCTCAATGAAGGCCAACAAGTGCGAGTTAAAGTACTTGAGGCGGATGACAAAGGAAGACTGCGTTTGAGCATGAAAGCAGCATCTGCTGAAACTAGCACCGACACCACTACTACGGAAGAATCCTAAGAAACATCTCGTGCATGCTATTCTGACTTTTTACTTGTAAGTTACTTTAAAGCCCTGCCACCCTGACAGGGCTTTTTTACAGACAGCAGTTATTATACAAAAACTTTTACACAGCTTATCCGATTTATTTGGCGATCTGTTTTTCTCGAATTTCATCCAATGTTTTACAATCAATACACAGTGTAGCCGTAGGCCGCGCTTCAAGTCGCTTTAACCCGATTTCTATTCCACAACTTTCACAATATCCATAATCTCCAGAATCAATTTTTCCAATAATCTCGTCGATCTTCTTGATGAGCTTTCGTTCACGATCGCGATTTCGTAATTCCAGCGTCATATCAGATTCCTGACTGGCGCGGTCATTAGGATCGGCAAAAACCGTTGCTTCATCTTGCATGGTATGAACCGCCCGATCAATATCCTGGCCTAATTCAATTTTCATACCTTCCAGTATTTTACGAAAATGCATAAGCTGTTCAGGATTCATGTAATCCTCACCCGCTTTGGGTTCATAGGGAGTCACTTGTTTACTTTGTTGCTCTTGTGGCATCTTTTAGGGCTCCTGTTTAATTCTGGTCGAGTACAAAAACTGCATACTATTATCAGAAAAAGCGCTATACAACAAGTTATTTTTCTATCTCATGACACATAGCTTTTAAAAATAGCATAAGGGGATTGAGTAATAATAAGCAATATTGTACTCATCCTTATAAAATCTTGAGGCTTATAACCTATAACAAACATAAAATTTAAAATGTGAAGAAATTGACGTTTCTCACTTAAGTAGGTATAGTGTCGCCTTTTCCGGGGTGTAGCGTAGCCTGGTAGCGCGCCTGGTTTGGGACCAGGATGTCGGGAGTTCAAATCTCTCCACCCCGACCAATTTCAGCCCTATTATTTTAGGGTAAGCCCGACTTGGTGCCCGTAGCTCAATTGGATAGAGCACCAGCCTTCTAAGCTGGGGGTTACAGGTTCGATCCCTGTCGGGCACGCCACAAATATTTCTATATAGTGTGGACTACATTACTCAACACAGTTTGTGTAAATTAAACCAATTTGCCTTAGTCTTTCTTATGGTGGCTGTAGCTCAGCTGGTAGAGTCCCGGATTGTGATTCCGGTTGTCGTGGGTTCGAGTCCCATCAGCCACCCCATCTGATTATCAATATCCCGATGCGCAATATCATTATTCAATTGAATTACGAGAATTGATTACTGCGAATAATCAATAATACCTACATACATGAAATGCGATTTTATGGATATGGATTGAAAATAAAATCATTGACAGAATAGTTCACTAACTTTCGTTCTTCTCCAAAAGAAAACAGGAACATTACCATGAGTCATAACTTATTCAATAGCCTGCATGATCTATCACTTCCACAAAGTAGCCGTGTCCAATACTACTCACTTCCGGCATTGGAAAAAATTGGTCTTGGGAAAATTTCCCGTCTACCAATATCAATTCGCATCATATTGGAATCTGTATTGCGTAATTATGACAATAAAAAAATAACCGAAGCCCATATCAAGCAATTGGCAAATTGGGAACCAAAAGCGGCAAGAGTAAATGAGATACCTTTCGTAGTCTCACGCATAGTTTTGCAAGACTTCACTGGCGTACCGTTGTTGGTAGATTTGGCTGCTATGCGAAGCGCAGCTATAAAACTAGGGAAAAACCCGAAACTTATTGAACCGCTGGTCCCTGTTGACTTGGTTGTTGATCATTCAATCCAAGTTGATCATTATGGAAATAAAGAAGCGCTCAATCGCAACATGGAAATTGAGTTCTCTCGAAATAAGGAACGCTACGAGTTTATAAAATGGGGTATGCAGGCTTTTGATACCTTCAAGGTAATACCTCCTGGCATTGGTATTGTGCATCAAGTGAATCTTGAGTATCTCGCACGCGGCGTGCACCAGAAAAATGGAATCATCTATCCTGATACTTTGGTTGGTACCGATTCGCATACCACGATGATCAATGGCATTGGTGTTGTTGGTTGGGGAGTTGGTGGTATTGAGGCAGAAGCCGGCATGCTAGGGCAACCCGTTTATTTTCTTACACCTGATGTAATTGGAGTCAATTTAACAGGTCAGTTACGTGAAGGCGTCACTGCCACCGATTTGGTCTTAACCATTACAGAAATGTTGCGCAAAGCCAATGTCGTTGGCAAATTTGTTGAGTTCTTTGGTGAAGGAACAGCTACGTTGACCCTACCAGACCGTGCCACAATCGCCAATATGGCCCCTGAATACGGAGCCACCATGGGCTTCTTTCCAGTGGATGATGTCACCATTGAATATTTCAAAGGTACTGGACGCACCCCTGAAGAAATTACAGCGTTCCAGGCCTATTTCCAAGCACAGGAAATGTATGGCATCCCTCGTCAAGGAGACATTGACTACACTCTGGAATTAACGCTAGATCTGGGCTCTGTTGCCCCTTCACTGGCCGGGCCAAAGCGCCCGCAAGATCGTATAGAACTTGCATCTATCAAATCCAAATTCACTGAACTTTTCAACAAACCCATCATAGAAAGCGGGTACGGTAAACAAGCTGACGATATTAACCAACGTTACTCGACACGCAATATCCAAACGCAAAACCCTGATGTGTGCACTCATATTGATTCTGGCAATCTGGAACAGAATCAATTACCGCTCCCTAGCGGACGCAATGTCAGTGAGATGATCAGTAATCATCCAACTCCTGATGCAATTAAAATTCCTAGCGCAGATGCAGCGAGCAGTGCTATCGACTTAGGTCATGGAGATGTATTGATCGCTGCCATCACTTCTTGCACGAATACATCCAATCCGAGCGTTCTCATCGCAGCAGGCCTATTGGCTAAAAAAGCAGTTGAGAAAGGGCTGTCGGTTAAGCACCATATCAAAACCTCTCTGGCACCCGGCTCACGCGTGGTAACCGACTATCTGACTGTAACTGGACTGTTGCCCTACCTAGAGCAACTTGGCTTTAGCCTAGTCGGTTATGGCTGCACTACTTGCATTGGTAATGCAGGACCGCTCGCGGACCCGATTGAGGAAGCCATCGTAAAGCATGATTTAGTTTGTGCGGCTGTACTTTCTGGGAATCGAAATTTTGAGGCGCGCATCCATTCAAATATTCGCGCTAATTTCTTGGCTTCTCCTCCCCTGGTTGTGGCTTATGCCATCGCTGGCACCGTTCTTAAAGATCTCACCAGCGAGCCTTTAGGAAACGGCAAAAACAATCAACCAGTATGGCTTAAAGATATTTGGCCCACTAGCGCAGAAATTCATGCATTGATGAAATTCGCCACCAACGCAGACACATTCCGCAAGCTGTATGGCAATCTCACCAAGGATCATCAGTTGTGGAATAACGTTACTTCAGTAACCGGACAAACTTACAATTGGCCCCAATCCACCTATATCGCCGAGCCGCCGTTTTTTGAAGGCTTCTCATTACAACCGGCAGATACCAATCATTCAGACGGCATTTATCATGCCTATGCATTAGGCATATTTGGTGATTCGGTAACTACAGATCATATTAGCCCGGCAGGTTCCATCAAAGAGACTTCACCGGCCGGTCAATACCTATTGGATCACCATGTCACCAAAGCTGATTTTAATAGCTATGGTGCCCGTCGCGGCAATCACGAAGTAATGATGCGCGGCACATTTGCTAATATCCGTATCAAGAATCTCATGATTCCGGGTAGTGAGGGCGGTATAACCCTTTATCAGGGCACAAACAACACTCAACCAGTACAAATGAGCATTTATGATGCTGCCATGAAATATCAATCCCAGCACATTCATACGATTGTTTTTGGCGGCAAGGAATACGGTACCGGATCCAGTCGTGATTGGGCTGCAAAAGGAACTCAGTTGCTCGGTGTCAAGGCAGTCATCGCTACCAGCTTTGAGCGTATACATCGCAGCAATTTAATTGGCATGGGAGTGCTTCCCTTACAGTTTAAAGGTAATGACAGTGTTGATACATTGCAGATTAAAGGTGATGAGCGATTTGATATCATAGGACTGAACAACATTCAGCCACAAAAAGAGGTCACTCTGGTAATCCATAGAAAAGATGACACCACCCAATCGGTTCAACTGTTATGCCGCATTGATACGACTATCGAGGTTGATTATTATCGACACGGAGGAATCTTACCTTATGTTCTTAGAGAGTTGATGTCTCATTAATATGGGGCATTGAGAAAATATCGACTAGATTCCGTTTTTTTAAAACAACCATGCAAGAAAAATGGCTTCTTTTACAAGAAGCCATTCATAAACAACCGAAACCATGCTAGTGAAACTCACATAAACCGTTTCCTGTTTTGTTAGCTACAACTGATAGCAATTTATTTCTTTACCAAATCGTGCAAGTATTCCTCAAACTCTTGCTTCAGTTCAGGATGTTGGAGTGCAAACTCTACAGTGGCTTTTAAATAACCAGATTTACTTCCACAATCAAAACGTTTGCCGTCGAACTCATAACCTAATACCGTTTCCTCATTTAACAGCTTTGCAATCGCATCAGTTAGCTGGATTTCGTTACCAGCTCCACGCTCTGTCATTTCGAGCAACTTGAAGATGCGCGGGGTCAAAATATAGCGACCAACCACGGCCAAATTGGAAGGCGCCTTATCAACAGCTGGTTTTTCAACAATGGCATTAACCTTGGATAAGCTGTCGGCAATTGGCGAGCTATCGATAATGCCATAGCGATTCACAGTTTCATGGGGGACTTGCTCAATGCCCAGTATTGAGCAATGATGCTGATTATAGATATCAACCATTTGGTTTAAACACGTTCTCTCACCGGCATCAATCAAATCATCCGCCAGCAACACAGCAAAAGGCTCATCACCGACAACAGATTGTGCACATAAAACGGCATGCCCCAATCCCAATGCTTCAGCTTGTCGGATATAAACGCAGTCAACATGCGATGGAAGAATATTTCTCACAATATCAAGCATTTCCTGCTTCTTACCGGCTTCCAGTTTTGCTTCCAATTCATACGCTTTATCAAAGTGATCAGGTATCGAACTTTTGTTACGTCCGATAATAAAAATCAATACATCTATCCCCGCCGCAACGGCTTCTTCTGCAGCAAACTGGATTAACGGTTTGTCAACTATCGGCAGCATTTCCTTTGGATTTGCCTTGGTTGCCGGCAAAAAACGTGTTCCCAATCCAGCCACAGGAAAAACCGCCTTTCTGATCGCTTTCATTAAACATCTCCTTAATATTTAACACGTTACCTAATATCTTTATACTTTTACCGATATGCTAAGAAAATAACGCTGCTTAGCACTGATATCCGTTAGGATTAGCGCTCTGCCAGCGCCAACTACTTGCGCACATATCTTCCAAGCCAAGTTTTGCCTGCCAGCCCAGCAACTCAAGCGCAAGTCTTGGATCGGCATAGCAAGAAGCAATGTCGCCAGAACGTCTGGGGGCAATTTTGTATGCGATAGCTCGCCCACTCGCCCGTTCATAAGCTCGCACAACATCTAGAACGCTATACCCCTGACCTGTGCCCAGATTGACTGTCAGGCATCCTGTAAATTTTTTAGTATGCATACTCTGCACAGTTTCCAGTGCTTCCAATGCCTTAAGATGCCCCAGGGCCAAATCAACCACATGAATATAATCACGCACTCCCGTTCCATCTGGAGTGGGATAGTCATTACCCCATATATTGAGTGCTTCTCTTCGCCCCACTGCAACCTGAGCCACAAAAGGCATTAAATTATTCGGTACGCCTTGCGGATCCTCGCCAATCAATCCACTCGCATGGGCGCCTACCGGATTAAAATAACGTAATATGCTGATTCGCATTGAATCATCGCTATGCTGAAAATCACGCAGGATTTCCTCCACCATCATTTTGCTGCGCCCATAAGGATTTGTGGGTGAAAGCGGGTGATTTTCTGTCAATGGCAGTTGTATCGGATCGCCATAAACAGTAGCCGATGAACTAAATACCAGTGTCTTTACACCGCATTCTTGCATCGCTTCTAATAGGCGAAGCGTGCCCACAACATTGTTATCGTAATAGGAAAGCGGTCGTTCAACGGATTCCCCCACTGCTTTCAAGCCCGCGAAATGAATAACCGCTGTCGCCTTACTTTGTTTAAAGGCAGCTACCAATGCAGCACGGTCTCGGCAATCACCTTGCATTAACTTAGGTTTTTTCCCGGTTATTTGTTCTACCCGCGCCAGTGCTTCGGGGTTGCTATTACAGAAATTATCAAAGACCGTAATATCAAAACCTGCATTTAACAATTCAACGCACGTATGCGATCCTATATAACCGGCGCCACCTGTGACTAGAATCATGCTGATACACCTCAACAAGAAACGATAAATTGACTTACTCTAAAATCCATCAATTTATCAAGGTTTTATTAAATTAACCGCAAAAGTGTTGTTTAAATCTGGCTACAAAATCATCCAGTGATCCTGGTGGCAATTGATTGATACCCGCAGCAGCTTTGCGCCCACCACCCGTATCAAATTGAAGACACAGTACATCAGCCCCCTGAGGATTCGCGATGGAAGCTCGCACACTCACTGTGAAATTACCTGTGTGATTGGGAGTGATCACTGCATGTGCGCGGTTTGGATACTCGTTCGCGAGCTTATTGGCAAAATTACCAGTCACACGCCGCGCCCACGGCTCGTTAGGTAACAAATACGCTGCACAGTGATCATCATTCGATAATGGCTGCAGTAAATTCGCATGCCCCATATCTTCTTTAAAGCCTGCAGCCAGTTTTGCAAATGCACTCGAGTTTGCAACAAAATCAAGCGGATTCTTATAAGGTTTTATGGCTTCGTATAGCTCAGCCGGATGGAAATGCAAATCCTGCAAGCTATCACCATAGCCATTGTAATTTAAGTATTCTCCCAAATGAGAAAGCTTGTCAGCATCTGAATCAGCAAGCCCCGCAGATTTTGCAAGACTGCGTCCTTTCTGAATGAGATTATCCCCAAAAGCGGCAGTAATGGCCCACAAATGAAACCGGCCAGCCAGATATTCATCGACCAGAAGGCTCGTACACACATCCGCAGCCAAATTGATATGTGTAATCAAATTAGCATGTTGCGGTATTTCACCGGCATGGTGATGATCGAAATACTCAATCATGGCGCCTTCTTCCAACAGACGCATAAGCCCTTTGCGATTACTATCCAATGAAATGTCGAGCACCGTCACCCGATCACCCTCACTCACATTTACCCGATCAAGCAGTTTAATATCGCGTTTAACCCCGGTGATCAGATTGGCAGCCGCCGCGGGCTCTACCAATCTAAGCTGATGGAGTGCGCACAATCCGTCCGCATCACCGTTAAATACGTAGTAATGACTCATATTAAATGAAATCTCCTATCCGGCATTGTGCTTAACCCAAGCGGCGACATGAAATGGAACCAGTGACTGCCAAGACTAATTCAATGCATCCACACTCATTAGATAACTGACAATTTTTTCAACAGCCTGCTCAGGGGTAAGATTCGTTGTATCTATGCGAATTTCTGCATCTTCGGGCGCTTCATAGGGCGAATCAATCCCGGTAAAGTTTTTCAATTCTCCACGCCGCATTTTTTTGTACAGCCCTTTGGGATCTCTCTCTTCCGCTACGTGAATGGGCGTATCGACAAAGATCTCGAAGAATTCGCCTTGTTCAACCAGTTCGCGCGCCATCCTGCGTTCAGAGTGGAATGGTGATATGAAAGATACGAGAACAATCTGCCCTGCATCCACCATCAGTTTGGCGACTTCTGCGATGCGCCGAATATTTTCCACGCGATCGGCATCGGTAAAACCGAGATCCTTGTTGAGCCCATGGCGCACATTGTCGCCATCCAATAGATAAGTATGCTTGCCTAATGAATAGAGTTTCTTCTCGACAAGGTTGGCAATGGTTGATTTGCCACTGCCAGACAAACCTGTAAACCAGAGAACAAATGGCTTCTGTCCTTTAATAGCAGCATGCGCCTGCTTATTGATGTTGATTGCCTGCCAATGAATATTCTGCGACCGGCGCAAAGCAAAATGCAGCATGCCTGCACCGACTGTGTTATTGGTCAAACGGTCAATCATGATGAAGCCGCCCGTATCACGGTCTTCTTTGTATGGATCGAACGCAATCAATTGGTCTGAATTCAAATTGCAGATACCAATTTCGTTCAATTCCAGTTTCGTGACAGCCACATGCTCCAATGTATTGACATTCACTTTATATTTAAGGGTGGAAATGTTGGCAGTAACCGTTTTTGTGCCGATCTTCATCAAATAAGGCCTACCCGGGAGCATAGGCTCATCCGACATCCACACAATCGTTGCTTCAAACTGATCAGCCACACCTGGCAGTGAATCGGGAGTGGCGAGCACATCGCCTCGACTGATATCGATTTCATCCGCCAGTGTCAATGTAATCGATTGCCCCGAGATTGCCTGTGGAAGATCGCCATCACCGGTTACGATGCGGGTTACACGGCTCTCTTTGCCGGAAGGTAAAACACGTATAGGGTCGCCTGGCTTAATACTGCCACGCACAACAATGCCGGAATAACCACGAAAATCCAGATTCGGACGATTGACCCATTGCACCGGCATGCGAAAAACCCCAGCCCCTACCGTTTCATCCTCCACCTGAATATTCTCGAGGTAACCCATCAATGTTTCCCCGCGATACCAAGCTGTATTCGCGCTCAATTCGGTGATGTTATCGCCTTTTAGTGCGGACATTGGGATGGTCACGATATTCTGCAAACCGATCTCTCTTGCAAAATCACGGTATTCAGTATCGATCTTTGTATAGATTTCTTCCGAATATCCCACCATATCCAGCTTATTAATGGCCAGCACCACATGACGAATACCGATTAACGACACCAAATAGCTGTGTCGCCGCGTCTGTGTCAATACGCCTCTACGCGCATCGATCAGAATAATCGCGACATCGGCTGTTGAAGCGCCAGTAATCATATTGCGCGTATACTGCTCATGCCCGGGCGTATCGGCTACGATAAATTTTCGTTTATCCGTTGAGAAGAAGCGATAGGCCACATCGATGGTGATCCCTTGTTCACGCTCCGCCGCAAGCCCGTCCACCAACAATGCGAAATCCAGATCCCCTGCTTGCGTGCCTACTTTCTTCGAGTCAACTTCCAACTGAGCCAGTTGGTCTTCAAATAACATTTTTGACTCGTACAGCAATCGTCCTATCAGGGTGCTTTTCCCGTCATCGACACTACCGCAGGTAATGAAACGCAATAAACTCTTATTCTCATGCGTTTTTAAATAAAGCTCGATATCTTCAGCAATCAGGTCCGATACATGCGCCATTAGAAGTACCCCTCTTGTTTCTTTTTCTCCATCGAACCTGCGGAATCATGATCAATCAAACGCCCCTGCCGTTCGGAGGTTCTCGCCAATAGCATTTCTTGAATAATCGCTGTCAAGGAATTCGCCTCACTCTCTATAGCACCTGTTAATGGGTAACAACCCAATGTACGAAAACGTACTTTCTTCATCATAGGAACTTCCCCTTTTTGCATCGGCAAGCGGTCATCATCCACCATAATTAATGTGCCATCCCGTTCAACCACCGGACGTTCCTTGGCAAAGTAAAGTGGGACAATAGGAATATTATTCAGATAGATATACTGCCAAATATCCAATTCTGTCCAATTGGAAAGGGGAAAAACCCGGATGCTCTCGCCTTTATTCTTACGCGTGTTATACAAGCGCCATAGTTCTGGTCGCTGTAATTTTGGATCCCATCGATGTTGAGCCGATCGAATGGAGAAAATGCGCTCTTTCGCTCGCGATTTCTCCTCATCCCGACGCGCACCTCCAAATGCCACATCAAAATCATATTTGTCCAGCGCCTGTTTCAACCCTTCCGTCTTCCAGATGTCAGTATGAACCGCAGAGCCATGGGTAAATGGATTGATCCCCTTTTCAATTCCTTGAGGATTGATATGGACAATCAGATCAAGTCCAAGCTTTTTTACCATGACATCACGAAATTCAATCATTTCTTTGAATTTCCATGTGGTATCGACATGCAATAATGGAAAAGGGGGTTTTGAGGGATAGAATGCTTTAACTGCAAGATGCAGCATCACAGCACTATCCTTACCGACGGAATAGAGCATCACTGGATGCTCGCACTCCGCAACAACCTCCCGCATGATCTGAATACTCTCCGCTTCAAGGCGTTGTAAGTGTGTCAACATTGTCAGTAGCTTCCTTAATTTATGAGACGTAATAGAATTATGTTAATACAGTTTTAAGTTTTTCTTATTGCGAAATAAGCCAGTTTATTCCCGCAATATTAAATTTTTATTACTTTGATGAGAAGACAACTTGTAAGCCGACAGGGCTATAGGACGGAACCTTAAGCAGGTTAAATGCATACTTGATTTTGATTTTAGACTCTAATTTGTATTTAATGATGACTTGAATCAAAATGCTGAAACCTAAAGCGAAACCTAAAGCTCAAAAAAGTCTCATTCGGATAGATCTCTTATACCACTTGCTTATTGCGAGAATTATTGTATCCGATAATCACGGTATTGTCAGTGCGTGCAGTATGTTCATTTTCATAGAACCCAATATTGGGACAGATATTGCACATCAAATGGCAGATAAAAGCTCAAAAATCACCCGTTATGCAGAATCAACGACAATTTTAGCAAGATAAATGAATGCTTCCTTGCAGTATAGCAATTGCCAATAGCGTTTTGACTTCACTTCGAATGTTTGCTATTTTCCAGCGCACACAAAGGAGATCGTCTTTTTATGTCCAAGAAAATATGAGTGGTCACCTGCACGAAGAAACCGTGATGCACGGCCTAAAAGCCAAGGGACTAAAAAAAGGATCCGTTTCCAGGTCGGCTGCCGTCACCATCGGTCTGGCCGCCACTGCGCCAGCTTATTCGTTGACGGGCGCTCTAGGTTATGGTGCTGCCGAAAGTGGTTATCAACTCCCAATCGTATTCATTCTTTCCGTGATCCCGATGTTCTTCGTCGCGCTTTCCTATAAGCATTTAACCGCTTCTGCACCGGATTCCGGAACAGTTTTCACTTGGGGGACGAAAGCTATTGGACCAAGAATTGGCTGGTTTGGCGGATGGGCGCTGTTATTGGCAAGCGTCATGGCAGGAGTGGCTGCAACCGAAGTCATGGTCAATGCAACCGCGCTTATGCTTGATTTTCAAGATACCCCCGTGTGGCTGCATCTCGGCGTCGCCATTCTGTTCATCCTCAGCACGACATACCTGACAGCTCTGGGCGCAGAGGAATCTTCACGCACCACCATGATTTTGACCATTGCGCAATACGGTGGACTGATCACACTGACTGCGATTCTGCTCATGCGCGTCGTACAGGGAAACGCAGTAGTCAGCGCGGAAGTATTTTCCTTAGAATGGTTCAATCCATTTGCCATCTCTTCCTTCAGTGCTTTTCTGCACGGATTCTTGGTGGCGTTATTCATTTTTTGGGGATTTGATGCATCGTTGGCCATGTCTGAGGAAACGGATGGCAGCGCCGAGCAGGCAGGACGCAGCGGCATCATCGCGATGATGATTACTGCCATCACTTATGTGACTTTTTCCACTGCCGCATTAGCTTATGCCGGTATCGATGCGCAAGACCCATCCAGTCTGACATTCAAAGATAACATCGGCTCCATCATCACCGCTTTAACCACTGATATCATCGGTACACAAGGCACGCTGATTGCCGCTTTGATCATTGCCGTTTCAGCCTTTTCATCGACCATGTCTACCATTATGCCGGCAGCGCGCGCCGCATTGGCGATGGCAACCTATCGGGCCATTCCGCGCAAATTTTCTTCCATCAATGAAGCCACTCAAACACCCAAATTTGCCACCTGGACCATTGGCCTAATGACGCT
>Ga0209582_1000832_pt1 | contig 16593 bp, 11 predicted proteins | sample KloWWTmetKNB5Kit_FD_187176 | JGI IMG/M metagenome (GOLD analysis project Ga0209582, IMG submission 187176) | Active sludge microbial communities from Klosterneuburg, Austria, studying microevolution and ecology of nitrifiers - Klosterneuburg... | ecosystem: Engineered > WWTP > Aerobic digester >...
CAAACGATCATTACCTCCATCCCCCCAAATCGTATCTATACCTCCCCCACCACGTATACGATCGTTTCCTTCGGTACCACCCATCACAATGTGCTCTAACCCCGAGTAACGAATTGTATTTGCTCCCAGAGAATTATCACGTGCTAATAATGCTTTTTCATCATAAGGCGTATCTGGATCATTAATAATCGCGCCACTTGGATTCTGTGCGCTAAGCTCAAACGTATAGGTCGGTGTCGAAAAACTATCCAGAGGTAAATGTTTTACATCCGGCAAATTGCGCATAATCAATTCTGAAAAGGAATTTTGTTCCAACTCAGTAAGGAAATCGAGTCCGGCCGTACGAGCCAGGTAATAGAAACGGTCGCCGTCCTGTAAACTCTCCATCTGGGTTTGAAATACGAAATTAAAGGTGGAACCCAATAATCCGCCAAATGGGGATTGTTGCTCGGCCAAACCGCCAATCCAGAAATCCACATCGTTCATCCCCGTCGATGCAGCCGGGCCATTCATAAAATCGATGGCATCCTGGTCTGTACCATTGACCAGCGCTTCAGCAGCAAGACGCTTGTCTGCCAGTGTCGTGGCAGCGGTGATACTAGGATGATTACCATAAGCAGCCACAAAGTTGACCAACGATTCGGGATGCCTGAGCGCAAATCCAAAGTCGGCCCAGCTTTCATACGGCAACAGCGCGCTGTTGCCACCGGTATCCTCGTAGAACATTTGGCGTGCTTCATTCAGAGACGCCATGCCGGTATCGCGGCCACGCACAAGGTTAATGGTCGCCAGATCGAGTGGCAGGCCCACCAAGTTATTGCGCAAAGCGCCGGTGACGAATTCGTCGATTTCATTGCCGACTTGTTTGGTCATGCCATTCACAACGGCGCCAGCCGCCTCGATGTTATTGGCATAGCCTGCGCCGAAAGCAACCGGATTCAAAAATGCCTCGATCAAACCGATGTCATTCGGAGAACCATCCGCATTGGTCCTGGCCACTGTCTCGGTCAACATGGAGTGACCGAAGCGATAAACCACATGAGCAAACTCGGCCATGATGGCTGGATCGATCGTGCTGTCGTAGTTGATGAAAGCATTGACATTAGGTTGTACTTTACGCGCAAATTCTTCAAACACTAAGTGCTGATATTGCATCTCGGTGGCAAAACGCGCGGCCTGGAACAGACGTTCACCGTTCCATGATCCATCCGGCAGATGCCACTGATCGATGAATGCTTGATCACCGCTACCCGAAATTAAGGCTTTAACAGAATCCACCGTGCGGTTATGCTCGGCATGGAAAACAGTATGTACCGTGGTCAGTCCGATATTTTCGTTGCCACGGCCATCACCGGTGATAAAGTGCGCATCCAGCAATTCGTTGTCGTAGGTGCCACTGCTCGGTGTATTGCCGGTATCCGTGTCGGCATCGGGATTCAGCACGCCACCAGCAAATTTTGGCACTGCCGTATGCGCAATATCGTCCAGGAACGCATGGCCGGTGCGAATCGCATTCGCCGTACTTACCCCCAGACCGCCATTGGCAGCCGGATTGCCTACTACGACGATATCATCCGGTGTATTGGGGACACCGTCAGGTCCCAATCCGGTGATGATTTGCGCAAAACCATTGGGGCCGGGAATGAATTTGCCATAGGTATCGGTGCGCAGCAGCGGCAAGTTGGTCAAATCGGCATCGGTCAAATTGATACCCAGCATGGTTTGCGCTTGCGCTTTAATGTCGGCCCAGGTAGCCAGTCCATCACCGGTAGTGCTGTTTTCCAGCAATTTACCGGTGGCAACGGGTCTGCCGTTAATATTCAATTCATATTCACGTAGGAACACTTGATGCGAAGGATGCGATGTGTAAGTCTGGTTTTGATCGACGAACGGTGTCGTTTGGTTGATATTGTCACGCACGTCGTCGGAGTCACCTAAAATACCATTAGGGCCCGGTTGATTCGTTACCCGTGTCATGGCCATGAATCGCAAATGCGCTGGCAAGTCGTCGAGGCTTTCATTGATAAACGTGGTCGGATTGTCGCCAAATTGTGCTAATAATGCACCAGGATTGTCATCAGCGCTCTCATCCGCTGGCGTGTTGGGATTGTCGCCGTAGAAACCATCCGCCCCCGGACTGTCGTCTTCGCTTTCGTCAACAAGCAGTGTGGTGGGATCATCACCAAAAACAGCCAGATCAGCACCAGGACTATCGTCCAGGCTTTCGTCAAATTCAGTGGTTAACGGATCGTCACCAAAGAAAGCTTCATTACCGGAACTATCATCCGCACTCTCGTCAATCACCGTAATGGGATTATCTCCCAGAAAGCCATCCGGTCCGGGAATCAACGGATCATCGGCTTCCAACGGAATGAAGACGGTTCCGCTGTTGCCCTTATTCACCAGATCCAAACCATGGTCGAAGAATTGCCCAAACAGAGTGAACCATGAATTATAGGGAGGAGATAAACCTGCATCGGGTGTGACATTAGGGAGAAAGAAAGTGCCTTTTCCGTCCACGTTGGTTTCTGATCCGGCATTCTGTGCCGCAGCGGCAACGGCAGCCGGGTTGTTGCTGGTTTGATCCACGATCAGATTGCTGATCACGCGCGGATGGGTATCAAACACAGCGCCGCTGAATTGAGTGTAAGAAGTTGGATCACCGACTTCCACGGGCCCCGGCCCATCCACGTCGAATGTGACCGGTCCGGCATTCTGAAAGGTTGGTTGCAACAAACGCGGAAAAGCCTGATCAGCCGCACCAAACAGATATTGACCGGTTATCAGGTTATTAAAAGATCCATTGACGTTACGCATACCATACGGCAGTAATGGGTCGGTAACGAGTGTTGGAAGCACGTCAAACACTCCACCTATCTGCTGCGCGGAGTCCGCCTCAGAAGTCAGGATTTGTTGAAATACAAAATCAAGATCGGTTCTGCTGAAATTTGCCATTTTGTTTACCTCTACAATTTATAATCATTCATTTGCTATTAAAAGATGAGCACCCAAGTTATCTTTCATAGGCCGGACCCAGTAATCTACCGCAGCAGCTGATAGTTGAGTAACCCTTTGGATAAGTTCTATATTGACTTCTTGTTAAGACTTATCCTACGCGCTTATTCAGAATTCCCAAGTTCCACTAGGGCACACTTATCGCTACGGTGCTATGTTAGGGTGATCAATCAAATAAGTGAATAAGCAGAATGCTTGTTTTTGTCTAAGTAAATACTTAGAAAACAGGCTTGAAATCGATCATGACGATTCAATTGTGCAGTTGTCAGCAGAATCTGACGCACGGATTTTGGTCATCGAGCGTGCCAAACTACCCGCACTCCAATTTTGCATGCGTTTGGCAAGTTTGCCGGCTGTTCAGAAACCCGCAACACTGAAGTGCGCGTGAACAACGACTTGGCATTGCATTACTGCACTGTTGATGAGTACCGCCGCTCAACCGGATAACACTCAATACCTCCTTTAGTAAGAAGGAGCATTTTTCCATCATCCCCTGCAATACAGCCATTCTCAAACATTCTGCAACCATGCATTTCTAAGTATTTACTTAGATAAAAACAAGCATTTTACCTATATCAATGAGTGGGTTGATCGCTCTAATATATGTTCAAGTAACAAAGCTGTAATGCAAGACAAGTAAGCAATGGGAAAGATAGGCATATCAAGCATTCCAAGCATTTAATAGGTGATAGAAAAGAAAATCACTCAAGTAAACGCATCGCACGCACTGGCAGGGATTTGATTAAAGCAATGACAATGAAGAGGATATCATGAAAAAGACGGACAACGACACGACACAGGATAGCACCCCAGATTCTCCATCCAACGAGTCCAGGCGCGCTTTCCTTAAGACGACAGGGGCTACCGTAATTGCGGCCCCCGCCATTTTAACTTCGCGCAAGAGCATGGCGCAGGTGGTTCCGGGAGTGGCTCCCAGCCCAGCAACCACTCCTTGGCAAGTGGATTTGCCGGATGCCATTGAACCCCTGCAACCGACCGATCTGTTTACGGATGCTTATCGAATACCGCAAGGAACGGCCAATACCGCGTATGGCGAGTGTGGGCGTAATCGTCATCAGCGCTGGAATGATTTTTTTGGCAATCCGCAACTTCAACCGGGTCAAGCGGATACTTATGAATTGAGAGTCAAGGAAGATAACAACTATTCATTCCACCCGGATTATCCCGATCAGCTGGCGTGGACTTATGAAGGTGTGGATGGAAACGGTCAGCCTTATCACAACCCGACATTCTTTGCGCGCTATGGGCGTCCGGTGATCGTGCGTTTGCATAACGAATTACCCAAGGATCATGAGGGTTTCGGCACGCCGGAGATCAGCATGCACTTGCACAACTTGCATACGCCTTCCGAAAGCGATGGCTTCCCAGGCGATTATTTCAGTCCATATAAAGCTGGTCCCACCCTGACCAAACCGGGCAATTTCAAAGACCAGTTCTATCCCAATATCTATGCGGGACTCGACGAATTCCCCAAAGATGTCGACAATCCCGTGGGCGGAGACAAGCGTGAAGCACTCGGCACCTTGTGGTACCACGATCATACGTTGGATTTTACCGCAGCCAATGCCAGCCGTGGCATGGCCGGTTTTTATTTGCTGTTTGACGATCTCGATTCGGGCGATGAAAATGATCCCAATCCGGCTGCACTGAGACTGCCCAGCTATCCTTACGACTATCCACTCCTGTTTCAGGACAAGCGTTTCGATGCCAGTGGCATACACATATACGATCAGATCGATCCGGAAGGCACTTTGGGTGACAAAATCACGGTCAATGGCAAGATCGAGCCGGTTCTGAAAGTGGCCAAACGCAAGTATCGCTTACGCTTACTCAATGCAGGGCCATCGCGTTATTATGAATTTTACTTGGTGAACGCAGCCGGCACGCCGCAAACATTCGACTACATCGCCAATGACGGCAATCTCCTGCCCACCACACTGCGCAACCAAACCAGGGTTCGATTGGGCGTGGCTGAGCGCGGCGATATCGTGGTGAATTTCAATCGATATGCGCTAGGTACGGAGCTTTATCTCGTCAATCGCTTGGTGCAAACCTCAACGCGTGGACCAGGCGCTGTGCAGGCACCCGGCGATCGCGTGCTCAAGATTGTTGTCAATCGCACTGCGGCAGATAACAGTCAGGTACCCAACACCTTGCGCCCGATACGCAGACCGACCGCGGAAGAAATCGCCTCAGCACCGGTCAGAAGATGGACATTTGCCCGCACCAGCGGTTTGTGGACCATCAATAGCAAATTGGTCAACGTCAAGTCGCCAGCTGCGCGCATTTCCAAAGAAAGCATGGAAATATGGGACATTTCCAACCCCAATGGCGGTTGGAGTCATCCCGTTCATATCCATTTCGAGGAAGGCCATATCCTGCAAAGATTCGTGAATGGTGCTGCAGTAGCCGTGCCGGCACACGAAAGAGGTCGTAAGGATGTCTATAATCTGGGGCCCAATGAACGCATCAGATTGTTTATACGCTTCCGCGATTTTCCAGGGAAGTATGTCATGCACTGCCACAATATGATTCACGAAGACCATGCCATGATGGTACGTTGGGATATCGTCGAATAACCGGGAGGAGCTTATCATGAACAAAGAGAAAACCACTATGAACACACGTAGAGATATGTTAGCCGGCATCGGCGCCGCCGCACTGGGCTTGATCGGCTTGAATGCAGCCTGGGAAGGATTCGGCAGCAATAAAACGCCCGCACCTGCCAGTAACTGGGATGACAGGAGCACAATGAGTCATACGCCGTTTCCAAACGTCACGCTGTATACGCACGAAGGAGAAGCCGTCAAATTCTATGATGACCTGATCCGGGACAAAGTAGTCGCCATTAATATGATGTATGCGCAATGTGCCGGTATTTGCCCGATGGCGACCGCCAATCTGCTACAAGTGCAAAACATACTAGGCGACCGGGCAGGTCGTGATGTCTTCATGTATTCGATTACACTGGAACCCGAACGAGATACTCCGAAAGGACTCAAGCAATACGCAGAGCGCTATGGAATCAAATCGGGCTGGAAGTTTCTAACCGGCGCACCGGAAGATATCGAATTGGTTCGTTTCCGACTCGGCTTCTTTGATCGCGAGATCGAACTCGACAAAGTCAAAGAAAACCATACCGGAATGGTACGCGTCGGCAATGTCGCACTCAATCGCTGGAGCATGGCGCCTTCTCTGGCGGATCCTTATCAGATTATGGCCACCATCAACCATCTGGACCCGAAGGCTGTGCATACTGCCTATGAGGAAGAATCGACTTAAGTGGTTGTAGGTAGTTAACTTGGTTGTGATTTCCTCGATGCTATGAATGGGAGTTCCGTGGCAGTGAGGAAAAGTGGGGGGGGGAGGAATTTCGGCATACTTAGTCAGTTGATTAGGTATGCCGAATTCTTATCTATCAGTGAATACTGAGCAAATCTTTGCTACATCGCAAAAGCAGTCTCTCTGCATTGCTGCAGGCTACGTTCGATCATGCGCAATTTATTCAAAAAAGCAATTGACTGCGAATGGAATTGATCACTGGCAATCAGACCCTGCCATTCATCGCCATCCGGGTCATCTTCATCGAGATTGCGCCAAAATAGATGACAAAAACTGCTGAACAAAACTGGCCGCTTTGATATCAAGTCTTTTTTCATTTTATTGTTTACCCAGCGCTGCCGCCTATCGATAAGCGCTTCGGCACCTGAGCAAACAACAACCGATAAATGCGCATATAAATCCGTTGGGCAGCGAATGCGCTCCAATGCAGAGAGGTCACCCTTGCTTACAGCATTGTGAATCAGTGCCTGCAAAGCTTGTGTTGACACTTTCAGACTAACACCGGTTTGCAACGTATAGATTTTATCGAAGTACATATATCAATAAAAAACTTTAAAGGATTGGTCATTAACGAACATTTCGATTTATTATCTTCGATAAGGTTCATTTTTGCTGGAAATACCTTTCCATGAAGATATCCAAGCACTATTCGTAGCGTATAAATTCTTCTGCCAATGCATCGGCGCCATGCCGGTCGATCAAAGCATCGATTTCCTCCAGCAGCACATCATCTTCGTCTTCCTCTAATACACCTGCACCCACCAAGCTTGCAGATAAGCCCGAATTCATCGCGTCCTTGATCATTGCAAGCGTTGGCGGACTATTGCGATCTCGATCATTAATCACAGCATCAATCACTCGGGACAAGGGTTCGCTCGCCGTTTCATGCACGAAATCAATGGCCAATGCGGTTTCACCAAATTCTTCGATGAGCGCATTCAGTTCATCCAACAAAGATTCATTGATATCAAAATGATGCAACTGCTCGGATTCAGCAAATGCATCAGATAGCAAATCAGTTACAAACTCATGAATAGTCTCAAGCGTGATGTATTGATCATCGTCTGATCGATTGATTCGGTTTTCAATCAAGACGGACAAATGAGGACTGACGCGCGTAGCAACATCAATAGGATTGCGTATCATCAATAATCTCCCGGTAAATAAATATAGTTTAGCGATTGAGTGTCATTTCAAGTGTCTTGATAAGAATGCGTACTTTAACCCTGTTTCCTCAAGCTGTGTCCATTAAGGAAGCGCTGATTAATTGACTGCACGAGCGAATTGCTTCGTTGCGCGGTACTCACTCCCTCGCCTATCAGATTGATATGTCTCGGCTGTTGCGTTCCGTGCGCCTCGCCCTTCATCTCGTTCGTTGAATTAATCAGCGCTTCCTTAACAGTCCGTTGAAAAACGTTTTCGAGGCAGCCGATACCAGGCAGAAACAGGCGAAAAAGTGCAGCTTATGTGTAATAAATGAGCATTTTGAGCCTGTTTTTAACACCGTAGCGGCAACGCAGATAGTTTTTCAACGGCCTGTTAAACAGGCAATCACTTCCTCATCAGTAACTTGCGGAAAATCCGTATAAAACTGCCCCACCGCGTAAAAGTCACTGGGTGACGACAAACAAACGATACGATCCGCCTTACCCTGTAATTTTCTCAGTGTATCACCAGGCGCCACCGGAATGGCACAAACTAATTCGGCAGGTTTCTGATTACGCAGAGCGTGCAATGCCGCGATCATGGTCGAGCCTGTCGCCAATCCATCATCAATAATGATGACAATTCGTCCAGCCGGATCGATGGGCGGACGCTCGGGCGTATATTGAGCACGCCGCTGGCGGATGATTTTTGTCTGCTCAGTCACTTCTGCATCAATATAATCCTGATCGGCACCTACTTGCTGAGCATATTCAGTCAGATAAATCCAGCCACTTTCATCTATCGAGCCGATTGCAAATTCAGGATTGCCCGGCGCGCGTAATTTACGCACCAATACCACATCCATTTCACCCTTTAATTGCTGGGCGATCAATTTCGCCATCGGCACAGCACCTCTCGGTATTGCCAATATCAAAGGATTTTTAGCGCGATAATCAGACAGCGCTTCGACCAGTTTCCTGGCTGCTGCAATACGATTTGCAAATATCATGACAGACTCCCTATAGTGATTCTGTTGCGAACAAGCGAGTATTACACAACGTGCTGATAAATATGCTCACGACATCGTGCGATGAATCAGTAAACGCAATTCACTCAATGGACGGGTATTAAGTACATTGCATTTCTCCAACCAGCCGCGCCGCGCTTGTCCGACACCAAAACGCAGATTGGAAAAATCATACACACTATGCGCGTCCGAATTGATACTGATCAGCACGCCCTCTTCCTTCGCCATCTGGCAATGGGTATCCAGCAGATCCAATCGCTCCGGATGTGCATTCAATTCCAAAAAACAGCCACGATGCTTGGCTTCACGAATAATGCGCAACATATCCACATCATAAGGATCTCGCCGCTGAATCAGGCGCCCGGTTGGATGAGCCAATAGGGTAAAGTAAGGGTGATGCATCGCGCGCAATATCCGCTCCGTCTGTTTGGCCCGCGACAGATTAAAATGACTGTGTATAGCGCCCACGACCAAGTCGAGGCGCGCCAAAGCACTGTCGGGCAAATCCAGATTGCCATCTTGTAAAATATCCACTTCGATGCTTTTGAGCAAGGTAATTCCCGTTAACTCTGCATTCAATTGATCAATTTCATCACACTGCTGGGCAAGTCGCGCGCCATCAAGACCATGCGCAAAAGTCAGCCGACGTGAATGTTCGGTAATGGCCAGGTATTCAAAACCATAGGCTTTGCCAGCCAGTGCCATTTCACGTAACGAGTGATGTCCATCCGTTGCCTGGGTATGCGCATGCAAATCGCCCCGGAGATCCGTTTGTTCCACGAGCTGCGGCAGTTGCCCTGTGCTTGCAGCGGCAATCTCGCCACGATTTTCACGCAGCTCTGGAGGAATATAGGCGAGACCTACGGCTGCATAGACCGAAGCCTCCGTTTCCCCAGCAATGCGGGTTTTATCCTGGAAAACACCATACTCATTGATTTTCAGGCCATGTTTCTGCGCCATGCGACGAATAGCGATGTTATGGGATTTGGAGCCGGTAAAATAATGCAGCGCAGCACCATACGATTCTTCCTTAACCACGCGCAAATCCACCTGCAAACCGCCGGCAAGAATAATGCTCGCCCTTATCGTGCCAGCAGATAGAATCTCGACAGTTTCCTCATAGGTAATAAAACGTTGCACTACTTGGCTGGCTGCCGATACTGAGGACACAACGAGCATATCCAAATCCCCGACTGTTTCACGCATGCGCCGATAGCTGCCGGCAACTATAACAGTCAGAACACCCGGTATCGCTTGCAGAAATTTTTCCAGTGCTTCTGCATATTGTCCCGCCACCGCCAATTTGAAGCGCTGCGTCTGATTGGCATGCGCTTCAATGGCTTGTAGGATGTTGGTTTCGGTTTTCTCACCAAAACCCGGCAAAATCCGGATGCGACCGTCACGTGCTGCCCGATACAGTTGCTCGATCGTTTGCACGTCCAAATCGTGATACAGCGATTTAACGCGTTTCGGACCCAATCCTGGAATTTTCAGAAGCTCGGTAATGGCCGGAGGCAGTTCGGTTTGCAATCGATCCAGCAGGCTGCAGTGACCACTATCCACAATTTCCTTAATTTTTCCCGCAAGATCATCACCAATGCCCGGCAAATCAGTTAAATCTTCCTTTTTCTCTAGCATTTGGGATACTTCCCGCGGCAACTCGCTCAGCATGCGTGCAGCGTTTCGGTAAGCGCGTATGCGAAATGGATTGGCTCCCTGGATTTCCAGCAGATCCGCTATTTCTTCAAAGATGACAGCAATATCAGCATTGTGTTTTGGCATGCGAATCCCCCAGTAAACTACGTTGGCATCGCTGCACAGACTAATTAACATCAGTCCGAAATGATATCGATCAGATTAATACATTTTGGTGCGCAAAACTACTACCCTGAAGGGGATATGCTAACTACTCCCCAAACCTCGTACACTCATTTACCTTAAAGACGGCAACGCATATTGCCCATTATTGCGAGCCTGAATCGCCTCTGCAAGGCTCTGAGATGAATTTATTTTATGAGTGCAGTTACGAGAAATCAGTAGTTAAATCGCTTATCCACATATCGATTTAGATCATTGAGAAATTAAATTTCACAGGCTTTTTCTTCGATGATTTCCTTTAAAGCTGATTACTTACCTAGATTTTTATTCCTTGAGGATTGCGGGAAACCTGCCTATCTTTGCAGCAAGGTGCCAAAACTGAGCTTCGTGGACTCAAGGATGAAGTGCAATTCCTTGAAGATATCGGTAGTAAAGGCTATCAAACAACGCGTGTCGCACAGGTAAGCATCATAGTCCAGAGAGCGAATAAAATCAGGGTATGTGAATTTACGATGTCTTCTGCTCATAGAACACCAAACAGAAGAGAAATCCTTGACAAAATTGTTAAAGCGAGCAAGATCTAATTATGAATAGTTGACTGGATGACTGATCATGATGTCGACGCCATCTGGGCAATTTCATATTGATTCCAATTCAAAATGAATAAATTGCATGAGAGGAGATAGATCATGAGCGCAAAAAACATATTCCCCGGTTATCATCAAATTACCCGTCACGATGGCGTGTTTCAGGAGCGAATCCACGACACCTATCAAACCAAAGGCAAACCTTCTGAACCATCCATCTGTCCGCAATGTGGCGCGGTATTTCATGAGGGACGGTGGCAATGGATTAAGTCGCATGCCACAACACATCAACACAGCTGCCCAGCCTGTCAGCGAATTCATGAGAACAACCCAGCAGGTTTTGTGACCTTGCATGGGGATTTTTTCATGCATCATCGTGATGAGATCTTGAATCTCGCTCGTCATGTTGAAGAAAGAGAAAAAACCGAACACCCCTTGAAACGAATCATGGCAACCGAGGAGAAAGACAATGCGGTGTTGATAACCACCACCGACATTCACCTTGCGCGCGGTATCGGCACAGCCATTCATGATGCCTATCAGGGCGAACTGGAATTTCACTATAACCCCTCGGAGAATCTGCTGCGCGTACACTGGTCGCATTAGGCTGTACCAATAACACAGCCTGCATAGTCAGGCTTCACCAACCACTTACAGGAGCATATGATGACTATCAATGAAATATGTAATCGTGAAGTAATCACCATTCATCGCGACGAACCTGTATTAGAAGCTGCAAAACTCATGCGTCAATATCATGTCGGCTCTGTGATCGTGATCGAGAAACGCAATGGTCGTCAGATACCGGTAGGCATTGTCACTGATCGCGATCTTGTGGTGGAAGTTTTGGCCACTGAGCTTGATCAAACAGTTATTACCGTCGGCGATATCATGGCTGCCGAAATATTCACCATCAAAGAAAGCGCCGGTACTGCTGAGACAATCCAACTGATGCGCCATAAAACCACCCGGCGCTTGCCGGTTGTGGATAACGATGGCGAACTGGTCGGCATGGTCACTTTAGATGACATGCTGGAATTGTTATCGGAAGAATTACTGGATCTCGCCAAATTGGTCAGATACGAGCAAAAAAAGGAAATACGGCATCGCCCGTAAATATCACTCGATCATTGTTCCGATGATCGAGTGATATTCACTGGATTGGATGATGTTCAAAAACTGGCACTTGAATTCTTGATAAATACTCAAACATTCGCACTGAATGTTGAAATCGATTCATAAAATTATTATAGGGTAAATTGCCATGGAACAAACTTCCGTAACCCATTCTGAATTGCCTGACGATGTCATCGCGCTGGTGCCAATGCGCAATGTGGTGTTGTTTCCTCACGTCCTTATGCCGATCACCGTCGGTCGCGTCAAATCCATTGCCACTATCGAACATGCCATAAAGTCTAAAACACCGATTGGCATCGTGATGCAAAAAGATGCAGCCATCGACGATCCTGGATTGGATGCGCTGTGCGGTATCGGCACGATCGCTAACGTAGTGCGCCATGTCACTACGGATGACGGCACTCATCACGCCATTTGCCAGGGCATAGAGCGTTTTCAGATTCAGGAGATTGTCGAGGGCTATCCTTTCATTGCGGCACGAATCAGGCGCATTACAGAATCTGCGCAGGTAACCACGCAGGCAGAAGCATTGGCATTGCAATTGCGCGAACGGGCCATTGAGATTTTGTCGTTACTGCCAGGCGTACCTGCAGAACTTGCCCATGCTTTGCAGGCCACGCGCGCGCCATCGGATTTGGCCGACATCACCGCCAGCCTCCTCGACACCGAAGTAAACGAGAAACAGATGTTGCTCGAAACCATTGATACCGAGGAACGCTTACAAAAAGTATTGCAAATCCTGTCTCGCCGCATCGAAGTGCTGCGCCTGTCACAGGAAATTGGCGAGCGCACCAAAGAGCACATGGAAGATCGCGAACGTAAATACTTGTTACGTGAACAGTTAAAGACCATTCAGAAAGAACTGGGCGAAGACGGCGACAACGATCAAGAAATTGAGCAATTAAACGAAGCCATTGCCCGCGCCGGCATGCCAAGCGAGATTGAAGCACAAACTCGTAAAGAATTACACCGCTTGCAGCGCATGCCCAACGCATCCAGCGAATACTCCATGCTGCACACATATCTTGAGTGGATGACCGAATTACCCTGGCGGTTGCCTGAAGATGCGCCGATCGATTTGAATAGCGCCCGCCAGATCCTGGAAGCGGATCATTTCGGATTGGAGCGCGTCAAACAGCGCATTATTGAGTTTCTGGCAGTGCAAAAACTCAAACCGCAAGGCCGTGCACCCATCCTGTGTTTTGTTGGCCCGCCCGGAGTCGGCAAAACATCCCTAGGGCAAAGTATTGCGCGCGCATTGCAGCGGGCATTTGTGCGGGTATCCCTGGGCGGCGTGCATGATGAAGCCGAAATGCGCGGGCACCGCCGCACTTATATCGGCGCCATGCCTGGCAATATTGTGCAAAGCTTGCGCAAGGCCGGTACGCGCAATTGCGTCATGATGCTGGATGAAATCGACAAGATGTCTGCCAGCGCGCATGGAGACCCCTCCGCAGCGCTCCTGGAAATATTGGATCCGGAGCAGAATTCAACTTTCCGCGACAATTATCTGGGAGTTCCCTTTGATCTCAGCCGAGTGGTTTTTATAGCCACCGCAAATGTGATCGACAATGTACCGCCACCCGTGCGTGATCGCATGGAAATTATTGATTTGCCTGGATACACACAAGAAGAAAAACTGCAAATTGCGCTGCGGTATTTGGTGCAGCGGCAAAGTGAAGCCAATGGCTTGCGTGACCCGCAATGTCAACTGACCCCTGCCGCGTTGAACAGCATCATTGCTCACTATACGCGTGAAGCAGGCGTGCGCCAGTTTGAACGTGAAATCAGTCGGGTGATGCGCCATGCGGCGCTGCGCATCGCTGAAGGAGAACAACAGCAAGTACGCATTGATACGAATGATCTCGATGCTATCTTAGGTCCCGAAAAATTCGAGCACGAAATCGCGCTGCGCACCAGCTTGCCGGGAGTCGCTACCGGCTTGGCCTGGACACCGGTGGGAGGTGACATTCTTTTCATTGAAGCAACACGCGTTAATGGGAGTGGGCGATTGATTCTGACCGGACAATTGGGTGACGTCATGAAAGAAAGCGCGCAAGCTGCGCTGACTTTAGTCAAAGCACGTGCCAGCGATCTCCACATTCCATCAGTCCTGTTCGATGGCGTTGACGTGCATTTGCATGTGCCAGCAGGGGCCATTCCCAAAGACGGACCCAGCGCAGGCGTAGCCATGTTCATTGCGCTGACTTCATTATTTACTCATCGATCCGTGCGACATGATGTCGCAATGACAGGGGAAATCAGTCTACGTGGACTGGTGCTGCCGGTGGGTGGCATCAAAGAGAAAATTCTGGCTGCACAGCGCGCCGGCTTGCACACTGTGTTATTGCCCAAGCGCAATCAAAAGGATCTGCGCGATGTTCCAGAAGCGATCCGTAACACCATGCAATTTATTTTGCTGGAAACAGCAGAAGACGCGATTCAGGCAGCTTTGAATCCGACTGACAGTCATTTTGCCCGATCAGAATTCAAACTTGTGTGAGCAATATTGAGGTCAATCAATTTCACTGACAATAAAATATCCTAGTCCGGTCAAATACTAAAGAATTTTCTGAATCCAAAAAAAGTATTTTCCTACGCTCAATTTGAAGCGATTGGACTATCATCAAACATAGATGAATGTCTTCGATCAAGGCATTCATCTTGCAAATAATGTAGCAATTTTTGAGCTTGTCTTACTAACCTGTTTAGACATTACAACGATGCATGACTGATGATCAGTTCATTGCAAGTGCGTAATTCAACGACATAGAGGAGATATTTCAAATGCAAAGCGAAGTTATTGAAATCAGCACCAAAAAGTCCAGCACTCCCAGAAGAAGAAAAAACACCCACACAGATCAATCGATCAACGCATCAAAAGAGCTTGATCGTCAGGAAATGATTGCCACCGCCGCTTACTATCGAGCCGAGAAACGCGGTTTTAGCGGCAATGCAGCGGATACTTTGCAGGATTGGCTCGAAGCCGAAATGGAAATTGACAATGAACTGAATATGTTCGATCTCAATGGGAAAGATTTTGCATTTCTCAAGAATAAAGCTGAATAGATGAATTCAATCATGAAAGCAACGATTAGTCTTATACAGGAGAAATACCATGAACAATCTAGTGCGCCGTTCCCCACGAGTTAATGAAGTAGCCCATCTTGATCCATTTGCTTCAATGGATGACTGGTTCAAAGGTTTTGCAATGCGGCCTTTTGTCAATACCTTAGAAACTGCCCCTCTGATTAAAATCGATTTAGCCGAAAACGATCAAGCTTATACTCTCCGCGCTGAAATTCCTGGTGTCAATAAAGAAGATATCAAAGTGCAAGTCGACGGTAATCGAGTTTCTATTAGCGCCGAAACAAAAAAACAAAGCGAAGAAAAGGAAGGCGAACGAGTGATTTGCCGTGAATGTTGTCAGGGTAGCAGCTACCGAAGTTTTACGTTGGATAGCGATATCGATGAAGCAAAGACTGAGGCAAAGTATGCAAATGGCATGCTTGAACTGACGCTCCCCAAATTAAATGGCCGTACTTCAAAACAGATAACCATCAAATAATTGGAAAATTCTATCGGAGGAAGTCTGGAATAAAATTCGCATAGAGACTAATTTCTTTGAGAATAACGAAATGTCGTAGTGGATGTTATTAAAGAAATATCCAGATCTTTATTATGTTGTCATTTTTAATAGGTGAACAATCATGGATACTCATAGCGTTAAAACTCGAGGAATGGGCTGGCTGCGCGATTTACCAGACTTCAGAGACTACACACCAGAGCATGAAAAAATTGAACCCCTGCTCGCCAAGATCAATATCGCAAAACCTGTTGCAGCCAAATCATTACCCGGTTCCGTTGATCTCAGGGCCTGGTGTTCTCCGATAGAAGATCAACTAGATTTAGGTTCTTGCACTGCACAAGCAGGTGCTGGACTGATAGAATTTTATGAAAACAGAGCATTCGGAACCCATACGGATGTCTCAAGATTATTTCTGTATAAAGCAACTCGCAATTTACTGGGCTGGACAGGCGACACTGGCGCATATTTAAGTTCTACTATGGCTGCCATGACACTGTTTGGAGCACCGCCCGAAAAATACTGGCCATACACCACCACAAAACCAGGCCCGGCATCCTCGCCACCGGTAGCAGATTTTGATGTGGAGCCTCCTGCATTTTGCTATGCATTTGCGCAAAACTATCAATCCATTGTTTATTACCGGCTTGATCCGCCAGGAATCACCCCTGAAAACTTGTTAAAGAAAATCAAAACTCATTTGGCTGGGAACATGCCGGCGATGTTTGGATTTACCGTTTACAGTTCCTATCAGCACTCGGGATCCAGCGGCCACTTTCCTTTTCCTTGTCCGAAAGAAAGCACTGTGGGTGGGCATGCCGTTGTTGCCGTCGGTTATGATGATGCCAAGAAAATCAAAAACCCAATTTGTGGCAAAGAAACGACTGGCGCCTTACTGATCAGAAATTCCTGGG
>Ga0209582_1000838_pt1 | contig 16532 bp, 18 predicted proteins | sample KloWWTmetKNB5Kit_FD_187176 | JGI IMG/M metagenome (GOLD analysis project Ga0209582, IMG submission 187176) | Active sludge microbial communities from Klosterneuburg, Austria, studying microevolution and ecology of nitrifiers - Klosterneuburg... | ecosystem: Engineered > WWTP > Aerobic digester >...
CACGATCTCGGGACTCAGCTCGACCAGGCCCCGGCGCGGGCTGGCGAGTGCCGGGCCCGCGGTCGGGTCGCTGGGCAGATCCACCAGTGGCACCTGCCCGACCACTGCACTCGCCCACCGCGCCTGGACGGCCGGATCCTCCCACCGGGCCGCCGCCGTGGCAGCATCCGCCGCTGCCTTCTCTTGGAGCTCGGCCAAGGACGTACACCCACCGACGCCAGCACTGACCGCGATGAGCAACGCAGCGCTGATGACGCCCCGAACCCACCACGGCCCTCGCACGGCGCTCTGACGTGCCAACCATTCGCTCGGTTCCGTCAGATCACTACCCGCGGCAGGTGAGGACGGGTCGGGCAGGGTCCGGTTCCATTCGTCTGCACGCGACTCCGTGCCACCATCAGCCATGAGCAATGGGCGCACTGACGGACCGGATGTCGTGCCGGGCGTTGCAGAGCTTCGCAAGCTCGGCTTCGAACCGGTCGAGGAGTACACCGGACTCCTCTTGGTGGCTGAGATGTGGCCTGACGAGCACCGGCGCTTCGTCGCCGAAACTCGGGAGCTCTGGCTTGAACAAGAGCCAGAACTCGGCGGCCGGCTGTGGTTGCTACGGTCTCCCTGGGTCGGGTGGACGCTGCAGGAGACGTTCGCTGCCATGTGGCGATGGCTGGAGCGTCCCGATGGCGACGACGACGCCGACTACGTGCTGGCGGGAGTGGCCGACTTCCTCCGATGGGACGAGAGCGAGGCGCGTAGGTGGCGTCCCGCTGGCGATGCGCTCGCCCCGTAGTTCCCACTCGGGGCACTCGCCATGTGCGGCACATCCGGACGTGTTCGCTTCCGCAAGACCAGAGAACCCTGGGCAGCCTGGGAACCCCGTCGAGGAGTCAACACATGCTCGGGATCAGCGATTTCGCCTGCGTGTTGCGACCCCTCGACTGACCAACATGGCACGTCTGCTCATCGGCATGATCGCGACTATCGCGGTGCGTCAAAACGCTGCCGGCAGCGCGCGATTTGGTCCCGCTCGGGGGTGCCCGGCTACACGAGCATCCATGGAAGCGGGTCGCTTCGCGTCTGGTTTGCCCCTTGGGGCCGTTGCCCCTGAGTGGCCCTTGGTGATTATCAGGGCATCGGCCGGGCTGTTCGGACCTCATCACGTCGCCAGCTGATGGCGAGGTAGCTGAGGAGGCCGAGCAGGATCACCTGAGCGCCCGTGATCACCGCCGCCCCCAACTCCATCCGGAGCTCGTTGAGGGCCTCGTAGTCGAACGCGGCCACGCCGAAGGTCAGGAACAGCACGATGACGAGCACTGGACGACAGCACCGACCACCCACAGCGTCAGACGGTCGGTCACGCACCGACCGCCAGCAAGGACATGGCTGTGAGGTAGCGGACCACTGTGCGACGGTCCAACGCTGCGCGCCCCGGGGGCGGGTGTTCAGTCTCGAGGGTCAGGTCCATGCACCTCCTCGACTACCGGAGGCTTCATCGACGATGTGGAACTTCACCATGACGTTCCCATCCCGTGAGAGCTCTCCACCTCCGGCGTACACCCGCCGCGAAGCGCCGACGTCGCTGTGTCGCCAACCAGACAGTGCTTCGAAGCTCGCGCTGGAGGGGGTGCGTCATAGCGCCGCTCGTCGACCTCGACGTCGGGTTCCACGCGCCGTACCGGGTGAGGCGCATCACCTCGTGGTGGCGGCTCCAGCGATGGCAGGTAGCCGGTCTGGCCCGTAGCGTCGAAGAGGACGGCTGCGGCTATCCACATGGGGAAGCTGCCGTCCTCTGAGGAAAGGAAAAGTCATGACCATCCTCAACTTCGAGGTCAAGACCTACCGTGTCTTGCTGGGCAAGGCGATCGGCGTGGGGTTCAGCAACCTCAACTTCGCGTCCGCGACCATCGACTGCCGCGGTCCGGCGAACGAGCAGCTGCTCGTCGTCTTCGCCGCCACACAGGCGCAGGCCGACGCGGGGGGCAACTTCACCGACCTCGTGAGCAAGCGGGGCGGCGTCGTGGCCGCGATGACGTCGTTCCCGGCCTACATCGACCTGCTGCGCAACGAGGGCCCCGTCTACGCCCAGATCGACTCGGGGTCGCCCAACAACCTCAACCTGCTGAAGACGGGTGCTGAGCCCGTCGCCGACGTTGGTAAGTAGCCCGTCGCGGCGCTGACCAAGGCGCCGCGGCTGACCGGATCGGCTACACCCAGGATGGGGCTCGATCCAGGGGCCCGGAACTCAGTATGTCTGGGTCTGGCAGAGCCACCAGTCGGAGGGTACTGAGCTGTATCCGTAGGCCTGCAGTGTGCTCCACACAGTGCCGAAGTCACTGCAGAAGGACTCCGCGGTGCCGCGCTCTGGAGCACTCGTGACGGCGAACTTATTGGGGGAGTAGCCGTAGGGGCCGCTGCATGTCCCATCGGTTGATGGGTAGAAGGCAGCGGGCGAGAAGGGGCCGACAGGCTCGCTCACGGCTATGTCGCCGTAGACGCCTCCGGGGTAGCAGGTGCCTGTCGTCGCGGTGTAGACCGTGACGTAGCCGATGTCCTGCTGGATGCCCTGCTTGTTGTAGGAGGGGCCCGAACCGCTGAGCGTGGTCCCCGGCGATGGGTCGGTTGACTTCAGAGCCGATTTCACGCACCACGATGTGGTCACAAGGGCATGCGGGGCGTTGGATCCACCAGTGGCCGGCGCAATCGTGAACGTCGTCCCAGTGATGGTGACGACCACGTCGACAGAAGTATTGGTTCGCGTATCTGTCACCGCGATGGTTGCGGGGCTCTCAGCCGCAAGCACTTTGACGCCACCTGCAGCTGGACACTTGTTCACCGCTGGCCCGGCGCTCGCGACCGGTGCGGCAATTGTTGCCGACGCGACCATCATCAAAGTGGTGAGCAGGAATCGACCGAACACGAGTCCTCCTTGACCTTTGGACGCGGCCTTCACGGCCACGCCAGCGAGGCACACGCTAGTGAGGAGGTGGCGCGAGCGTCCATAGCCCAAACAGGCCAGGTTCTCCTCCCGGCTCAGTGCATGATTCTCGGCCGGTGGCGTCGGGACTAGGGTCGACTGCATGCACGAACACAAGCGGTTCGATGACGAGGCCGCCACATGGGACGACGCCCCCGGCCACGAGGAGCGGCAGGTCGCCGTGGCACAGGCCATCGCACGCGCGGTCAGCCTCAACCCCGGGATGCGTGCGCTGGACATCGGCGGTGGCACCGGTCGCCTCAGCATCCTGCTCTCCGACAGGGTGGGTTCCGTTGTCGTGACCGATCCCTCCGCAGGAATGGTGCAGGTGGCACAGGAGCGGATCGATGCGGCTGGGCTCGGTGACCGACTTCGCGCTGTGCGGGCAGACCTCACGACGGACTCTCTTGATGGCACCTATGACGTGGCCTGGAGCTCGATGGCGCTGCACCACGTGCAGGACCTCGATGCGCTGCTGCGGTCCCTGGCGGGCCTCTTGGTGACCGGTGGTCATGTGGCCATCGCGGACCTTGACGAGGATCCCGAGGGCGCCTTCCACGCCGAGAAGGTCGACTTCGACGGCCATCATGGATTCGACAGGGACCGCCTCGCTGAGCAGCTGGCACACGCAGGATTCGCCGACGTCGCCTTCGTTGACGCCACGACGATCCTCAAGGGCGACCGCGAGTTCGGTGTGTTCCTGTGCACGGCGACCAAGGGCGCATGAGCCGGCGCAGCAGCATCCGATGAGCTCCCACCGACCGGATGCCGTCGTCGTGGGCGGCGGTCCCGCGGCCGGTGCCGCGGCGCGCGCCCTCGCGGCCGCAGGGCGGCACGTCATTCTTCTCACCGCAGAGGACCGGTCCCCGTACGACCGCACGGTGCTGTCCAAGGACGTGCTGCTGCTCCCGGGCGCGACGGTGCCCGAGGTGTGGCCCGCGGGGGATCCGTGGCGCGAGCGCATCGAGGTGCGCACCAACACGACGGTCGCCAGCCTGGACCCCGACGCGAGGCGGCTCGTCACGGCATCCGGTGACGTGGTCCCCTTCGAGTCGGTGATCCTCGCGACGGGGGCGCAGCCCCGGCGTCTCGCCCTGCCGGGGGCTGACGGCGAGGGCGTGCACTACCTCCGTGACACCACGGACGCCGCGGCGCTCTCCCAGGCGCTGGACCACGCGAGCCGCCTGGTCATCGTCGGCGGAGGCGTCATCGGGCTCGAGGTGGCGGCCGCCGCAGCGACCCGCGGGGTGGACGTCGTGGTCCTCGAGGCCGCAGACCGGGTGCTCGCGCGAGGCGTCCCCGCGGCGGTGGCCGGGTGGCTGTGCGCCCTTCACGAGGCACACGGGGTGGTCGTGCGCACGGGTGTGGCGCCGGATGCCGTGCTGCGCTCGCCGGACGGTGCCGTCACCGGTGTCCGGCTGGCCGACGGAACCGTCGTGCCGGCCGACGCGGTGGTGGCCGGCATCGGCATCGTCCCGCGTGATGGGCTGGCGCGGGCTGCTGGGCTGGCGGTCGACGACGGCATCCTCATCGACCCCACGGGACGCACGTCACATCCCCACGTGTTCGCCGCGGGTGATGCGGTGCGCACGCGGCACCCGGGTGAGGCACACGGCATCCGGCTCGAGTCGTTCACGGCGGCCGGACGCCAGGGTGAGGTGGCCGCCCACACGGTGCTCGGCCAGGACGATGCCTTCACCGACGTGCCGTGGTGGTGGTCCGACCAGTACGACGCGACCGTGCAGTCAATGGGTGTCGCCCCGGCAGGCGCGCGCGAGGAGGTGCTCGACGTGCCGGGCGGCCTCCTCGTGCTCTCCGTGGTCGGTGACCGGCTCGTGGCAGCCTGCGGTGTCACCCACGGCCCGGGCATCGCCCGCGCGGTGCGGGTGGCCGGGCCGGCGATCGCGGCCGGAGCCCGCCTCGACGTCGGTGCGGCTCACGCCGCGGCCGGGGACCTCGCGGCGCTGACCGCGGTGCTGCGCACCGCCGCCCGACCCCACTGACCAGCGCCGCGCAGCGACGATCCACCTGGCGGGGTCATCCCCGCCGAAGTGCGTCCTCAATCGCGGCATACGACGCACGGTCGAACGCCACCATCCGCGCCTCGGCCACCTGGGTCTGCGCTGATCGAAAGACCTCCAGGGCTGCGTCGATCGCGTCGGACTTCGGCCAGCCATAGCTGCCGGCGCTGACCAGGGGGAAGGCGATCGTCCGTGCACCGAGCTCGTCGGCCACCGCGAGCGCCCGCTGGTAGCAGGAGGTCAGCAGAGTGCGGTCGCGCTCGCCGCGGTTGTAGTTCGGACCGACCACATGGATGACCCACCGCGCCGGCATCAAGCCTGCCGTCGTCCAACCGGCATCGCCCGTAGCGAGCCCTGCCGGGAACCGTCTGCGGCAGTCCTCCAGGACGGCTGGCCCACCGGCACGGTGGATGGCTCCATCCACGCCGCCACCACCGCGCATTGCGCGATTGGCGGCGTTGACGACTGCGTCGACGTCCTGGGCGGTGATGTCGCCCTCGACGATCGTGATCTCCATGAACTCAACGTAGTCCCGCCCCCCGACGTCGCCGACGACGAGGACGCCGCCGGACGGCATCCAACGTCACCGTCGGCGTGCGGCCGCGACTAGTGGACGGACACGGGCAGTGCTTCGGGATGCCGGGCCTGGGGCACCGTGGCCTCGGCGTGGGTCAGGGAGGTGACGGCGTGGCGGAACATGGTCAGCTTGTGGACGACGTCCTCGCCGACCGGGGTGTGGCCCCAGGTCGAGATGCCGGGGTAGGTGGTCGGCTCCCAGGTGGACTCCAGCTCGGGAGTCACCAGCACGGGGTTCCAGCCGACCTCCAGCTCGAAGCCGGACGGGGTGCGGCAGTAGTACGACAGCTCGCGGTCGTTGGTGTGCTGGCCGATCGACCACATCATCCGGAACCCCTCGGCAGTGACGCGCTCGAAGGAGGCGACCATGTCGTCCAGGGTCGCGACCTGGATGTTGGCGTGCTGGATCCGGGTTCGGATGGGGTCGGCCGACACCTGCCGGACGTTCGCGATGGCCACGGAGTGGTGCCGCTGGTTGACTCGCAGGAACCGGATGCGCAGCTTCATCGGGCCGATCCGCTCGAGGATGAAGTCGGACAGTCGCGCGTCGAACAGCGTCGCGTAGTAGCTGTGCACCCCGAGCACGTCCTTGCTGGTGATGGCGACGTGCCCCATGCCGCTGTCACCGGTGACGAAGCCGGATGCCGTCATCCGCAGCGGTTCCGGGGTGAGGGTGGGCGTGGTGAAGATCTCGGTGACACCGCCCTTGGGTGCGGCGAAGCGCCAGAGGCGTTCGACGCCGCGCAGGGCGCACTCCTCCGGGGTGCCCTCACGCACCGGGAGGCCGCGCGCGGTCACGCGGGAGAGGATCTCGTCGAAGACCTCGTGGCTGGTGACCTGCCAGCCGAAGGCCGTGACGTCCTCGGCCGGGCCGCGCTGCAGCAGGAAGCGGCAGGTGTGGTCGTCGATCCGGAAGCGGGTGACGTCGCTGGTCAGCGTGTCGACGTGCAGCCCGATGGCGTCGGCTCCGAAGCGTCGCCAGTCGGACAGGCGGTTGGACTCCACGACGAGGTAGCCGAGCTGGACGGAGCCGAAGACGTCGATCATGCTGCGGGGTCCTGCTCGGCACGCGCCGCCGAGGTGGCCTCTCCGAGGAACAGCTCCGCGAGGGCGACGAACCGGTCGGCCTGCTCGATCTGCACCCAATGCCCGGTGTTCGGGAGCACGTGCAGCTGGGCGTTGGGCAGGTGCTGCGCAAGGTGGTGCGAGGCGGCCACGGGGATGATGCGGTCCTCGCGGCCGTGCAGCAGCAGCACCTGGTGGTCGATGCCGGCAAGCTGCTCGGGGGTGAAGACCAGCGGTGGCCCCTGGGGTGAGAAGGTGCGTTCGTGGGAGCGGCGGATGTCGGCCCGGGCGGCGTACCGGGCGCGGTCGGCGGCGATCTGCTCGATCGCGTCGCTGTAGCGGCTGGTGTCGACCATGAACGCCCTGATCAGGCTGAGCATCGCCTCCGGCGAGGGGTCGTCGTAGTACTTCACCATCGCGAACAGGTCGGGGGTGGGGGTCATGGGAGCGCCACCACTTCCCATCAGGATGGCGCGGTCGAAGCGGTACGGCTGGGCGATGAGCAACAACAGGGAGATCATGCCGCCCATGGAGTTGCCGACGAGGTGAGCGCGCTCGACGCCAAGCACGTCGAGCAGCTGGAGGAGCGCATTGGCGCGCTCCTCGGCCGAGTGCGCCACCCCGAGGGGCAGGTCGGGGTGGCTCGACTCGCCGAAGCCGAGCAGGTCGGGGGCCACGTGGTGGAAGCCGGGAAGCCGCCCGAGGACGCCTTCCCAGTTCGACAGGGCGCTGACGCCGGGGCCGGACCCGTGCAGCCAGAGGATGGTCGGGTCGGCGGGGTCCCCGACCTGGTGGGTGCGCAGCATCCACCGCCCGAGGTCGACGTCGGTGGTGCGCAACTGGGTCATGAGCGGTCCTTCGCGGTTCAGGCGCGGATGGGTGTGGGAGAGGGGGCGGGAGCGTGCGACGTCGCCGAGGTGGTGCGGTCGAGGTTGCCGCGGGGGGCCGGGACGTCGAGCCCGGTGGCGTCGGTGGCGGCGACGAAGCGGTCGGGCCGCACGACGAGGACCCGGGCGTGGAACCGCTTCATCCAGTCGGTGAGCGACCCGGTGGTGTCGATGACGACGTCGGGATCGTCGGCGGTGGAGAACGACCGCCGGACGGTGACGAACCGGGCTCCGAGCGCCGCCCACGCCGCGACCTGGTGAGCGGTCATCGAGTCGCGGAGGTCGGCATCCGCACCGATCACGACGAAGCCGGACCCGACGAGGTCGTCGAAGCGGTGCTCGCGGCCCTGTCGGTCGAAGACGGTCGGCTGCGGGATCATCCGGCCCAGTGCGTTGCGCCGTCCCGGGGTCCCGGTCACCCATCCCCGCTGGAAGCGGATGGTGCTGCTGCGCGGCAGGAGGATCCGGTTCGCGCCGGGCATGTGCATCAGCACGGGCCCGAGGGCGTTGCGCACCCGGACGAGCAGGGGGTTGTCGGCCTCGACGAGCTGGCCGAGCCGCTGCGACATGGTCGTGAGCATCTGCACGTGCGGCCGGCGCTCGGACTCGACGGTGTCGAGCAGGGCCTCGTCGGCGCGGCCCTGGCAGATGGCGGCCAGCTTCCACGCGACGTTGTGGGCGTCACGGATGCCGACTGCATCCCCTGACCGGCCCACGGTGGCATCAGGTGGGCCGCGTCACCGATGAGGACGACCCGACCCCTGCGCCAGGCGTCGACGTGCCGCACGTGGTGGCTGTAGAACGCCCACCCCTTGATGCGGGCGTCTCGGCGGCTGATGCCGAGCTGCGACAACCGCTCCCAGACGTGGTCCTCGGTGGCGTAGTCCTCGTCCACCTCGCCCGCGCCGAGGGGGATCTCCCAGCGGTGGTTGCCCTTGGCCAGCGGGATGTCGACGACGGGGCGGACGGGGTCGGACCAGAAGACGAGCTCGTCGCAGTCCGGCCAGGGCTGCAGCACCTCCCCGTCGATGACCATCCACCGTCGTGGGCGGGTGGCGCCGACCATCGTCAGGCCGACGTTCTCCCGTACCCGGCTGCTGCCTCCGTCGGCACCGACGACGTGGCGCACCCGAAGTGCGTAGGGGATGCCGTCGGCATCCGTCGCCATGAGCGTCACCCCGTCGGCGTCCTGGGTCAGGCCGGTGAAGCAGTGCCCGAAACGCACGTCGAGCGAGTCGTACCCGGCGGCGTTCTCCCGGATGACGGCTTCCATCTCGGGCTGGTAGATCATCATCGCCGGCGGGTGGCCGAGGACGTCTTGGGACGGCACGAGGCGCAGCACGAGGTGGTCGTCGTGCGTCTTCCAGGTCACCGAGCGGGCGATGTCCATGTCCTCCTTGACGCGCTCGGCGACCCCGAGCTCCTGGAGGATGCGCAGCGACCAGTCGTTGACCGTGACGGCGCGGGCCCGGGAGTACAGGTACATCCTCGACGCGGCATCCCGGGTGATGTCGATGCACGGCTACGAGGGGGCGAGCATCTCGGCGATCATCAAGGAGTCGGGGATCCAGAAGAGCTCGATCTACTGGCAGTTCGACTCGAAGGCAGCCATCGCCGCCGCCGTCATGGAACGCGGCGCCCGTCGCTTCTTCGACGCCATCACCATCAAGGGAACCCGCGGCAACGCCGGTGCCCGGCTGCGACGGTCGCTGCGCGAGGTCGCCGTGCTGCTCGATGAGCACCAGGAGTTCCTGCGGCTCTTCCTGCTGCTGCTCATCACCAACCGCGACCCTGACGTGGCGGTGATCCTCGACCGGGTTCGCACCGAGGCCCGCGTGCGGATGCACGAACTGGTCGAGATCGCCTTCGAGGCCGAGGGTCCGGACGTGGCTCGTGCTGTCGCGGATCGCTTGGCGGGTTTCGGGGTGATCCTCATCGACGGCACCTTCCTGGCGGAGCAGGTCTACGGCGTCGAGGGGCGCAACCGGCGGGTCAAGGACATGGCGGAGTCGCTCGAGCACTACGGAGCAGCCATCGCCGCAGCACGCCGAACCTGATCGGCGTGATGACCTGACGATCAGCCGGTGGGTTTGCGGCCGTGATGAACCGACCCGGCATCCCAGAGCGAGGGTCGGTGACATGCAGGGAGCGCGGCATATCGCGCACCCTGCATGTCGTGAGGGAACATCAACTCGAGCAGGTCCGTAGATTGACCCCCATGCCGCCCGCCTCCTCCCGCGTCCGCCCCGCTGTCGTCGCTGACGTGCCCGTGATCCTTCAACTCGTGCGCGAGCTCGCCGAGTACGAGAAGGCCCTGCACGAGGTCGACGCGACGCTCGAGCAGCTGGAGCAGGCGCTGTTCCCCGACGGCCACGAGCCGGCAGCGTTCGCCCACGTCGCCGAGGTCGACGGTGAGGTCGTCGGGTGCGCCATCTGGTTTCTGTCGTTCTCGACGTGGACCGGCACCCACGGCATCTGGCTCGAAGACCTCTACGTCACACCGGCGCAGCGCGGCTCAGGGCTGGGGCAGGAGCTGCTGCGCACGCTGGCCGACATCTGCGTCGAGCGTGGCTACCACCGCCTCGAGTGGTGGGTGCTCGACTGGAACACCCCGAGCATCGGGTTCTACGAGTCGATCGGCGCGGTCGCGCAGGACGAGTGGACCCGCTTCCGCCTCGATGGCAATGCCTTGGATGCCGTTGCCGGGCGACGCTCGCCCCTCGCCTGACGTCGGTCGCCCGAAACCGGTCGCCTTGCGTCCGGCAGACTGGTGCCCCGAACCGCCAACCTGCCGGACGTTGTGCTGGCACCAGGAGCTGAGATGACCACGCTGCGCGCTCGATTCGCGGCCTTCGTGCTGCGCATCGCCGGCTGGACCGCCGTCGGGGAGGTGCCGCGAACCGGCATCCTCGTCGGTGCCCCGCACACCTCCAACTGGGACTTCATCATGATGCTGCTCATCATGTGGCGCGGTGGCGTCTCCCCCCGGGTGCTCATCAAGCAGGAGATCTTCCGCGGCCCTCTCGGGTGGCTGCTGCCCCGGCTCGGCGGCATCCCGCTCGACCGCTCCAGCCCCGGAGCAGTCATCCGCCAGCTCGTGGCGCAGGCCCGCACCGGCGAGCCGTTCCTGCTGATCCTCGCCGCCGAGGGCACCCGCAGCAAGGGTGAGTACTGGAAGTCGGGGTTCTGGCGGATCGCCCGCTCCACCGGGCTGCCGATCTCGCTCGCGTTCGTCGACGGGCCGAGCAAGACCTCAGGTTTCGGCCCGACCTTCAAGCCCACGAATGACGTCGTCGCCGACATGGACTTCGTGCGCGAGTTCTACGCCGACAAGCGCGGCATCCACCCCGAGCGCCGCACCGAGCCCCGCCTGCGCGAAGAACTCACCGCGGGCGAGGCCAGCTAGGCCTCCGGGACGTTCGCCTCGAGCTCGGCCAGCCAAGGACCCGACCCGGCGTCCGACGGCATCCGCCAGTCACCCCGCGGCGACAGCGAACCGCCCGAGACGACCTTCGGCCCGTTCGGGATCGCCGATCGCTTGAACTGGTTGGCGAAGAAGCGCCAGTGGAAGGTCCTCATCCAGCGGCGGATCGTCGCGAGGTCGTATGCCGGCCGCGCGCCTTCCGGGTACCCCGACGGCCACAGCCCGCTCCCGGCATCCGACCAGGCGTGCTCAGCGAGGAAGGCGATCTTGCTCGGGCGGTAGCCGCGGCGCAGCACGTGGAAGAGCGTGAAGTCCTGAAGGGCGTAGGGGCCGACCGAGTCCTCGGTGGACTGGATGCGCTCGCCCTCCTTCGCCGGGACGAGCTCGGGGCTGATCTCCTGGTCGAGGATCGCGAGGAGCGTGCCGTTGACCGGCCCCTCGAACTGCTGCGACGACACGACCCAGCGGATGAGGTGCTGCATCAGCGTCTTCGGCACACCGGCGTTGACCCCGTAGTGCGACATCTGGTCGCCGACGCCGTACGTGCACCAGCCGAGCGCCAGCTCCGACAGGTCGCCGGTGCCCAGCACGATGCCGCCGCGCTGGTTGGCCGCCCGGAAGAGGTAGTCGGTGCGCAGCCCGGCCTGGACGTTCTCGAAGGTGACGTCGTAGACCTCCTCGCCGCGGCCGAACGGGTGGCCGAGGTCCTCGAGCATCTGGGTCGCCGCGGGGCGGATGTCGAGCTCCTCCCACGTGATCTCGAGCGACTCCATGAGGTGGATGGCGTTGCTCTTCGTGCCAGCGCTCGTCGCGAAGCCCGGCATCGTGAAGCCGATGATGTGGGTGCGCGGCAGGCCGAGCCGGTCGCACGCCTTGGCCGCGACGATCAGCGCGTGGGTGGAGTCGAGCCCGCCCGAGACGCCGATGACGATCTTGGGCATCCGGGCCGGGTCGCCGCCGCCGATGGCGCGCATCCGCTGCTCGAGCCCGGAGACCTGGATGTTGTAGGCCTCGTAACAGTCCTGGGCCAGGCGGGCTTCGTCGTCGGGCACGAAGGGGAAGCGGTCGACGGCGCGGCGCAACCCCAGGTCGCCGCTAGGCGGACGCAGCGTGAAGGGCACGACGCGGAACCCGCCCTGGTCGGCCGCGTACGCCTCGGCGTTGTCGTGGAAGCTGCCCTGGCGGATGCGCTCCTGGCGCAGCCGGTCGAGGTCGACGTCGACGACCGTGCGACGGGGGCCGTCGGGGAACCGGTCGGACTCCCCGAGCAGATCGCCCATCTCGTAGACCATCGTCATGCCGTCCCACGACAGGTCGGTGGTCGACTCCCCGTCGCTCGCGGCGGCGTAGAGGTAGGCGGCGAGGCAGCGGGCGCTCGCCGAACGCGCCAGCAGGTGTCGGTCCTCGGCGCGTCCCACCGTGATGGGGGAGGCCGAGAGGTTGAGCAGCACGGTCGCGCCGGCCAGGGCGGCTTCGTGGCTCGGTGGCACCGGCACCCACATGTCCTCGCAGATCTCGACGTGCACGGCGAGGTCGGGGTGGTCGTCGGCGGTGAACAGCAGGTCGGGGCCGAAGGGGATCTCGCCGTCGGCGTCGGCGCCGGGCCAGTGCGGCCGCACGAGGAACTCGCCCTGGTGACCGGCGCCCGAGGCGAAGTGCCGCTTCTCGTAGAACTCGCGGTAGTTCGGCAGGAACGACTTGGGGGAGACCCCGAGGATCTCGCCGCGGTGGAGGACGATTCCGCAGTTGTACAGCCGGTTGCCGTGGCGCACCGGGGCCCCGACGACGACCAGCGGCAGCAACTTGGCGGTCGCCTCGGCGATGGTCACGACGGCCTCGTCCACGGCCTCCAGCAGGACGTCCTGCAGGAGGAGGTCGTCGATGGCGTACCCCGACAGGCTGAGTTCGGGGAACAGGGCCACCGCGACGCCGTCGTCGTGGCAGGCCTTGACCTGTTGGATGATCCGCTCGGCGTTGGTGGCCGCATCGGCCAGCGCCACGGGCACGGTGCACGAGGCGACGCGGGCGAACCCCTGGGCGTAGATGTTGCGGAAGTCCATGGTTGGCAGCCTAGGGGGCCGGATGCCGTGCCACGCCTTTCGCGCAACGTCCGGCAGCTTGGTGGCTGGGGCAGCCAACCTGCCGGACGTCGTCGGGGGTCAGTCGCCGTCCCCGCCGCTGCTCACGACCTGCTGGCCGACGCCGTCCCACACCGAGGACGCGCCGCTGTGCCCGATGCGCACCACCTGCACCGTCGTCGCGAGCACCGCGATGACACACAGGACCATGACCGCGAGCATCGCGGGTGGGCGCCCGCCCGCGGCTCCACCACCAGAAGCGCCGTCGGGTGCCGTGGCGCGGCTTCGTCGGTCGACGAACCACAGTGCCCAGGCGGCAAGGGCCAGGAACAGGACGAAGAAGACGAGGCTGTCGCCGAGTTCGGCGTGCTCCTCGACGGCTGCGCTCTCGGCGACCCGCTTCTCCAGGGCCTCTCCGCTCTGGGTGGCGAACGGCACCATGATCAGCGCGATCGTGGCCGTGATCGGCGTGAGGATGCCTGCCCACGCGCGGATTCGCGGCGATAGGGCCGCGAGGAGCACAAGCAGTGCGGCCAGCGGCACGAGAACCACGACCGCGTGGACGATGAGCGGGTGCAGCGGGATGCCGCCGATGGTGTCGAACACGTGTACCTCCGGTCAGGGACGTCGCACGGGCTGCACAACATGACAGCCGCGACGGACCGCGCACATCGCGGCTGGTCTCCACTGTGTCCTGCTGAGGCGCCCGCCTGCCTCAAGTCAGTCCTAAGGGAGCGTGATGTTTCGGCCCGCTGATGCCGCTGCGCTTCGTCGTGAGTGCGGAAGTGGTGGCCCTGGCGACCACTTCCGCACTCACGGCGAAAGTCAGGGGGTCAGGGGGTCAGGGGGTGAGGAGGATCTTCCCGATCGCCCGGCGCTCGTCGACGGCGGTGAGGGCCGCGACGACGTCATCGAGCTCGCGGACCTCGCCGATCACGGGGTCGATGGCGCCGGACTCGAGGAGCGGCAGCAGGTCGTCCCACTGGCGGCGCAGGTAGGCGGGTCCGGGCCCACCGCGACCGGTCCACCATGCACCCCACCCGACACCGACGACGGAGAGGTTGCCCAGCAGCAGTCGGTTGACCTTGACCTCGGGGATCGACCCTGCCGTGAAGCCGATGACGAGCAGCCGCCCGCCCGGGGACAGCGAGCGCAACGAGTCGGTGAAGCGGTCGCCGCCCACGGGGTCGACCACGAGGTCGACGCCGCGCCGGCTCGTGAGGTCAGCGACGGCATCCCTGAAACCGTCAGCGAGGACGACATCGTGCGCGCCGGCGGCCCGAGCCACGTCGGCCTTGTCGTCCGAGGAGACCACCGCGATGACGCGGGCGCCCCACGCCGCGGCGAGCTGCACGGCCGCCGTGCCGATTCCGCCAGCGGCGCCGTGCACCAGCACCGTCTCCCCGGCGGCGAGCTGCCCCCGCTCGCGCAGCGCGAAGTGGCAGGTGAGGTAGTTCATCGGTAGCGCCGCCGCGGCCTCGAAGGTCACCGAGTCGGGCAGCGGGAAGACCATGGCGGGGTCAGCGGCCACGACCGAGGCGAAGCCCCCGAGGAACGGGAACGCGGCCACCCGATCGCCCTCGGTGAACTCGCTGCCGACCGGTGCCGACCGCACCCGCCCGGCCACCTCGGAGCCCGGCACGAACGGCAGGTCGGGTGTGATCTGGTACTGGCCGCGGGTCAGCAGTACGTCCGGGAAGCAGACCCCCGCCGCCGCGACCTCGATGACCACCTTCGAGGTGTCGGTGGGGTCCGGCAGGTCGAGCACCTCCACCGCGGCCGGTCCGTCGAGGCTGGTCACCATGGCTGCGCGCATGCCGCCATCGTAGGCACGGCCCCCCGCGCAACGTCCGGCACCGTGGTGCCTTGGGCAACCAACCTGCCGGACGTTGCGCGAGATCGGGAATGCTGCAGCGTTCGCGGGCGCTGCACGTCCAGTGCCCCAACCTCGTCACGCCACCCTGGCCACCATCGCGCTGATCCTCGGGGGCGTCGCCATCGGCACCACCGAGTTCGTGACGATGGGCCTGCTGCCCGAGATCGCGGCGGGCGTGGGGGTCGACATCCCCACCGCAGGGCACACGATCTCCGCGTATGCCGCAGGGGTGGTCATCGGTGCGCCGCTGCTCGCCGTGCTGGGCGCCACCTGGCCGCGCAAGGCCCTGCTCATCGGGCTCATGGTGGCCTTCACCATCGGCAACCTGCTGTCGGCCATCGCGCCTGACTACGGCCTGCTCGTCGGGGCCCGGCTGCTGGCCGGCCTGCCCCACGGCGCCTTCTTCGGGGTCGCCGCGCTCGTCGCGGTCGACCTCGCCCGCAGCGGCCAGGCCGGGCGGGCCGTCGGGCGGGTCATGCTCGGCATCCCCATCGCCAACGTCCTCGGCGTGCCGGGAGCCACCTGGCTCGGCCAGGCGTACGGGTGGCGAACCGCCTACGTCCTCGTCGCCGTCATCGGCCTCGCGACCGTCGCCCTCATCGCGTATGCCGTGCCGCACCTTCCCGCTGACCCCACCCGAACCGTCCGCAGCGAGCTGAGTGCCCTGACCAGCGTCCAGGTGTGGCTCACCCTCGGGGTCGGAGCGGTGGGCTTCGGTGGGATCTTCGCGATGTACTCCTACATCGCCCCGACGGTCACCGAGGTGACCGGCCTGCCGGCATCCGCCGTGCCGATCTTCCTGCTCGTCTACGGCGTCTCGGGGCTCATCGGCAACATCGTCGCCGGTCGCATGGGGGACTGGTCGGTCATCCGCTCGATCGTCATCGGCCTGGCCGGCATCGGCGTCGCCCTCGGGGTGTTCGCGGCGGTTGCGTCGTATGCCGTTGCGGCCCTGGTCGTGCTCGCCCTCATCTCGGTGCTGGCGTCGGTTCTCGTCATCAACCTGCAACTGCGCCTCATGCAGGTCGCTGGATCGGCGCAGACCCTGGCCGCGGCCAGCAACCACGCGGCGCTGAACCTGGCAAACGCCCTCGGCGCCTGGCTCGGCGGGCTCGTCATCGCCGCTGGCTTCGGCTACCGCGCGCCCTCGGTCGTCGGGGTGGGCCTGGCCGCGCTCGGCCTGGTCATCCTCGGCATCTCCCTGCTCATCCACCGCCGTGACCACCCCGGGCGCGTGTCGATCCGGCCCGGTGGCCCGTCCGGTCGTGACGCCTCCTCCTCAGTGGCGCAGGTCTCCTGACGCAACCGGGACGGCATCCGGTGGTGGTCCGTAGGGTGGCGGTATGCCGAGCACCCTCACGTGCCGGGTCGAGGGCGGCGTCGCCCAGGTCCGGCTGAACCGCCCCGACAAGCTCAACGCGTTGACGCTGGACACCCTCGAGGATCTCGTCGCCACCGCCCGCGACCTCGACCGCGACCGGACCCTGCGGGGTGTCGTCATCGCCGGCGAGGGTGACTCGTTCTGCGCCGGCCTCGACTTCGCGACGGTGCTGAAGAACCCGCCGCGGGTGGCCCGATCCTTCGTGCCGAACCCCTGGCGCGGGACCAACCTGTTCCAGGAGGCCTGCTGGGCG
>Ga0209582_1000841_pt1 | contig 16494 bp, 11 predicted proteins | sample KloWWTmetKNB5Kit_FD_187176 | JGI IMG/M metagenome (GOLD analysis project Ga0209582, IMG submission 187176) | Active sludge microbial communities from Klosterneuburg, Austria, studying microevolution and ecology of nitrifiers - Klosterneuburg... | ecosystem: Engineered > WWTP > Aerobic digester >...
CTTGATGGCAAATCCAGCCGCACGAACTTGTAAGAAAATGATGAACCTATAAAAAACCCTCTTTGTGAGAGGTTTTTTATAACAAAATTTCACATAATTTATTTTTTATTTATATACATGTGTTATTTTTTAACACATGCTATCTACTTTTTCTCGCGTATACAGCGCGCAACCATTTCAACTACAAGGACACATAGTTACTGTAGAGGTTGATATTACAAACGGATTACACAGTTTTACTATTATTGGATTACCTGATAAAGCTGTGGAAGAATCTCGTGATCGTGTTTCCAGTGCAATAAAAAATTCGGGATTTGTGTCACCAAAACAAGAAAATTTTAAAACTGTTGTATCTCTTGCTCCGGCAGAATTGAAAAAAGAGGGTTCATATTTTGATCTTGCAATTGCGCTTGGTTATCTACTATCGTCTCATACAATCGATTTTGATCCAGAACAAATAATATTCCTAGGAGAACTCTCGCTTGATGGAAGCGTACATAGCGTTGGTGGAGTATTACCATTGGTACAACATGCAAAACAAAAAGGTTTCACCGAGGTTTTTGTACCAAGAAAAAATGCAAGCGAAGCGGCGTTAGTTGATGAAATAACAATTTATGCAGTTGATACACTACAACAAGTCGTAAATCATGTAACCAGTAACGAGAAAATACAACCAGAACCGAAAACTCAGATTGATTTTAATGATACATGTGAATCGGTAACTGATTTTTTTGATATTAAAGGACAAGAAATTGCAAAACGAGGACTTGAAATTGCAGCTGCTGGCGGGCACAACATATTAATGTATGGACCTCCGGGAACAGGAAAAACAATGCTAGCACGGGCGTTCACTGGAATATTACCAATATTATCACTTGATGAAGCATTGGAAGTAACTGGTATTCATAGTATTTCTGGAAAACTACAGCAATCACTCATTATTCATCCTCCGTTTCGTGCACCTCATCACACTTCCAGCTATGTTTCATTAATTGGTGGTGGATCAATTCCAAAACCTGGTGAGGTAACTCTGGCCCATCGTGGAATATTATTTTTAGACGAGTTTCCAGAATTTGAGGGGCGGGTATTGGAATCATTACGACAACCTTTGGAAGATCGTGTTGTAAATATTTCCCGAGCAAAAGGGAATGCAGTATTCCCATCACAATTTATACTGGTTGCAGCGATGAATCCATGCCCATGCGGAAACTCTGGGTCATTACATAAAAAATGTATCTGCACACAAAACGACATCGCGCGTTATAACCGAAAAATTTCTGGACCTATCATGGATCGGATCGATTTATGGATTCCCGTTGAACACATTGATTATGAGAAACTGAGCAATCACCACGATGCAGAGAAAAGTAATGATATAAAATTACGAGTAAAACAGGCACGAGATAATCAGTTCAAGAGATTTGATACTTATAAGAAATTAAATGCGCATATGCAATCAAAAGATGTCGAACAATTATCTATTACAGATGAAGCAAAACAAACATTAAACAAGAGTGCTCAAGTTATGAAATTATCACCTCGTGCGTACCATCGCGTCATAAAACTTGCTCGCACAATTGCAGATTTAGAGCAGTCAGAAGAAATAAACGAGGGACATATTCTTGAATCACTCCAATATCGACCAAAATAAAAAACCGCACTGCGGTTTTTTATTATCTTCTTGTATAACCCATCATTGGAGTTTTAGCGCCACGAACTTCAAAGTGTAGGTGTGGCCCTGTTGATCGTCCCGTACTTCCCATACCACCAATAACTTGGCCTCGGTCGACTTGTTGTCCGACTGAAACTTTTACACTTGATAAATGGGCGTATAGTGTTTGCGTTCCGTTATCGTGTTGAATAATAACCATTTCGCCATAACCACCATTAAATCCTGAAGATTTTGCAACAATTACAGTACCTGGTGCAGATGCTAAAATTGGAGCACCCATTGCCTGGCCTCGTGGAAGACTAATATCCAATGCATGGTACTGATCGTGATATCCTTGAGTTAATATTCCGTTTACCACAGGTCGAGCATAGTACCCACCTGAGACTGGTTGTGTGTTGCTTGACGATGACTTACTACTTGAAGTAGTAGAAACTTTTACTGTTTTAGTCTTAATTTGTTCTGTTGGAATATTCATTTCTCCATCTGGAACAATAATATATTCACCAGCGGTCAGCTTTTCTCCTGACTCGAAGCCGTTGAATGATGCGATATCGTCAGCATCTGACTTATATCTCTTTGCAATACTTGCAAGCGTATCACCCTTTGCAACTTTATGACGAATTCCTGTAATAGGTAATATTAAGAGATTCTGACCAACCTTAATGCCCGCTTTTGCAGGTATGTTGTTTGCCCAACGAATCGTGTTTGGGGAAACGCCGTATCTGTCAGCAATTTCTGAGAGTGAGTCTCCGGCTTGTACAACATAAGTAGAAATTGTATCTTTTTCTGGAATAACCACATTTTCCATATCATATAATGAAAATGGGACAGCCATCGTGTCGTCATCTGTAATAGGAGCAGTGGTGTCAACCTGTGCTAATAGCATAGGTGACCATTTTTTTGCCTCTAAAATAGGTAGTGTTTGAACACTTTCAGATTTTGGAGTACTCGCTGAAGCAGGTGAACTAAATAATCCAGCAGAAACAAGATCTGGGTGAATAATCCAGATCGAAATCGCTCCTAGGAACGCGGCGCTCACAGCTTTTTTAAACAAAGAATTTTTAGGAGAAGGTATAATAAGCCAAAATAATATAAAACATATTCAAAGCGACCAAGATAATCATTAATTATAAGGATTTGAATAGTTTTTTACGGTCAGTCTCAGTCATTCAATCGTGTCTGTCGTGCTACTGGTCGGAAAAGGGGTGTTACCCACTTATGCTTCTAAGGGTAACACAGGATGAGCTATCAGCAAGGATAAAAAACTATAATGATATAAATATAATATCTTGTCAAAAAGAAGTATTATACTTTCTTGAAAAAGCTAAATAGAGTATGATGTAATCATGAACTTGCCTGTTGTCCCTAAAAAATCCCTTGGTCAAAACTTTCTAAACTCCGAACGAGTATTAACTAAAATTATCGAGGCAGCAAAGATAACTACCGGTGATACTGTCCTTGAGATAGGTCCTGGGCTTGGCGCACTTACTGAAAAACTACTCCAAGTAGGTGGAAATGTGGTAGCCATTGAAAAAGACGATACATTATATAGTATTTTATCTGAAAAATTCGCAAAGCAGATTAAAACTGGACAATTAATCCTTATAAATCAAGATATTCAAGATTTTGATCCTGAAACACTGCGAAAAAATAAGAATTCAAAGTATACAATCGCGGCAAATATTCCTTATAACCTAACAGGGCTAATCATCCGAATGTTTCTAAGTGGTCCCTACCAACCCAGCAAGATGGTGCTATTGGTCCAAAAAGAGGTTGTTGACCGTATCCTAGCGCATGATAAGAAAGAATCTCTTCTTTCTTTGAGCGTAAAGGTGTATGGAACACCAAAACGCATTACTAATGTTGCACGAGGAAATTTTAATCCTGTGCCACGCGTGGATTCTGCAGTTTTTTCTGTTGAACATATATCACGGGACCGATTTCCAAACGCAGAATTTGAAGAATTATTCTTTAAAGTGATTCATGCTGGATTTGGCCACAAGAGAAAGATGTTAATAAGAAATTTAATTGATGAACAATTAGGCAATCGAGAATTATGGGAAACGCAATTCAAAAATCGATCATTAAAAGTTACAGTACGGTCCGAAGAATTAACCGTAGATGACTGGATTTTTATTACCAATGTATTGTATAATAAAAACTAATATGAATACACCTGATTCAAAAAAAGATACGATTAATATTGATAAAAATATCTCAGCAATTATCCGTCCGTGGGAAAAATATTTACCAAGCAAACGAATACGAATAGTAGTGGGTATTATCATATTGATTGCCATCTTGTATGCATTAAAAAATCCTATTCTGCAATTAAAAGATTTAGTATTTAATAGAATTTCAGTTCGACCCGACTTAGAACTTGTTCAGTCGACTGTTAACCAACGGCAAGTGCCGTTAAGTGTAGATAAAGATACTGATGGTGACGGACTTGCAGACTGGCAAGAATCTTTACTGGGAACAGATCCAAACATTATTAACACATTGGAACAAGTACCTGAGACACTGCGCCAAGTTTTGAAAGATTCCGAAAAACTTGTAACAACTGACGATAAGCTCACCTTAAAAATCTATCAGCGATTACAAACGGATGTACAAGGAACAAATATCAACGAGGCAGTTCAAGCTGCAACAACAAAAGAACTATTAGATCTTGCGGATTCCATGGATAATCAAGTTCCAGAATATACTATTGATGATATTGAATTTTCAGAAGATAATTCGATATCTGACTATAGAAGTAAAATACAAAGGGCGCAGAAAGTTATCATTCTAAGTGATGCGTCGATAAAAACTATTTATGAAAGCTTGTTCAGTGGAAAACGAAGTATTGAGTTGGGGGTATTTCAAAACAGTCTAAACGAAACCATTTCAAGCGTAAAAGCAATACCTGTTCCAATAGAATTTATAGAAAATCATATACTTCTTTTGAATAATATGAGGAAAATGAGTAGTGCGCTGTCTAGAACAACTGATAGAGCAGTAGAAGAGTCTACTCGGATTGCATTATTTCTAGTTTTTCAAAAAAACTATAACTCATTATTAAACACTTATTCTGCCATGGAGAAAATGTTGGCAACCAATTAATATTATGAACATGAAACATAAAAAAATGACTGCAATGTTAATATTGGTTTCAATATTTTCACCAGGAATAACTCAGGCACAATTCAATACAGACTTACCCGCAATGGCTCAGCGTATTTTAAACATTGTAAAAGATTACGGATTAGACACACTAGCAGGTGTGCTGGCCGAATTAGCTGGTTCAAAAATTGGAAATAAGATTGTAAACAAGGCAACTGGTGGAGCCAGTGGTGACAGTAGCCAAAATAGTTTTGTATCAAGTTTCACTGATTATTTCGCAGACTTTGAACGGAGCAAGGTTGATATGTTTATAACAGACCTAGGAATCTCTAATAATCCATATGCACAGACGATTGCTAAGTCTATGGTTCAAGATGCTGCACATGCAGCAAGCGGGCAAGGCCTGGGTGGATATAGTTTAGAGCAAGTTGTCGGTCCAAACTGGAAGGAATTTCCAGACAATGTTTCAAAGGGTGGAATCGATGGCTTGCTAGCATTATCTGATCCAATTAATACAAACATCGGATCAGGGTTAATTGCTCAAACACAATTACAGACCAGTATCGCCAAAGCGAAGGAGCTTGAAATTCTGAAACTAACAGCACCGGGGACAAAACCACAAGGAAAATGTGAAAAAAGTTTCAAGGATTATAAGGCCGATGTTGCAAAAACAAAAGAAAAAATTGACCAGGTAAAGAAAAATAAAGATGCTGTAAAAAATATAAATAATAATACAGCGCCAACAGTGGCGACAGTGGCGACAAGTATAAATACTACTTCTATTCCTCAGGGGCAGACAAGTAGTTTGACTGGTCAAATTAAAAAAGATAGCGCAGCTGCTTCAGCAGATATTGTAAAAGGTATGGTAGAAAGCTATGGAGGGTGTCTAGAAGAATTTATTAATAACCCAGTAGGAACAACTACAAGCATGCTTTCAGGTGCACTTGAACAAGGTGCTAAAAAACTACAAGGAGCTGATGAAATTGGTGAGGTTATCGGAGGAATGGTATTAAGCCTTGTAAACAGCTTTATCAAAGGTGGTCTTACGGCTTTGAATGCAGAATTTAAACCTTCAGGTTCATCGGTTGGTGGACCAGAGCAACTTGTTGGAAAAAATGGTCAATCCATACCTTGGACACAAACACCCACAACAATTGTTGATATGTCGGTAGAATTTCCATCAGCACTAGCATCTACAAGACTAGAGCTAGACTTGTTGCGGTCTTATAATAGTAAGGTTACCAAAACTGATTCAGCAACATCTGATGATTTTGCTGATAAAATATTGGCACTAGACGCATGTTTACCTGGACCTGATTTTAGATTCGATAAGCGATTACAAATTTACAAAAAAGCTCAAATATCAAAACTAGAACGAATGAAAGAAAAAGGGAACGATGATAATAAGGCATGGCGACAAGCAGTATATGATGATATAAACGCAAGTGTTGAATATGCAACTACGGAAATGCAGCAAGCTACCCAACGACCAGAATTAAACATACCAGGAGCCTCTGTGATGCAATCTTCGATTTCTGTTATCACCAGAGTTCGTGATGCTTTCCAAGAACATCAACGAGAATTAATTAAAAAGCAAAGTACATTAAATATTCTAAACCAAGTAGAAAGCCAACTAAAAGGTAATGTTCGCGAGTTAAATGCTATTGATCCAAGCCTACGGGTTCCAGAATATATAACATTTACTGATTCGGGTTGGGAACGACTATCAGCAGCAGAACAAAAAACATTTATTGACTGGGCAAAACGAATGCGTGGATTACCTGCAAAGGCTCCTATTATTGAATCAGAATGGAACGCTTTATCAGCTGCTGATAAAAAAACAGTTCTCGATTGGGCAAAAGACATTACAGCGGGTTCCGATCAGTCATCATATGATCCTACAATTCCTGATAAGGAATTTGTGTTGGCAACAGTATGGTTACTATCTGGTGTACAGTCTCGAGACTTCAGTGTAGATTCAGAATCATCGTGTGATATAAACTGTACTTCTAAAAAAACATTCGCACTAGATGCATTGTGGAATGTATGGATCTATCCAGAAAACTATATAAAGAACTGGGACTCAGAAAGCGCCCCTGCAGTTGAATACCAAAAGAGAAAAAATGCAGCTCGAACATTGTATAATTCAGTTGTTAATGATATTTCCATTCCTTATACCATTAACAAAGCAAGTATTGAATTAAAATCATTGGAAACCGATATTCAACAAATTACACTTTTAACAAGTGATTGTAATTTAATTAAATCAATCATAAGAAATAATTCAGCCCTACAAACAGATCCTAATGGTCATAAAAAAATGGCAGATATTTTAAAAGCTAGGAAAAATGAGTTTAAAACTCCAGAGATAAAAAGTGCTATGGAAAACTCTATTAGCATACTATCCGATCCAATCAATTATTATCAAAACCAACCAGAGAATAGTTGTACTGGGACAGATATGAGATGTAAACAAGATATTGGTATAGAAGGAGCAACAGATGATAATGATAATCCAAAAAATCCTGGCTTAACAGCGATAGCAGAATTCTATCAGGTAGATATCCCAAAACATGTCTGGGGATTAATCGCTCAGAGCGATAATGATCAGGGTGATATCTCAATGTGTCGACTAAATATGTTTGTTCGTGAATATGTGTCATATACATCAAAACCATACAAGCCAATTCTGTGCGATCCGGCGGGGTGGATGCGTATGTCTAAAAAATCATTAGTGAGTTATTTGTTTACAGATAGTATCTAATAAAAATCAGCCTGACTTGGCTGTTTTTTATTAGAAAAATATTGTTGTAAATGAATAATATGGTATACTTTTTATTGATTATGAAGAAATTCTTTCATGGGTTGATTTTATTTGCAGTACTGATTGGAACATTTGCTCCCATCAGTTTTTCTGCGGCACCCTATGTTAATATTGCTGCAGCAGGTGGGGAGGATAGTATTTCTACAACATTTCAAAAGGAGATAACCATTGAGAAAAACATAGGAACATTGAATGGATTTAATCTAATCACTTATGTTAAATATGGTGCTGATGGTACTAATATTGTTATGGGTGACGATTCTTATCATGTAAGAAGCAATATTGATCTTCGGTATAATGTAAAACAGATAAGTCCTACTTCAAAAACAATAGCCGATGACTTGGAGTTCGATTCGACCCAGGGTAATATAAACGATACAATATTCAAGAATAATACTGTTACACAGGCAAAGCAGTCGTTAATAATCTCCGAAGACGGTATTTATGAGGCATATTTTTGGGAAGATTATAACTTAGCATTAAACGACATAATATCTTCTAAGCTTAGGTTTGAGCTTAAGGCCGGAGAGATCGTATCGCAAGAAGTGATAAAAGTGGCCAGCAATGTCCGCGGTGATACTGTTCCTGTTTTTTCAAAATTAAGCGTTGTAGAACCTAATCCTGATAAACCTGGATCACTGCAATTTAAATTCACTTTTGAATATCAAAACGCAAGTAAATCTACTAGTGACAGTGTTACAGATGACCTTGTCCTACATATAGCAGATAGAGGTGGCGCAAACCCTATCGATTCACCAATGCCATATGACAAGAAATATAATTCGCCGACGGCATTAATATCTGAGACAAAGATTTATGATAATGGTAAGCAATTAGAATGGTATATCTATAGTAGGAATTTCTTAACATCATCAGGAAAACCAGTTCAGTCTGAGAAAATGTATTACACAGTTGGTGATGCTACTAGTAATATCACAGCAGATGATGAATTTGACGCAAATGCTGCGGCAGCTGCAGCAGAAGCAGGGCGAGGTAATTTATTTTGTGGAGAATGGAGTGATTTAAACATTGGTTGTTGGATTATTCATTCAATTATCCAATTCGTCATTGTTCCTATTCCGTCATTTGTCGCAATCATAACAGGAACATTGTCAGATATGTTTCTTAAATTTTCTATTGACCCTAGTATGTATGGGTACTGTGATGCAGATTCTTGCGATGCAATCGCTGATGGTATTAGAACAGGGTGGTCAATTATTAGAGACTTTGCAAACATAGGATTTATTTTTTCATTATTCGTTGCTGCGTTCATGTTAATAATGAATAAAACAAGTATCGGTGGAACATCATTCGACCCAAAAAGAACTGTAGTCCGCGTAGTTATTATGGCGCTGTTGATCAATTTCAGTTTATTGTTCTGTCGACTCATCATTCAAACTGCCGATATATTCTCTAATATAATGTACAACAGGCTAGATATTAAAGTCACAGGGGATGGAACAGCAGGAGTTGCAGCACAAGCGTTTCAAGCTGCAGGAATAAAATCTCCATCTTTACTATTACTTTCGAAGGTTAATCCACAAAGTATTGTAACCAGTGACTCTGCTGCGCTAAAAGGAGGATTGGCTGCATATTTGATTATTTCATTAATGTCATTGTTTTTGTATTTCATCTTTATTTATTTATTCGCGCAAATGATGTTCGTATTTGCAGGTAGAATATTTGGATTATGGGTGGGAATGATCCTGGCACCTCTTGCGTTTGTTTCATATTCTATTCCGTTTTTAGAAGACAATAAATATATTGGTTTTGAAAATTGGATCAAAAACTTTACCCAACTTGCGTTCCTCACACCTGTATATCTATTCTTTATTTATTTAACACTTTCCGTGTTAGATATTAATATCGGTGGGACAACTCTAACTACGATCGGTAGTGCAATAAATACACCGGAATCGAATTGGTTTGTTAGTGTGTTCTATATTGCGATCAGTAAATTTATTCCAGTTATTGCCGCGGTTTTCATTTTTATGCAAGGCAAGAAAATTGCAACAGATATGTCCGGTGTTGTTGGCGAGATGGTAAGTAAGGCATCTGGTGCTGTTACAGGACTCGCATTAGGGGCAGCAACAGGTGGAATGGCGTTAGCGGGACGACAAACATTTGGAAAAATTGGTAGTAACCTTGCCAATAAATACTCTGGTAGTACAGGTATTGTGGGAAGTGGATTACGAACTGTTGGTAATAAATTAGGAGCAACAACATTTGATGTTCGAAACAATAAATGGGCAATGGATAAATTTGGAGCAGCTACTAAAATGGGTGGTGAGCAAATCGATCTTGGAAAACGAGGTCTCCAAGAAAAGGGAGGATTCATCGAGTCTGGAGACTTCAAGCAAATGTGGCAAGACAGGAAAGCTCGTATCGAAGACGAGAAAGCTACTGCTGCTGAAAAAGCTGCGGAAGAACGCAAGCTTAATCCACAATCTCGTGAAGCAATTAACCAACGCAATACTGAACGACGATTGGCTGCAGCTAAAAAAGCTAAAGAAGCAGAAGAAGCTAAAATCGCTGCAGAGGCAGGAAGCAAACCTGCTGATGCTGCGGTTGCAAGTGTAATTGATGAGGAAACAGCTGAAATGACTAAGAACCAAGCGCGATTGAGCCTAATCCAGAGTGAGACAACCAAGAAAACTCAAGAGCAGGTATTTGCGAATATAGCAGCACAAAAAGAAAAAACAGCGCTCGACGCAGAATTACAACAGATTGGTAATGTTTCAATTACAGACCCTCAATATGCACGAGTTGTAGACATTAATAACCGAAAACAGGCAATTGATGCAGAACAACAAACTCTTCAAGTTAAGATTACTACTGAAAAAGCACTCTTGACTGCAGAGAAAACTGATTTGGAACAAAAGAATGCGAAACTTGCTGAAAAAGTCACCATGCTTTCATCAATGAAAGGTAAGACTATTGATCAAGTTAAACACGAAAATGAAATCGCTAAACTTACAGCGAAAGATTCTCCGGAAGGTAAAGAAGTTGCTAAGATTGAAAAAGAAATTGCCGATAAGAACAAGAAAATTAAAGAGTTGGCTGAAAAACTTACTCAAGCTCGAAAAGATGGGGATACTGCGAAAGTATTTGAACTGGATGCTGATATCAAGAAAACTCGAAGTGAGATTCAGGTAATTCAGGGAGATAATAAAGCGTTGCAGGCATTAAATAGAAATATAAAAGAACTGGAAGATAAGAAAAATAAAGCAACCCTACCTGAAGATATCAAGAAGCTTGAAGACCAAATAAAGGAGGAAAAGAAAAAGACAGAGAAATTTGGAATGCTTGGAAAAGCCAAAGGAGAAGTAGAGAAGAAATTTGGTACAAAGGCAATTGATGATGCAATTAAAAAAGCGGAAGGAGACTATAAGAAATCACAATCAAGTAGAACCGAAAGCTTTGATAAACAGATCGCTGATCAAAATATTCAATTAACAAAAGACAAGTTTGCGCTTGATAATACCAACAAGCAGAATCAGATAGCGTATGCTGACGACCTCATGAGTAGGCCAACTGGCGCTATTGCCGAAACAATCGGTGTAATCACCGGTGGGCGAATCCTTGGTGGAGCAGTGAACAACGCCAACCGAACAGCAGCAGGAAAAGTTTACAAGACTGCAGTAGAAGGAAAAAAGGAGGATAAAAAACCAGATCCGAAAAAGAAACCAGAACCTAAGCCTGACGCAAAACCAAATGACGGGAAGAAAGATGAGAAAAAATAATAATTAGTTTTAAAAGAAAAAGCCTTTCGGCTTTTTCTTTTGCTTTACAGTACTGTGGTGATATACTTTATGTATGAATGAGAAACTAAAACAACAATTTGAAGAGCAGTTGATATATCTTCCAGATATTAATCAACAGGCATTAAAATCATTTGATTGGGCGACACAATTATTATCAATTGGTCATCAGTATGGATTACATATCGATCAATTAGAAGACCTTCAAATGGAAACAATGATGTTATTAGTTGGATTAATTTCTCCTGAACAATATCCAGATCATTTAACTGAAAAACTTGCCGTATCGCCAACCGAAATATCAAAAATCATTGAACAGATTAATCATCAAGTATTTATTCCTATTCACGATTATATTATTAATGGGGGCGATAATCCGATTACAACACCGGAAAATGTTATGGGGTCAGCAGGATTAGAAATAACAACTGATGAAACACCAATTAACACAGCCCCGCCTGGGCCTACAATTAGAACCGGGGGCTCCACACCTATTAATCAAGTAGTTCCAGATACAAAACCAGAAAGTATAATACCTTTACAGTTTCGCCCAACCCCTATGCCAACGATTCCACAATCACAGATACCCAATCAAGTGTTATCACCTGCACTACTCAGCAAAGAAAAACTTGAAAAATTAGTTCAAGATCGTCAAAAAACTATTGATGCAAGTATTCAATCAATGGATCAGAGTAAATAAAACCTCTTTATTGAGGTTTTTATGATATACTTTTTATATGCGATTTGAAGTTCCACAATTCATTGATATTCAAGACAAAATTTTTGGACCATTAACATTTAAGCAGTTTATTTATGTTGCAGGTGGTGGTGGTTTATGTTTTGCAATCTATAAATTATTGCCAATTTATTTTGCAATACCAATTATGCTTGCTATTGCTGCATTGGCATGGGCATTGGCTTTTTACAAATTAAATGGTCAAGCTTTTATTACAATTGGGCAAGCATTTTTAGTGTATATAACAAAAAATAAATTATATGTCTGGAAGCGAGAGCCAAAAAAGAATCCTGTTTCACCGATTCAAACACCAGAAATTACAACACAAAAAACAACTGAAGAACCTATGACCGCTCGACGCATCCAAGATCTCGCTCGTAATTTGGATATTTTAGATAAAACACGCTATAATTAATCAACATGGCACAGACACCTTCACAAAAATTTGTTCCCATAAAAGAAATCCGCGATGGAATCGTAGTTTTAACCACCGGTGAAATGCGTGCGGTTATTATGGCTACCCCGATCAACCTGGGTCTAAAATCTGCAGATGAACAAGAGGCTGCGATTATGCAATTTCAAAACTTCCTGAATTCGCTTGAATTTGCAATCCAAATCCAGGCATCTTCGCGCAGACTAGATATTCGTCCTTATTTACTATCACTTGAAAAAAGATTAGCTGAAATTCCAGAAGAATTAATGCGTATTCAAACGAAAGAATATATCGAATTCATTAGATGGTTCAATGAACAATATAATATCATGACAAAATACTTTTATGTAGTTGTCTCGTTTTCAGGAGGGGGATTAGATCAACAGTCTCAAACAAATTTTTTATCTGGACTGTTTGGGGGAAACAAGAAAAAGCAAACAGTTGGTATGTCAAATGAAATGCAACGATTTGAAGAGTCTCGATCACAATTAGAGCAGCGATTAGCTGTCATCACTGGAGGACTTACAGCTGTTGGTGTTCAATCTCGCCAATTGGAAACAGCAGAGTTAATAGAGCTTTACCAAACAACATTTAATCCAGGAGAATTACACAGTGCAGCAGGTGCGCTTGAGCAAAAATAATCAATATTACTTATGTCCATCTTTTCGAACCTCTTTGGAGGAAAATCGAATATAACAGCACCTATTCCCGTTCTTCCAACGGATATTCATGATGCGGCAGCTATGGAATTACGAGATATTATTGCACCTTCTGCAATCGAGATCTCTTCTGGTTTTATAAAAATTGGTGATAAGATTGCGAAAACTTATTTCACAATGTCGTACCCAAAATTCTTGACCGAGGGGTGGCTTGCTCCGATTATTAACCTAGATAAGATTTTTGATGTATCTGTTCATATTGCACCAATCAACTCTGCTGAAATAATGAAAGAATTTCAGAAAAAGGTTGCCGAGGTACAAAGTCAAATATCAGTTCGAGAAAACAAAGGAATGGTTCGTGATCCAGAACTTGATATTGCATACCAAAACCTAGAAAATTTGCGTGATAGTTTACAACAAGCTCAAGCGAAAATGTTTTCAGTTGGTTTATATATGACTTTTTATGCAAGTAATGAAAATGAACTATTCAAAGTAGAGAATGAAATTCGTTCAATATTAGAATCACAATTGATCTATTTAAAACCTGCACTATTTCAACAGGAACAAGGTTTTATTACAGGGGCACCTCTTGGTATTGATGCATTAGCTATCGGTACAAAAATGGATACAGGGCCCTTATCATCATTTTTTCCATTTATTTCTTCAGAGCTTACAGATAATAAGGGTATATTATACGGTGTAAACAGACAAAATGCCGGTTTAATTATCTTTGATCGGTATTCGATGCCAAACTATAACTCTGTAATCTTTGCAACATCGGGTGCAGGAAAGTCATATGCTACAAAACTCGAAATTTTGCGTACATTAATGTTCGAAACAGAAGTAATTGTAATTGACCCAGAACGAGAGTACGAATTTTTGGCTGAATCTGTTGGTGGACGATATTTTAATATTTCTCTTTCATCAAACCATCATATTAATCCGTTTGATGTTCCAATCCCAGGACCAGACGAGGCACCATCTGATGTGTTGCGATCAAACATTATCCACTTGGTGGGATTATTCCGAATTATATTAGGCGGTCTTTCCCCTGAAGAGGATTCAATAATGGACCGAGCGATTACAGAAACATATGCATTAAAAGATATTACTGCAACTTCTGATTTTACAAAGGCAGAACCGCCATTAATGTCAGATTTTGAAATGGTATTAGCATCTATGGATGGAGCAGGGTCACTTCTTGAACGACTACGAAAATATACGCGTGGTACATGGGCAGGTTTCATTAACCAGCCAACCAATGTAGATATTAATAAAAAAATGGTTGTGTTTTCAATTCGAGACATGGAAGATGAACTGAAACCAGCAGCAATGTATATTATTACGCACTTTATTTGGAACGCAGTTAGAAAAAATATAAAGAAAAGATTATTGGTGGTAGATGAGGCATGGGTAATGATGCAAAACGAAGAGGCAGCATCCTTCCTGTTTATGCTTGCAAAACGAGGGCGTAAGTATTTTATGGGTCTTGCAACAATCACACAAGATGTTGGTGATTTCGTTAAATCAAAATATGGAATTCCAATTATCACCAACTCTTCTATTCAATTACTTTTGAAACAATCTCCAACAGCGATTGATACACTTCAACAAGTATTTCATTTAACAGACGAGGAAAAATACACCTTATTGGAGTCTGGTGTAGGTGAGGGAATCTTCTTTGCCGGCCTAAAACATGTAGCTATAAAGGTTATTTCGAGTTATACCGAAGACCAGATTGTAAGTTCTGATCCAAATCAGATATTAAAAATGAAAAAAGCAAAAGAAGATCGTCTTCTTTAATAAAACAACCATGTTTTTGGTTGTTTTATTTTATGATATACTTACTTTATGAAAAAGTTTCTTTACTCCTTTCTTACAGCACTATCCGTATTCCTTTTTACTGTTCATATTGCTCTTGCTCAATCCAGTGCAGATACAACCACTGATCCTGAGGTAGTCACAATTAATGAGTCTGATATTATCAAGATAAACAGTCTTAGTTATAGCTCTTCAGTAAACGAGGGTGATATTGATGTTATTGTAGAGCCTGAATTTCCTGCTGCATTTCAAAATGTTTCTATTAGACTCGATAGTAATACTATTGATTTAAACAGGTACTCAATTCAGTGGTTTGTTGACGATGTTCCAAAAGTGGTCGGCGTTGGGAAAAGAGACTACAACCTTACTTCTGGAAATTATGGATCAAATATCCAAATACTAGTTGTAATTAGTACTGGTACAACATCTATTAGAAAAACGATAAATATTTCACCTCGAGATACAACAGTGTTGTGGGAAGCAATCAATTCCTATGTCCCGCCGTTTTACCGTGGAAAAAAACTTGCACCTCAAGAATCATTGATAAAAGTTTCTGCTATTCCAAATTTCCAAAATAATAATTCATTAGAACTTGGTAACGCTGTATTTCTTTGGAATCGGAACGGAAATAAAATATTAAATGTAGGAGGATATAATAAAGATTCAATCATAATTGAACATAATAAATTGCGTACATCAGAAGTTATTGAGGCTGTAGTTTCAACAGTTTCAGGCGGTGCTAGTGCGAAAAAATCAGCAACTATCAATATAATTAATCCTGAAATTCACTGGTATGTCCGAGATGAATTTAACTATCGGAGACTTCGAGCAGTAGACAAAGGATTGCGTATCGCAAGCGGTAATGTAAACCTTATTGCAGAACCTTACTTTTTTTCACTTGAAAACAATATTCAAGACTTAGACTTTTCATGGAAAGTAAACAACGAAACTATTTATTTAGATCCATCAGCGCCCAAACATGAGCTGACAGTAAATAACCCCGAGAAAGATGGGCAAGTAGTATTTGATGCAAAGATTGAGAATCCAAAAACATTTTTACAATCAGCAGCAAAATCTGTGACCCTTTATTTTCAAAACCTTAAAAAATAACCTCCTTTTGGGTGGTTATTTCGTTTAAAATAATGATATACTGCTTTTACTATATGAATAAAAAATTTTTACTTTTAATCGCAATATTCGTTCAATTATTCTTTGGGGTGGTTGTTTTTGCTCAAAACCAAGTTACTCCAAACATAAATACCCAAAACACAATCCTCACACCTTGTAAAACAACAGAAAACTGCTACTCACTACTAGAAAGCTTACCTTCAAATGATGAAGGAAAACCTTTAGATTCAGTAGATACTTCCTCTACAGGTACTGGTGGTATTGGTGGATTCATCAACTTCATCTTTCAAATAGGATTAGGAGTAGCTGGAGTAATAGGAGTAGTAATGCTTACAGTATATGGATTCCAGTATGC
>Ga0209582_1000842_pt1 | contig 16472 bp, 17 predicted proteins | sample KloWWTmetKNB5Kit_FD_187176 | JGI IMG/M metagenome (GOLD analysis project Ga0209582, IMG submission 187176) | Active sludge microbial communities from Klosterneuburg, Austria, studying microevolution and ecology of nitrifiers - Klosterneuburg... | ecosystem: Engineered > WWTP > Aerobic digester >...
GAAGGCATCGTAGCCGGTGGTGGTGTTGCATTGGTGAGAACCATTGCTTCGCTGAAGGATTTGAAAGGTGCGAATGAAGACGAAAACATCGGTATTCAGATCGTACGCAAGTCACTGGAAGCGCCATTACGGACCATAGTAGAAAATGCAGGAGTAGAAGGTTCAGTTGTCTTCCACGAAGTATCTATGGGTAAGGATAGCTACGGTTATAATGCCCGTACTGATAAATACGAAGACCTGAAAGCAGCAGGTGTGATCGATCCTACTAAGGTAACTCGTATCGCACTCGAGAATGCAGCTTCTATCGCCGGTATGGTGTTGACCACAGAGTGTGTCATCAGCGAAAAAGCCAAGGAAGAACCTGCTATGCCTCATATGGGCGGCGGCATGGGCGGCATGATGTAAGCTCAGATTTTCATTTTGATAATATACATAGGGGGTAAGATGTCGATCTTGCCTCCTTTTTTTGCTTACATCGTCTATAGGAGTTAGAACCCAGACATAAATGATTTTATATAAATCATTATGGAAAAGAGCCGTAGGCTTGACTCATTTTATAATACTGGATTTCAATCCGGGGAAAAGTGCAGAGTTGGATTGAGTGCCGTAGGTACGGCCCATTTTAAAGAATTGGATGCCAAATTGTATCGTCAATTCACATACTTTATTTTAACATGATTTCGAAGGGCTGCACCCTTCGATGATATATTACGATTCTTCAGAGCTTGTATTAATCTATAGTATTGTGGATTTCCCTTTTTCTTTCAGTCCTGAATGGGCGTGAGAAATTTCCGAGGTGAGCAAACGCAGCTCCAAAGGAGTGAAGAAGGGTTGCCATCTTCGGTGAGCGAACTGTGAGCCCCGCGAACAGCTTATATAAATAAGGTTAGCGTAAAATCGAAAATGGCTGAGCTATTTTAAAGGCCAAATTATATTAACAGCACAAATCAGTTTCTAAAAATTAGTAGTCTAAGGGCTACCTGCTTCGCACCCCTGCACGCTGTCGCTACAGCACTTCGGGTTCAGGCGCTCATTTCTTGCCTCGAGCCGGCAGGGCTTTTACTTTTTTTCAGTCGCCAAAAAAAGTAAACTATGAGCGAACAAGCTCCGTAGGAGTGAAGATGGATTGCCATCTTCAGTGAGCGAACTGCGAGCATCGTGAGCAGCTTCCGTGCATGAAGTATAGTGTAAAATAACCCTTCGACTATTTATTCTGAACACTATATCCTAAGATTAGCAAACATCTGCTTTTTATAAATAATTGACAAAGAACTATCGCTGGGTAACGGCTTTTTTCCCTCTGACTTGTTCCTATTGCAAAACTCGACTAACTAAAGACCAAAGCGAAGCGAGCCAAAGACCAATGCGCAGCGAACTAAAGACTAAAGCGAAGCGACCCAAAGACCAAAGCGAAGCGAGCTAAAGACTAAAGCGCAGCGACCCAACGACCTAAGCGAAGCGACCCAAAGACCAAGTGTGGCGACCCAAAGACTAAAGCGCAGCGACCCAAAGACCAAGTGTAGCGACCCAATGACCAAAGCGAAGCGACCCAAAGACCAAGTGTAGCGACCCAAAGACTAAAGCGCAGCGACCCAAAGACTAAAGCGAAGCGAGCTAAAGACTAAAGCGAAGCGAACCAAAGCGCAGCGACCCAACGACCAAAGCGAAGCGACCCAAAGACCAATGCGTGAGGGGCCGAAAGGGCCACGGTGCTGAGGGCGGCAATAACCATATATATTCTATGGAGTAATGTCAATATTCAACTCAGTATACAAAGTAGAGGAACCTATTATATTAGCCCTTAGCACGGAGCAAAGCGAACCCCTGCAGGTACCGGCCCCGCTACTAAGCGGGGACACGCCCTAAAGACTAAAAAAAGGTGACAAGTGACAAATTACTTGTAAAATGTTCTACCTGCTAGAAACTAAATACCCAAAATGCTAAAGGACCAGTGCGCTTCAAAACACCAGATTTTGCCTAACTACCCAATTTCTTGAAAATTTTCATAACACTATCTTTGTAAATCTAAAAATAGTGTTACCTTTGCGGTCTGAATTTTTTTCAGATGGCTTCGTAGCTTAATTGGATAGAGCATCTGACTACGAATCAGAAGGTTGCAGGTTCGAATCCTGCCGAGGTCACGATTAGCAATCTGGTAATTTTAAATATAAAGATACAATGTCAAGAGTCTGTCAACTCACTGGAAAAAGGCCTATGGTAGGCAACAACGTCTCACATTCAAATGCTAAGACGAAGCGCCGCTTTCTGCCCAATCTACAGAAAAAGAAATTTTATATACCTGAAGAAGATACTTGGGTTACGCTCAAGATATCTACAAGTGCCATCAGAAATATCAATAAGATGGGTATTTCAGCCTATCTGAAGAAGCTTGGTAATACGCCCGGTAACATCAACATTTATTATTAATAATATAATCGCAGTAGTATCCAATGGCAAAGAAAAGTAAAGGCAACAGGATTCAGATCATCTTGGAGTGCACCGAGCATAAAGCAACCGGTCTTCCGGGTACTTCACGCTACGTGACTGAAAAAAATCGGAAAAATACTCCCGAACGGATTGAACTAAAGAAGTTCAATGCAGTGTTAAAGAAGATGACTGTTCATAAAGAAATAAAATAAAAAATGGCTAAGAAAGTTTCCAAAAACGCAAGACTTGCTCAGAGGGCTGCGAACGTAGGCTCGGGTAGGGATTTTGTAAAAGTGATCAAAAGTGTCAAAGATCCTGTCAAGGGCACTTACTCCTATAAGGAAGTGATGATCCACAAGGATAAAGTAAAAGATTTTTTGGGTAATTAATTTACCCAAATAACATGGATAAAAAGAAAGGCTTTTCCTGCAAGGGTAAAGCCTTTTTTGCTATGTGTACTATTTAAGCGTGACTTAGTATGTGATGCAAAACCGATTCATTAAACATAAAGTAAGTTATATCATTTCTTATCTAACCAATTATATACAAAGTGAGTTTTTTCAACAAATTTTTCAATAAAGAGCGTCAACAGGACCTGGAGCAAGGCGTAGAAAAGACAAAAGAGAATTTTTTCTCTAAGATGTCCAAAGTAATTGCCGGGAAGGACACTGTAGATGAACAGGTACTTGACGACCTGGAACAGCTGCTCATCTCCTCTGATGTAGGATTGGATACTACTGTTAAGATTATCGAACGCATAGAAGCTCGCGTCTCTAAAGATAAGTACCTCAATTCATCCGAACTGGATCAGATACTGCGAGCTGAAATCATCGGCTTGCTTGCCGAAAATAATATTGCCGAGCTGGAGGATTTTGATATTCCCGACATTCGCCCATATGTCATTTTTGTAGTGGGTGTCAATGGCGTAGGAAAGACTACTACCATAGGCAAATTAGCACATGCCTTTAAGAAGAAGGGCTACAAAGTGGTATTGGGAGCCGGTGACACCTTTCGTGCTGCAGCAGTAGACCAGTTGAAGATCTGGGCCGACCGCGTGGGTTGCGAGTTTTACAGTAAGGGTATGCAGGCAGATCCTGCCGCAGTAGCTTATGAGAGCGTGGACTATGCCATCAAGAATTTCTGCGACGTGTGTATAATAGATACTGCCGGAAGACTTCACAATAAGATAAACCTGATGAATGAATTGGGAAAGATGAAGAAATCAGCCACCAAGCGCCTGGAGGGAGCTCCGCATGAAGTGCTCTTGGTCCTGGATGCGACTACCGGCCAGAATGCCATCGAACAAGCTAAGGTATTTACTGAAGTAGCTGATGTCTCCGCTATTGCACTGACTAAACTGGATGGCACCGCAAAAGGTGGCGTGGCTATCGGTATCTCAGATCAGTTTAAGATCCCCATCAAATATATTGGAGTAGGTGAGGGAATAGAGCAGTTGCAGATCTTTAATAAACAAGCTTTTGTGGATAGTATTTTTCGAAAACCTGCAGCTCCAGCATACTAATTGTTCCAATACAATGAGTTATGTAAGAAAAATAATTTATTTTTGGAGATTGATAAATCAAGCTCGATGCCCAGATTTTTAAATTCAGCGGTCAAAGCCTACTTGAGATTTGCATACAGCAGATTGGTCATTGATCAGGAGCATCCCGAGCGCACCCAACAAAAAGTCTTCGAGCGCCTACTTGCCAATACTCGGAATACCAAGTATGGGCGACAACATAGTCTACATAAAGTAAAGACGCTCAGTGAGTTCAGAAGTGCTCTGCCTCTGGTTTGTTACGATGATATCAAGCCATACATTCACCGCATGATGATGGGCGAGGCGGATGTTTTGGTGGGAGGAACAGTCAGAAACTTCTCCAAATCATCGGGTACCACCAGTGAGGTGAGCAAATTTATTCCTGTGCCACGCCAGAATATGAGTATCAATCACATCAAAGGAGGTTGGGATAGTCTGGCATTATTCTATCACAAAATGCCCTCAGCAGAAATATTTCATCGGAAAAGCTTGTTAATAGCCGGCACCGTAAAGAAATTTACTGAGAATCACCGCACGTCGATAGGGGATATCTCGGCTTTAATGGCCGCAAATATGCCGGCTATCGGAAGGCCCTTTTTTGCACCGGATGTACAGACCGCTCTGCTTGCAGACTGGCATCAAAAGATAGATAAGACTACCAAAGCGGTTGCCTATGAAGATCTGGTAATGATCGGAGGTGTTCCCACCTGGTTGATCGTACTATTCAAAAGTATACTGGACTATACGGGCAAGTCAAATATGCTCGAAGTATGGCCTCATCTGCAAGGTTATTTTCACGGTGGTGTGGGATTTGACCCATATAAAGCTCAGTTTCAGAAGTATATACCATCGGCTGATTTTCTTTATCATGAAATATACAATTCAAGTGAAGGCTATTTTGCAGCCCAGGATCATCTGGCTGAAGCTGGAATGATGCTACTTATCAATAATGGAATCGTCTTCGAATTTATTGAGTCTTCACAATGGGATAAGCCAAATCCAGAGGTTCTATCATTGCTGGAGGTGAAGCCCGCTGTCCCCTATGCGCTAGTAATCAGTTCAAATAACGGACTCATGCGCTATCGGGTGGGTGATGTGATTGAATTTAGTTCAGTCAGGCCTTATCACATGAAGGTGACCGGACGTACCAGCCATTACATCAATGTTTTTGGTGAAGAGGTGATGGTAAAGAATACTGATAGGGCAATTGGTCAGGCCTGTGAAGTCTTCGGTGCCACAATATCTGATTATACAGTAGCACCTGTGTTCATGTCAGATCGTGAACGAGGTGGACATGAGTGGCTGATAGAGTTTGATCGAAAGCCGGCAGATATACCCACTTTTGCTGCACGGTTAGATCAGTTTTTGAGGGAGGCTAATTCCGACTATGATGCTAAGCGTACCGATGACCTAGCGCTCCTTCCATTAAAATTGGTTTCCATTCCCAAAGGTTCATTTCATAAATGGTTGGAAAAGAAAGATAAGATTGGTGCTCAGTATAAAGTACCGCGCTTATCTAATGATAGAAAGATTTTGGAAGAAATTTTGGATCTTAGTTTTGTAAAGTCTTTTTCTTGAAGAAATCTCACCTTTTCTGTTTAGAGACAATACTACAGCGCAATTCCGATACTAATGGATGAACTCAATGATGAATTAAAAGCAGCACTCCGCGGCACTGACTTAGAGCAGATGAATCAACTCGAGAAGGAGACCATCCTCAATCAGATTGCCGCCATCGTGGCTGATATGCTTGAAACCCAACCCGACCTGTTATTTAGCTATCTCTATCGGCTGGATGTAGATGAGCATAAAATAAGTAAAGTAGTCAATCAAGGTCCCGGAGGTGATATCTCATTAGGATTGGCCACACTTATCCTACAGCGCCAGCTCACTCGTATCCAAACTCAAAAGGAGTACGGTAAAAGATAGCCACCCATGAGCACACTGCGAAAAGATGATGGCATAATACTGCGCACGCTAAAGTATGGCGAAACATCTCTCATAGCTGATGTCTTTACACTTGATGAAGGAATGAAATCATTTATTCTGCAAGGTGCACGTAGTCAAAAAAGCGCTTATAGTCCCACTTCTATCCAAGTAATGGCTATTGTCCACTTGGATTATTATGCAAATGAGAGATCGGGGTTAAATCGGATGAAAGAACTGAGATTGGCAAGGAGTTACGACTTAATACCCCTTGAATTCCCCAGGCGGGCGATTGGTTTATTCCTCTGTGAATTAACAAGGAAATCATTGATAAAGTACCAGGTAAATAGAGAATTATACAACCTGTTAGATCATACACTTCGACATCTGGATCAGGCTAAGCACTTCGCCGATCTTCATATCTGGTACCTCCTACGTATAGCTCAATTGATGGGTTTCGGAATTCAGTGGGGCTCAAACGATACTGATGATAAGTATTTTGATTTATTGGAGGGAAATTTTACCTCAGAGAAGCCCATCCATGATTATTTCATCGCTCCGACTCATTGTCTCCTTTTGACTCAGATTCAAGAGTTTTATATATTCGATGAAAATGCTGTCATGCCAAAAACAAGCGATCGCAAAATCCTGCTTGAGAAATTATTGCAGTATTTTAAATTACACCATACGGGCTTTCAGGATCTGACTAGTTATTCAGTGCTGTTGGAAGTGTTTAAATAGAATTTTTTCTTTAATTATCTTTTTAATGTCTTATATATTTAGTTTGAATATATTTGATTTTTTAAATACTAAAAATCTAGATGTATGAGTGTAATTAAAGAATTTAAGGAATTTGCTATCAAAGGAAATCTTATTGATATGGCAATAGGTGTGGTCATTGGAACAGCTTTTGGCAAGGTTGTTTCTGCTTTCATTGATGGAATGGTAATGCCTCTTATTGGTATGATCTCCGGTGGAATCGATCTTAGTGATGCAAAAATTGTACTGAAGGACGGTATTCCGGCTACTGCAGGATCAGCAGCTGTTCCTGAAGTAGCGGTTAATTATGGTAATTTTATATCTGAGACTATTACTTTCTTAGTAGTTGCATTAGTGGTTTTCGCAGTAGTAAAGATGTTTAACAAGATGCGAAAAGCTCAGGAAGAAGCAGCAGCTGCTGCACCTGCACCTTCGTCTACAGATGTTTTGTTAGCTGAAATCAGAGACGAACTCCGCAGAAGAAACTAAATTAGATCAACCTACCAGACTTGATTGAGCCAGATTTTGAAGCTCTTTTAGTTTAATCAGGCATTCTATTGGCGTCATTGCCTCGGGATTAAGTTGTAATAGCAATTCCCTGATGGCGCCAATAGATGGGTCTGATGTCTCGAAAATGGATAGCTGGTAATTGTGTGCAGGTAATTGTGTTAGAATAGCTTTGATTTTATCGGGGTGGTTCCCATTTCCAGCCATTGATTGTTCCTCCAGCCGCTTCATTATATCCTGTGCCCTATTAGTTACAGATAGTGGAAGACCCGCCATTTTTGCGACATGAATTCCAAAGCTATGTTCACTGGAGCCCGGCACCAATTGGTATAGGAAAACAATCTTTGATTTCAGTTCTTTAATCGCCACTTTAAAATTTTTCACTCGCTCAAGTTTATTTTCCAATTCATTGAGCTCATGATAGTGAGTTGCGAATAGTGTTTTTGGCCTGCCGGCAAGATTGTCATGTATATATTCCGCCAGTGCCCAGGCGATACTGATTCCATCATATGTCGAAGTCCCTCTGCCGATTTCATCTAGCAATATCAAGCTGTTGTGACTGATGTTATTGATGATGGAGGCAGTTTCATTCATTTCTACCATAAAAGTTGATTCACCTCCCAGTATATTGTCGGAAGCACCCACACGGGTAAAAAGCTTGTCTATGAGCCCCAGTTTGACTGCTTTGGCTGGTACGTAAGAACCCATCTGACTCATTAGTGCTATGAGGCCGGTTTGTCTTAAAATAGCAGATTTACCCGCCATATTTGGTCCGGTGATGATTAATACTTGACTTTCATCCGGATCAAGGAAGAGATCGTTAGGTATGTATTGACGATCATGTCCGTATAAAACTTCTATTATAGGGTGTCTGCCTTGTATTATCTCCAGGCAATCGCCTTCCTCCAGGATAGGCTTAGTGTAATTGTACTGTACAGCCTGTGTGGCAAATGATAATAAACAATCCAGCTTGGAGAGTTGATCACAGTTGGCTTGCAAAGTAGAAATGTGCTCATTGATGCTAATGATAAGCTCAAGGAATATTTTTTCTTCCAACTCTTGAATCTTACTTTCAGCTTCAAGTACTTTCAGCTCCAATTCTTTTAATTCAGGAGTTATGTATCGCTCTCCATTCGCTAGTGTCTGTTTGCGAATCCAATGCTCCGGTGGCTCGATGTGCCTATGTCGTGCGGTTACCTCAAAGTAATATCCAAATACATTATTGAACCCCAGCTTGAGGTTTGGAATATGACTTAGTTTCGATTCATTGGCCAGTATTTGAGCCATCATCTCACGGTTGTTTGCTATGATATATCGATATTCATCCAGTTCCTCATGATTCCCCGGTAGTATGAAATTTCCCTTAGAGACAATAGCTGGTGCATCCTCACTTATGGTCTTTCTGATGAGACGACTGAGACTGATACATGGATTGATAGATTCACTGATGCGATTCAAATGCTCCTTTCCGGTACTGACCAGTCTCGCTCTCAGTTCTTCTGAAGCTTCTATAGCACGACTCAGCATGAGTATCTCTCTGGGTTGGATCTTACCCATAGCACTTTTAGTGACTAGCCTCTCCAGATCTCCGATACGGCGTAACTCTGTCCCAATATCGCGAGAGAGATCAGGATCTTCGATGAAAAAGCCGACTATTTCTTGCCTGGATAGGATTTTCTCTCGACTGAGTAAGGGCATCAGGATCCATTTTTTCAATCTTCTGGAGCCCATGGGTGTGTAGCACTTATCCAATACTTCCAGGAGTGATTTAGACTCGCTCTGCTGATCGGGAACCAACTCCAGGTTGCGAATAGTAAATTTATCCAGCCACATGTATTCTTCACGCGGAATCCGTGATATCTTATTAATATGGCTAATTGCCTTATTTTCATTTAGCTCCAGGTAATACAGGATGGCACCAGCCGCTGTAATCGCTGCATTGAGCGAGTCGATACCAAAGCCCTTGAGCGAGGCGACCTTAAAGTGTTGCAATAATTTTTCTGCGCCGGTAGTAGAGTGGTAGACCCAATCATCCAGTGAGAAAGTACTGCACTTGCTTTGGAATTGAGCTTGAAAAAGCTTTTTGTCTTTTTTTGCAAAGATTATTTCCGCCGGCAGAAAGCGCTGTAACAGACTATCGATCACTTGTGGTTCACCTTCGCTGACTATAAACTCTCCGGTACTTAGATCTAAAAATGAAATCCCATACCAGTTTTCATTTTCCCGGTGCAAGCTGGCCAAATAATTATTTTTTCCTTGTTGCAGCAGTGTTTCATCGATGGTGAGACCTGGCGTCACTACATTGGTCACTCCGCGACGAACTAATTTTTTGCCTTTTACCGGCTTTTCCAACTGATCACAGATAGCTACTCTGTATCCGGCTCGGACCAGACGCGGTAGATAGACATCCAGCGAATGATAGGGAAATCCGGCCAATTCGACATTTACCCCTCCATTATTTCGGGCGGTAAGTATGATATTCAGAATGCCGGCTACACTTACTGCATCTTCTCCAAATGATTCATAGAAATCACCTACTCTGAAAAGCACTAAGGCATCGGGGTACTTTGCCTTCACATCATAGTATTGTGACATGAGAGGCGTAAGTTCTTGCTCGCTTTTTTTTAGTTTAGAAACTGCTTTTTTCAAATAGGTGTTTTTAACCCACTAAGTTAAGGATAACAATCATAAATTTGCAAATATTACCCAATTTGTAAGCTATAAAACTCATAATCTCGAATATTAATTATTCATTTATGTTTTGTAAAATGGTGAAATTGTCCAACATTTACAGTTAATTATTTATCTAATGGCAATAATGACATATTTTGAAAATTTAGATCAAAGTGAGGTTACTCAATTGGAGGATGCTTTCACCTGGATCTACTTACTTTTGGCTACAACCACTGAGAAGGCAGGAAGTCTTGAACAGCAGGAAGCTTTACATACCGTCAAGGTAAGGGGATATGAAGAGAATCACCTTTTCTATCAGTTTTACGACCAAGTACATGCTAAAATGGAAGTGAATATTCAATCGTGGATGGATAGAATGGGTGTGAAACATAATGCGGCAGAAAATTATGAGCGATTGTTAACTCAACTCAATCCTATTTTGGCGAAGTTGAAACCCCCTGTAGCCCGTCGAATGTACAAAGATTACCTCAGTTATGCCTACCGTATTGCCAATGCTTCCGGTGGATTCTTGGGTTTTGGACGGATATCAAAGGCAGAGCATGACTTAATCGGCTTACCGATGATCACACCTATTGCTCCGGTGGAGGATGAAGAGGAATAATTAATACATCAGATTGGCAAACACACTTTACCTGCTTCGGCATGGACAGACTGCACTAAATGCAAGCAATATTATCCAGGGTCAGCAGATTGATGCACCCCTCAATGACGTTGGAGAGCAGCAAGCTAAACTGTTTTGGAATAAATACAAGGATGCCGAGATAGATTTGGTGGTGTATTCCAATTTGCTGCGCACCAAGCAAACTATAGATCGATTTCTGACCAAGCCTTTACCCGGCTTGGAATATGCCGGTAGTCGTGAGATCAGTTGGGGTAATATAGAAGGGAAGGTGAATGAAGGTCATGTCTTTGAAGAATACACCCGAGTAACTCAGGCTTGGCTGGCCGGCAACTTTGAGGCGAAAAGCCCCAATGGTGAGAGTGTGATAGAAGTAGCTGTTCGTTGTTCCACCTTTCTCGATATTATTACTAAAATTCCTCAAGAAAGGGTATTGGTATGTACACATGGACGTATTATTCGTATTTTGGTCTGCTTGCTCATGGGCTGGGATTTTACTCATATGGATGAAGCTCCACATAGCAATACGGGTTTATATTTACTCGAAAAAATAGGAGAGGTTTGGTCAATAGTCTTGGCTAATGATCAATCCCACTTAACCAGCGGAAATGAATAAAATAAAAGTATCTGCAGTTAGTTACCTCAATACTAAGCCACTGCTCTATGGGCTGTTCAATCATCCTGTAAATGATCAGATCACGCTTCAGCTTGATGTACCTTCCGAATGTGCACGCAAGTTGGCGATGGATGAGGTGGACCTGGCTCTCATGCCTGTGGGCGCACTGTCAGATTTTAAAGACTGGCACCTCATTTCTGACTATTGTATTGGCGCGGATGGTAAAGTCAGAACGGTATGTGTTTATAGTCAGGTTCCAATAGAAGAAATTACCGATGTTTATCTGGACACTGATTCTCGAACGTCAGTGTTGCTATGTAGATATTTATTCGAGCACTTTTGGAAAAAAGCAGTGAATTTTAATCAAAATAAAGGAGAGGAAGTGAGAGTAGAAGGCACTCATGCTGCTTTACTAATAGGTGACAAGGCGTTAGATCAGGAACAGCACACAGCATATATATATGATTTGGCCAAAAGTTGGAAAGATATGCATGGTTTGCCTTTTGCGTTTGCCGTTTGGGTAAGCAAAAAGGCGTTGCCGCCCTTATTTATTCAGCAGTTTAATGAAGCTCTCCAACAAGGAATAGACCATATCGACCAATTAGTGCAACTGATAGCAAACACTCGACCCCATTTTGATGTTTTCACTTATTACAAGGACAATATCAGTTTTAAGCTGGATGCAGCTAAGAAACAGTCGTTGGCCCTTTTTCTAGAGGTAATCAAGCCTTATCAACAGCTAAAATAATTAAATGCAACCTATCCATACTCTAGGTGAGCTTAAAGCCACCGGTTATGTATACAGATCTGTCAAAGAAGAATTAAGGCAGAATCTAATCAATAAGTTGAAGCAAAAAGAACCTGTTTTTGAAGGTATTTTTGGATTTGATGATACAGTATTGCCGGACTTACAACGCGCTTTACTGTCTCAGCACAACATACTATTACTAGGCTTACGAGGTCAAGCTAAAACACGGATAGCCAGACTTACTCTGAGCCTACTAGATGAATTTATACCCATCATCAAAGATAGTGAACTCAATGAGGATCCCCTAAAGCCACTCACAGGTCAGTCAAAAATAATGCTCGCTGATATGGGTGATGATCTACCCATCACTTGGATGCCAAGAGCCCTAAGATTTGTTGAAAAATTGGCCACTCCGGATGTGAGTATGGCAGACCTGATCGGTGATATTGACCCAGTCAAGGCTGCTAACAACAAGTGGAGTTTTGCTGATGAGCGCTCGATTCATTATGGCCTTGTGCCTCGCTCTAATAGGTGTATTTTTATTCTTAATGAGTTGCCCGACTTACAGCCCAGGATTCAGGTTTCATTGCTAAATATCCTCCAGGAAGGCGATCTTCAGATCAGGGGTTATAAACTTCGTCTACCCTTGGATATACAGTTTGTATTCACTGCCAATCCTGAAGATTATACCAATAGGGGCAATATAATTACTCCCTTGAAAGACCGTATCGATAGTCAAATATTAACTCACTATCCGGATCAAATAGAAGTAGCACGTCTAATTACCAACCAAGAAGCAAATATTTTACCTGAAGTAAGAGAGCATATTTATCTCTCTGAGTATGCGCACAATATACTAGAGCGAATCTCATTTGTAGCCCGTGAAAGTGATTTCATAGATAGCGCCAGTGGTGTTTCCGCCAGGCTGAGCATCTCCGGAATGGAAAATCTGTACTCATCTGCAGAGCTGCGTATGCTTGCTGCCGGAAGTACTGAGACCGGGATTAGGATCATCGATTTTATCGGTGTCATTCCATCTATCACTGGTAAAATAGAATTGCTCTTTGAGGGTGAACAGGAAGGGCCATATAATATAGCACTGGGACTGATCGGCGAAGCAGTAAAAGATGAATTTCTATCCTTATTTCCTGATCCCGATAATAAGGTGCACAAGAATCATAAGGACCCTTATCAGGTTATAAAAAATTGGTTCTCAAAGGGCAATGTCATAGAAATCTGGTACAATGAAACAGATGACTCTTTGTATGAAAAACTATCATCTATAGATGGACTGAAAGACATGGTACTTGATAAGATTCGAAACAAAAAGGAAGCGATTCTCCTTATGGAAATGGTCTTATTTGCCCTTGCAGAAATGAATATTATCTCTCGTGAGATGCTGGATAATAAAGTTAAATTCAGTGACTCACTAGCAGATATTTTTGGAGACATTTTGAATTCAGATGATGACTCCGATGATGATGATCTAAACGACTTATAATATGTATATCAACGTTAATGCTAAAAATCCCGATGACAGACAAGTCAAGCAGGTAGCTGAAATGCTGCGCCAGGGAGCACTTATTATTTACCCCACGGATAGTGTATACGCTGTAGGATGTGATCCCGAGAGTAAAGAAGGGGTAGAGAAGCTTTACAATATCAAGAACAGTGATCCGCGCAACAGGCAGATGACCTTTATGTGTGATTCGATCTCGATGGCCGCTGCCTATGCCGGCTCTATCAGCAACAGTAGCTTTCGATTTATAAAGGATCATACACCGGGGCCATACACGTTTATTATGAATGCCACGAATAAATTGCCACGTGTTCTGGGTACAAAAAATAAAACATTTGGTTTTCGGATACCTGATCATGCTTTCTGCCTAAAATTGATCCAAGAGTTGGGAAGGCCCGTTCTGTCAAGCTCATTGAAAAAACTGGAGAGTGAAATGGAAGAAGAATTCTATACAAATCCTGAGCACATCTATTCGGATTATTCTCTGCTGGTCGATGCCATCGTTGAGGGAGGAATGGGTATGCGTACCAGTAGCACTATTGTAGATCTTACAGGTGAAGAGCCCGAGGTCATCCGTGAAGGACTAGGAGTGATTGAGACAGAATAGTAGCAGCCAATTTTAAATCTTTATCGTTATAGTTTAATTCAGCTATTGTGTTAATTACGTATTCCTTGCCAAACCGACGAAAATGGAAAGTTGAAGGAATAAAACTTTAGAAAAGTATGTTTAAACTATTTTCGAGTTAGATTCGTATGTACATAAATTGTGAGGACATATTTGCTGTGTATAACTAATGAGTATAAGGTATGAAAATACTTCAGCTTTGTAAGAAGTTTCCTTTTCCACTTAAAGATGGTGAATCCATAGCTGTCAACTATTTGAGTAAATCTTTGGTAGAACTGGGATGCGAGGTGACACTGCTTACCATGAATACCAGTAAGCACTATTTTCAGTTTGATCATATTCCTGAGGAATTGAATCACTATAATGCGATTTATCACGTAGATGTTAATAACGACGTGACTGTAAAAGGCGCGCTGCTTAATCTGGCCTCAGGCGATTCATATCACGTCTCCAGGTATCGGGATCATGCTTATGCGCAGAAACTCATCGAATTGCTCGAGACGGAAGATTTTGATGTCATTCATTTGGAAACACTTTATGTGACACCCTTCATCTCTACAATTCGAAAACACAGCAGTGCATTGATCGTGCTGCGCTCACACAATGTTGAATTTGAAATATGGCAAAGGGTAGCCGATAATACTCGATTTTTCTTGAAAAAATGGTACCTCAATTTACTCAATCGTCGGTTGAAAAAATATGAAGTACAGCAACTCTCCAAAATTGATGTTCTGCTGGCGATTACACAGCGTGATCTCAAAACTTTCCGAAGTTTGGGCTATCTGCAGTCAGCCAAGATCATACCTATTGGGCTGGACACCAGGGATTATCTGGCGATGGACAAAGATGTCTTCTCATCACCCTCGATCAGTTTTATAGGCTCTCTGGACTGGATTCCCAATGTGGAGGGATTGGAATGGTTTCTGGATGATATCTGGCCCCGCTTACTGACGAAGCACCCAACGCTAACCTTCCACGTGGCCGGTCGCAATATGCCGGAATACTTCCGAAAAATGCATAGACAGAACGTCACCTTTCATGGTGAAGTTGAGGACGCTAAATCATTTATCAACTCCTTTCCCGTCATGGTAGTACCCTTACTGTCCGGCAGTGGTATGCGAGTAAAGATACTTGAAGGTATGTTTCTAGGTAGATTGGTTATCACTACATCATTAGGCCTGGAAGGAATTGACGCCAAAGACCGTAATCAAATATTGGTCGCTGAAACGGTGGATGAGTTTATCAATAAAATCGACTTTTGTTTCGATCATCCACTCCTTATTCAGCATATATGTCATCGGGCACAGGTCTTCGCAGCAAAACATTATGATAATCTGGAAATCGGTAAAGAATTATTCAGTTATTATAAGTTGAAACTAGATAAAGTGGAGGTCAATAAGACTGACTGAGTAGACAGTCTAGCTCTAGCTTTAGGTCAATAGTTGGTTTTATATTGCTTCCTTAATTCTAAATATCCTCATACCAATTATATCAAGCCTCTAGGATCCGATTTGATTATTTTGGATAGGATTTTCAACCAACTCTTCTATCTTTGACTCTTAAAAAATAGATGTCAGATACTTATGAAATAAAGCTCAAAGTAGAGCTCGATGATAAGAAAGTTCCCACTGCTTTATCTTGGGAAGCAAGCGCTCAGACTGAAGGTGCTCAGGATATTAAGGCCTTTATGCTTGCATTGTTTGATACAAACTCACGCGACACTCTGAAGATAGATCTTTGGACACAGGATATGCAAATTATGGAAATGGATCGTTTTTTCTACCAGACACTTCGTAGCATGTGCGATACTTACCGTACCGCCACCAAAAATGAAGCCCTGGCAGGTGATATGGATCAGTTTATACAGCATTTTGGCGCCCAAACGGGTATTATCCCAGGTGAAGTTTAGTTACACTTCTTCATTGTAGATGTTTGCCATAGGATGGTCAGTTAGTACTTGATTGGGTATTTCGATTACTGTGGTAGTACCTTGACCAGGCTGTGATTCAATAGTAAGATTTCCCTTCAGATATCGAACTCTGTACTCTATATTCTTGATACCCATCCCTGTAGATAATCCCGGAATATAATTAAACCCTCTACCATCATCTTCTACAGTAATGACCATTTTGTCTTCTAGGTAGTTGATTTGCAGTAAGATTTCGTCAGCCTGGGCGTGTTTAATACAATTATTTATTAACTCTTGGATCACTCTATATATAAATAATTCTACATCTCTATTGCCCAGTTTGTGCAGCCCATATACTTGGTAGATGACTTGTGGTCCAGCGGGAGTGGTAAACTTGTCCACTAATTCTTCGAGTGCGACATTCAGTCCATAATTCGAGAGAGTGATAGGCATCATGTCCCGACTTATCTTACGCACTTCCTCACATGCATCATCCAGGAGTTCTTTAGTCTTCTGTAACCCTAGTTCGGCGCCTTGCTGCTCCGATCGAGTAATAGCACTCATGTGCAACTTGATGGTGGAT
>Ga0209582_1000844_pt1 | contig 16448 bp, 12 predicted proteins | sample KloWWTmetKNB5Kit_FD_187176 | JGI IMG/M metagenome (GOLD analysis project Ga0209582, IMG submission 187176) | Active sludge microbial communities from Klosterneuburg, Austria, studying microevolution and ecology of nitrifiers - Klosterneuburg... | ecosystem: Engineered > WWTP > Aerobic digester >...
CCAACCAGCGCAACGGAAGGCTCTACTGCATTGGAGGCCGTGAACACCCACCGGGCATATGCCCTGTTACACCAGTTGGACCCTTTTCATTCACAAGACCTTCGTCAGGCACATGGTGTGTTAATGCACGGCTTGGCACTCGATGCCGGCCACTTCAGGACCGGCCCAATGGATGTGCTGTACGGCGAACCCGAACCCTTGCGCACGGCAAGCGCACATGACCTGCCTGTACACGTGGAAGAACTCTTGCGCCACGCGGAGGAGGACAGTTTTCCCACTTTGATCACAAGTTGCGTGCTGCATTTCGGGTTGGTTTACCTACGACCCTTCACAGCAGGGAACGGACGACTGGCCCGCCTATGGCAAAAGCGGATGCTTATGCAGCATTGGCCAGTATTCGCCTATCTCCCAGTTGAAGCATTCATCCAGCACACACAACCTGCATACTACGCAGCATTGGAATATGCCGACCGACGGGGGGATTGCGGGGAATTCATCGCCTACCTCTTGGAACGGATCGATGAGGCCCTGGCAGAATTGCTAAATGTCCCGGACCCTGATCGCAACGCGACAGATCGGATGGGGCTATTCTTGCGGAACGGCCCGCTGCGCGGCAGTGCGGACCGATCCTTCAGGAGGAAGGATTATCTGAATTTCTACCCCGAATTGAGCACAGCTACGGCCAGCAGGGACCTTGCAGAAGGGGTGGAAAAAGAAGTGCTCATTCTTACTGGAACGAAGCGTCAAGCACACTATCGGCAACAGTACTAACGGTTCTCATAGGGCTGAACCCTGTTCGACGATGATACTACAGACATTGGTATTGCACCGACGTTGCGGGACTGGATCACACACCACTCACCTTAGTGCGCACGACGAATTGTGGCTTGCCCTTCTGCATCAAGTAAAGTCGGCCGAGGTATTCGCCTATAAGACCGAGCATGATGAGCTGGATACCTGCAAAGACCAAGATGCCTGCGGCGATGGAAGGCCAACCTTGCGGCGTGCCATGAACAAGGCTTTCGAAGACAACAACAAGGGCCAATAGGAACCCCGCGCCACTGATCGCGAAGCCCATGATACTGCTGATGCGTAAGGGCATTACCGAGAAGTTCACGAACATGAACAGCCAGAGCCTCACGAGTTTCCGGAAGCTATAACTGCTCCGACCCTCGACGCGTGGCGCGTGGACAACTAACAAGGTTCCTATTCGTTGGGTACGCTCCAGAATGATCCCATCGATGTAAGGGTAAGGACCTCCATATTCCAAGATCCCATCGCATAAGAAGCGGTTGACACAGCGGAAACTGGACAGGTAAAGTCCACGTGGTTTATCCAAGAGGAAGGTTGCCACACGATCATTGAATCGGCTACCCAAGTTGCGCAAGAAGTTGTGTTGTTTGCGCTTGTATTTGGTGTAGATCACATCGAACTGCGGATTGTCCTGGGCAAATTTGAGCAGCTTGATCACCTCGCTCGGTGGATTCTGAAAATCGTCATCAATATTGATCACGTGGTTTCCAGAACTTACTGCATACCCCGCCATTACGGCATTGTGCTCGCCGAAATTGCGAGCAAGATCAACCGCTATGATTGGCATTGGAGCCTCTTTGGCCAACCGTTCAATGATGGCCCAACTATCATCCGGACTGCAATCATTGACGAGGATCAACTCCCAACCAACCTCATTCAAGGCTGCCAACTCCCTCACCAACCGCTCAATACTATTCGCACCATTGTAGACCGGAATCACGATAGAAAGGGTTTTCATTCCGTTGGGCGTTGAACGATAAGGAGGATCGATCCACCGAAGGGCAATGGTAACGCTCTCCGAGTAAACAAACGCTCGATGCTGAGGCAGAACTTGAACGCGTTGTTCATGACCCCAGAAATTTGTCGAACATCACTTCGTCCGTCAGAGCCTAGCACTTTGCGTTGAAGGACCATGAGCGGAAATAGCAGTGTATTCCAATATGTACTGTACCGGATGACGAAGCCATGCTGGCGGAACAAAGCGATCACCTCGCTTCGGGTGTACCGGCGAGATTGACCCACCGCCTTATCGTGGTATGAAAGCATCCATTGGTAGGCTGCCAAATTGATGATGCCGACCCCTCCGGGGCGCAAAACACGATGGAAGCCCGCAACTGCGGCATCCACGTCCATTTCGTAACCCAATACGTCCAAACTGACCAGGGTATCAAAGGCCTTGTCCAAATAAGGCAACGCATCCACCGAACCCTGCACGATCAGAGCACCTGTCTTGGTACGTGCGGCTTGACAAGCATACTCTGAAAGGTCGAGCCCATGTGATCTGACATCCGGATACCGTGCGCCGATCCGTTGAAGCATACCCCCGGTCCCGCAGCCAGCATCAAGCAACTTGTCCGTTCTCTGAGCATACTTGCCGATCGCGTGAAGAATATTGGCATGCAGGCCCGCGTACCACCACAAGGTGCCTTCCAACTGGTCCATAAGACCGTGTTCCCCTTGCTCCATTCCAGCTTTCATGTGCCGACGCCTTTATATGCCTGATATGCAGCGCGGTCGCGGAGATAATCCGATTCCATGAATGGCTGATCGCAAAATACGGCCACTACCGTATCAGGCCCTTCGAACGTGAGGTGGTTCCACAATCCCGGTGGAATGAACAAGGCCTCTTCCGACCGATCCAACCTGACCTTGACGGAATCGCGGCCGTCGTCTATCACGATCGATACTGAACCACGTAAGCAAACCACTACTTGTGTGCAATCGCGATGGGCATGGTCCCCACGTACGCCGCCCACAGGGACTTCGGTCACTGTGAATACCCGTCGCACGGTGATCCCCAAGCCCAATGGACCATCATCCGGGATCACGGTCAAAAGGCCATCTGCTCGTGCATGTTGTTGTAGGCGGATCCTGCGAAGCGCCCCGATCGCGGTATGCCTCATTCAAGGGATCCATAAAAGGTGCAGACAGCGTCACAAACGCGGTGGATCTCGTGGTCTGTCAGGTCAGGGTACAACGGCAAAGAAAGTACGGCGCTTGCCAAGCGCTCGGTTACCACCATGGCACTGGTCCGGATCCATGGTTGGTAGGCCGGCTGTTGATGCACCGCATAAGGGTAATGGATACCGGCATTGATCCCAGAACGGGCAAGATGATCACGAAGGGCATTGCGTGTGGCTTCATCGGGAAGTTCCACAACATAAAGGTGATAGACGTGGAAACAGCCCGATCCTTCTGCGGGCAGAACAAGAGGAAGATCCCGGAGCCGGATATTATAGGTCTCGGCAATAACGCGACGTCTTTCCGTTCGCGCATCGAGGTGTTTCAATTTCACCGACAAGATGGCCGCCTGCAAAGGGTCCATACGGCTGTTCCATCCTTGGATTTCGCTGAACTGAGGTCGCTCCCATCCGTATTGACGCAACATGCGCAGTCGTTCTGCCAGGGATGCATCATTTGTGGCCACCAGACCTGCATCTCCAATAGCACCCAAATTCTTAGTGGGATAAAAACTGAATGTGGAGAGCACTCCGAACCTTCCCACACGTTGGCCATGAAACCTGGCCCCATGGGCTTGGGCACAATCCTCGACCATGGACAAGCCATGATCTGCGCATATTTTGGTCAATCCAGCCATGTCTGCGGGGTGACCGTACAAATGGACCGGTAGAACAGCCTTGGTCCGAGCAGTTATCAACCCTTTTACCCAGTCGGGATCCAATGTTCTTGAAACAGGGTCCACATCAGCCAGGACCGGGGTTGCACCAGCCATGCAAATAGCAGCTACTGTGGCCACCGCGGTATGCGAAACTGTGATCACCTCATCCCCTGTTCCAATTTCCAACGCCCGCAATGCCAGATGGATCGCATCAGTTCCGTTGTTCACACCAATGCCATGCGACACGCCGACATGACCGGCAAACTCCTCTTCGAATCTGCGCACAGCATCACCCAACACGTAGGAAGGGCCCTCCAATACGGACCTTATTGCCACATCGATCTCTTCGTGAAGTGCTCTGTACTCCGCTCGCGGATCAGCTGTTTGTATGATCGTTCCTTCCATGTTGCCCTTAGCAATACCAAACCGAGCGAAAATTAGATGCGCCGCTACCACTGGTCCTCTTTAACAGAAAATTAAGATGAACGTCGCATTGTTCGCGGTGCAAAGGAAAGATCAAGGGGTTGTCCAACTCGATCAAAAGTGGCTAAATGACCCTTCTCATCTTCTCATCCATCCTGCAATTACCTTCGGACCCTCATTGATCGGCTCTTGAAACCACAACTCTTTCACGCCATTCAACGTTCCATGGCTGATCCTTTGGTTGCTCGTCCCCAAGAACAGGCAACATGATTCCAACGGAAGCTCACCAATTCATTGGAATTTACGGAAACTGGCAAGATGAACTTGAAAGCGGAATGTTGGATCAAATGATGCATGCCTTCTTCATCTGCACTGGACGCTTCATCCTTCAGTTCCCCGCCCCTGAACGACTTGAACAGAATAGAAATTAGTCATGGTCAGTTCCAACTTCTTATCCAGCCTGCAAGACCACCCGGATCGGAACATGACCGACGGGAACCAGATCGATCGGGAACCGATGCTCATCCAGCGTAAGTGGCTCACTTTCTTGCTGATCGCCCTTGTCTTCAGGGCGCTCTTTGTGGTTTGGCAAGTACATGATCGTAAACCTGCTGACTCACCTGCTACATGGTATTGGGAAGTTACCGACACCCCAGGCTATATCGAACCTATAGAAAGTATTCTTAATGGCGGGGATTATAGTCCGGATTATCGTATGCCTGGTGTTGGTGCACCCTATTGGATCTTTCGACAATTCCTATCTCAGACGGCGAGTTACAAAGCCCTGGTTGCTCTACAGTGGCTCCTTTCTGGCCTCAGTGTGCTATTGCTTGCATTGTTGGCACTGCGCCTAACCGGATCGCACCGGGCAGCGTTGGCCACCTATATTCTATTCTTACTGAGCACCTACACGAGCTGGTATGACACCGCCTTGTCTTCCGACAGTTTGGCCCCTTCAGTGCTAGTGATACAAGCCTACTTGTTCCAACGGGCTTTGGACAAGCGGGATCACCGGTTGCTCTTTTTGTGCGGAGCCTTCATTGCTTGGCTTATATTCCTTCGTCCGGTTTCATCGCTCTTGTTGATACCGGCAGTGGTGTTGATCTACATCCATTGGGGCAAAACGCTTGCGGTTCGAGCGTTGCTGATATTCCTCATCCCTTTCACCTTGGTCGAAACCGCATGGGTGATCCGCAATTGGCGGGCGAATCACGAATTCAACCCGCTAACGAACCAAGGCATGATGCCCGATGCGATCTCCAAGCATCACTTGGGCTACATGATGCGTTTTCTTCAAGGTTATGGAGGCAACTACATCTGGTGGGATCCAGGAGCTGACATTCGCTGGTTTGGCCGATGGTACTGCTGTGCTGAAAAGGACAACGAAGGTCGTTTGGCCGGTCCACCCCCCAGCTACGCTTACGCACCCGGTTACGACCTGGACAGTTTGGTCATGGTAAGTGAACTTTTCCGAGCAGCATTGAACGGCCAATTGAGTTCTGCAGACTCCATAGCTGCCGTTACCAAGGCCGATGCTGCGTTGGACCGTTACACGGAACTCCATGCAAAAGGGGCCCCGTTCATGCATCATGTGCTGAGCCGGTTCCTAATGGTTCCGAACATGGTTGGGCAGAAGGGAGCCGAAACCTTGTTCGAAACACCCTTCAACGAACTACCCTTATGGATGAAGTTCTTCAAGCTATTCCAAATGGCGCTCTACGTTTTTGCTGTCATGATCGGGACCATCGCTGCCTTCACCATGCTTTGGAACTGGAGGAAAGCCCGCTCCCTATTGGCCAGATGGATACCATTGGTCGCTGTGTACATGGTCCTCGTTTATCCATTGGTTCTGAAAATGGCCGAGTTCCGCTTCATGGTGCATATTTTCCCAATTATCCTTCTCTTGGCCGTTTGCTTCAGCGTTGTTCTGGTGGAAAAGTGGTTAGGGCAGAACACGCCGAGCAAGATCACGTGATCGGCAGGTTTTCGGAACCGTCGGTTTGCTAACGTTCATTCATGCGCTGAAGTGAGCACCGTAGCGTTGCGCATATTCGTCCAATAGCGACTACCTCCGAGCTTACCTTTGCCGGTTCATGGACCATTTGAAAGGGCTCAATCCCGCACAACTCGCCGCCGTAGAGGCCACCGATGGCCCTATGATGGTGATCGCGGGGGCTGGAAGCGGAAAGACCAAAGTACTTACCGTGCGGATCGCGCACTTAATGACCAAAGGTGTGGACTCCTTCCGCATATTGGCGTTGACCTTCACCAACAAGGCGGCGAAGGAAATGAAGGAGCGGATCGCTGTGCTCCTGCGCGATATGCCGGGCCTGAGCAACGAGGCGCGCAACTTATGGATGGGCACCTTCCACAGCGTGTTCGCACGGATCCTTCGGGCAGAGGCCGATAAGCTGGGATACCCGAAGGACTTTACCATCTACGATACGGATGACAGCCGAAGCCTGATCCGCAGTATCGTGAAGGAATGGAAACTTGACGACAAACTCTACAAGCCGAACCAAGTACATGGCCGCATCAGTATTGCGAAGAACAATTTGATCGGTCCGCTCGAATACCTGGAGAACACCGAACTGATGGGGGGTGATGCCGCCGTGGGCAGGGAACGCATGGGCGACATCTATAAGGCATATGCTGAACGATGTTTCCGTGCAGGCGCCATGGATTTCGACGACCTGCTCTTCAACACGAACATCCTTTTCCGTGACCATCCGGAGGTGATGCTGAAGTACCAAAGTCGATTCCAATACTTGTTGGTGGACGAGTATCAAGACACCAACATGGCCCAGTACAACATCGTAAAGACCTTGGCCGCCCGACACGAGAACATCACGGTAGTTGGCGATGACAGCCAGAGCATCTACTCCTTCCGCGGAGCGAACATCCAGAACATCCTCAATTTCCGGAGCGACTATCCGGACCAGCAGATCTTCAAGCTGGAACAGAACTACCGAAGTACGAAAACGATCGTGGGTGCGGCGAATTCCTTGATAGAAAAGAACAAGGAACAGATCCCCAAAACGATCTGGACCGAAAACGCCGAAGGGGACAAGATCATCGTGCATCGTTCCCTCAGCGATAATGAAGAAGGTCAGTTCGTGGCACATTCGATCTTCGAAACGAAGATGCAGAACCAGGTACCGAACAAGGGCTTTGCTATCCTGTACCGCACCAACGCGCAGAGCCGAAGCATGGAGGAGGCGCTGCGGAAACTGAACGTGCCATACCGCATTTACGGTGGCCTTAGTTTCTATCAACGAAAAGAGATCAAGGACCTGATCGGCTATTTCCGACTAGTGTGCAACCCGAATGATGAAGAAGCCTTGAAGCGGGTGATCAATTTCCCGGTGCGCGGTATCGGGCAAACCACAATGGACAAGTTGATGGTAGCGGCCAGTGAAAAGCAACTATCCATATGGGACCTGATCCTGGAGCACCTTGGAGACCTTGGCTTTCATAGTGGAACGCGCAAGGCCATCGCGGATTTCGTGCTTATGATCCAAAGTTTCCAGACCATGTTAGGAACGCACACCGCGCATATCCTGGGTGAACACATTGCTCAGAAGAGTGGGATCCTGAAAGATCTTTTCGTGGACAAGACACCAGAAGGCGTGAGCAGGTATGAGAACATCCAGGAATTGCTCAATGGCATGAAGGGGTTCAGTGACCCAACAGCAAGGCCCGGCGAGGATGGAACAGAAGAAGGCACGGATACACCTGCTCCCGACGAGTATGAAACACCTAAGACCCTCAGCGACTTCCTGATCGATGTTGCCTTGCTCACGGATGCGGACAATACCGACCCCAACGACAATGACCGTGTGAGCTTGATGACCATACACAGCGCAAAGGGGCTGGAATTCCCTTATGTGCATGTAGTGGGTCTCGAAGAGGACTTGTTCCCTAACCTGATGGCTGTGCAAAGTCGCGCCGACCTTGAAGAGGAGCGTCGCTTGTTCTACGTGGCGATCACCAGGGCCGAGAAACGGGCGACCCTTAGCTATGCGATGAGCCGCTATAAGTGGGGCAACTTGACCACCAGCGAACCCAGCCGGTTCATCGACGAGATCGACCCAAAGTATCTTGAATTACCGGCCGTGAACGAACGCGGTGCGTTCAGTTCCGGGCAGTACGCACGCCCTAGTGCGCCGCCTTGGGCCCGCAAAGCTCCGCAGGCAAGTCCGCGCTATGCGGAAAAGACGAGCAACGAGAACGACCGGAGCGCATCCAAACCCGTTTATGGACGAGAACGGACAGCACCCGTTATCCAACAACGATCCAATACGGCCACTCCCACGGCGAAGCCCGGCAACTTGAAAAGGCTTTCCACCGAGGGGAAACCACTTGAGGCCACCCAAACCTTGGGCAATGCAACGCCGGACTTGGCCGAAGGCATGACCGTGGCACACGAACGCTTCGGAAAAGGAAAGGTCCTGAAGATCGAAGGCAAGGCTCCGGACATCAAGGCAACAGTGTTCTTCCCTACTACTGGACAAAAGCAATTGCTCTTGCGGTTCGCAAAACTTACCGTAGTGGCTTAGAAAAGGTAACCCAACGCGTTTAACAACGTATTGCGGGTCAGGATGTCCATTTCGGCGAGGTGCCGGTGTCCCTTTTCGCCATGTACCGCTCTGCGCTAGCCCTCATACTTGCACTCTGCTTTCTTTCTGATAGCCGATCCGGCCCGGCGCCACTATTGGCTATACGGGAATTCGGATTCAGCCTTAACCCGAACGCGCAAGGCGATTTCCACGCACTTTTCATCTATACCGTGTACAATGGTGCCGTGGTTGATGCATTGCCCATGCGAACCGAACCGTACGTCCTTCAAATGGCGGGCCTGCAGGAAAGTCGTGCCAACCAAGATGGTGCCGACCTGTTCTCTCGGTTCGGGATCAACCAATGTGGTGCGTGGATGGAAGAGGATGTAGTGCATACGAACCTCCAGTGCCTCGCAGTCCTTCAACTATGGAAATTGCGCTATCGAAAGGAAATGGTGGACGGCCAGGGCAAAGGATGGGCAAGTGAGGAATTCACTCCCTCGGCACGTCAGCAAGTGCTCCTTCAATTGTATAGACCACCGCAATTCGAAGATTGGCACGGTCCCTATTTCGGTGAAGGTGCATTCCGACTTTTGCGCGATATGCAAGACCCGGAATGGGTGCAGCTGTACCAGATCGGGGGATAGACAAGCGTTCATTCATCGCTCCAATTCTTGCCATCTCAATTTTCTCCGCCTTAGATTTGGCCCTCTGAGTCCTTCAGAACGCAAGTATTCGGCCCAGTTCGGTGTTTTCGCACCGCAGCCCATCGTTCCGCCCATGAGCACAGTTCATTACGACTACAATACGCAACGTCCGCAATTGCCCATTCCCGAATATGGCCGCCACGTGCAGCGCATGGTGGACCATTGCATGGAATTAGAGGATAGGGAACAACGCACCAGGACGGCGAAGGCCATCATTCAGGTCATCGGCCGGTTGAACCCACAGTTGCGCAACAGCGACAATTTTGAACGCACCTTGTGGGACCATCTCTACATCATGAGCAATTTGAAGCTTGATGTGGACAGCCCCTACCCCATGCCAACACCGGAAGAGCTGGTGAGCAAGCCCAAGAGCGTACCCTATCCGCAGTCGAACATCAAATTCGGCCACTACGGTAAAATGGTTCAACGGATGATCGACCAGTGCGCTGCAATGGAAGAAGGGGCGGATCGTGACCTATATACCATGGTGATCGCCAACCAGATGAAGAAGCAATTCCTCGTTTGGAACCGGGACACCGTGCCCGACCCTGTGATCCTGAAGGACCTGAGCGACATGAGCAAGGGTCAATTGAAGCTAAATGGAGAAACACAGCTTGCCGCCACTGCCGATCTGATCCGTACCCAACAGACCGGCCCACGCAACGAGGTGGAAACCACACGGAAACGGCACAACAACAGCGGCAACAACAACCATAGCGGTGGAAGCGGTAAAAAGCGGAACAGGAGCCGGAAGAAGAGGTACTGAGTTGAGGAAGTTGTTAGTTAGCCGGTCATTAGTCGTTAGTCAGGATCTGGTCTTCGACCCTTTTCGACCTGTATTTTGTAAATTGGGTCTTCTCTTTGGTTTTGCTCTTTCGGCTTGCAATTGCCTGTTGCCTTTGCTCTTGAGGTATGCTCCTGCAATTGCTCCCGGCTAACATCAAGCGGTACGGCGGGATCGCCTTTGCCCAGTGTTATTGTCAATTGTACCTGCTTCCGTAGAACTGCGGAAGGCCTCTTGCTTTCCCAAAGGTGACAACGGTCTGTTGAAACCCCGATGATCCAAACACAAATTCATGCGATCGCGCTTCGTTGCTTCGCAGCATGGGAAGTTTCAAGATCGAAGGCGGACATCGGCTAAAAGGTGAAGTAGTTCCACAAGGGGCCAAGAACGAGGCGTTGCAGATCCTGTGTGCCGTGCTTCTGACTGCTGAACCGGTCACCATCCACAATGTGCCGGACATCGTGGATGTGAACAAACTCATCGACCTGTTGGAGATGATGGGCGTGGTCGTAGAACGACTTGGCAGTGGCAGTTTCCGATTCACGGCCAAGGATATCGATCTTGAGTTCTTCTTGGGTGAAAAATTCAAAGCTTTGGGCGGAGGTCTGCGCGGAAGCGTTATGGTTGTCGGTCCTACCCTAGCCCGATTTGGCCGCGGCTACATTCCCACACCTGGTGGCGATAAGATCGGCCGAAGGAGACTGGATACCCACTTCATCGGATTCGAGAAACTGGGCGCTCAATTCGCCTACGATGCCAAGGAAGGTTTCTTCAAAGTGGAGGCCAAGAAGTTGAAGGGGGCGTACATGCTTCTGGACGAGGCCAGCGTCACCGGGACCGCTAACATCGTTATGGCCGCCGTTCTAGCCGAAGGACGAACCACGATCTTCAACGCAGCGTGCGAACCTTACCTGCACCAGCTCTGCGATATGCTCGTTCGCATGGGGGCCAAGATCAGCGGCATCGGCAGCAACTTGTTGCACATCGATGGTGTGAAGGAATTGGGCGGAACGGAGCACCGAATGTTGCCCGATATGATCGAGATCGGTTCCTTCATCGGCATGGCTGCCATGACGCGTAGCGAGATCACGATCAAGGACACGGCATACGACCGTCTCGGGGTGATCCCGGATGTATTTCGGAAACTGGGGATCGTGTTGGAACGAAGGGGTGATGATATCCACATTCCGGCACAAGAGCATTACAAGATCACCAAGTTCATCGACGGTAGCAACATGACGGTGAGCGATGCACCATGGCCAGGATTCACACCTGACTTGCTGAGCATCGTACTTGTCACGGCCATCCAAGCAAAAGGATCCGTGCTCGTGCACCAGAAAATGTTCGAAAGCCGCTTGTTCTTCGTGGACAAATTGATCGAGATGGGCGGCCAGATCACGCTCTGCGACCCGCACCGGGCCTTGGTCATCGGAAATGATTTTCAGAGTCCTTTACGTGCGATCCGCATGACAAGCCCGGATATTCGTGCCGGGGTTTCGTTGCTCATTGCTGCACTAAGTGCCGAAGGGACCAGTACGATCGACAATATCGAACAGATCGACCGGGGCTACCAGAACATAGAGGCGCGGTTGAAGGCTCTGGGTGCCAAGATCGTTCGTGTTTGAGCGTATGCCTTCACCCCAGATAGGGGAATAGCCTTCCCATTCCGGCATGGTATTCGCCTTTTGCAGCACTTGAACTCTTTACCTTTGTCGCAATGGAATTTAGAAAGATCATGTCCAAGACACGCATCGCAACGATCGCCGCAATATCCCTGCTGGCGGTGTATGGTTTCACAAATCGAATGGACCGTTCAGGTGCTGAAGGAGATGCCAAGATCGGCACCAACATCGGCGATAAAGGTCCTGAACTGGCATATATGAACCCGGACAGCTCGAAGGTGTTGAAGCTTTCGGAACTAAAAGGCAAGTACGTGCTGATCGACTTTTGGGCGAGCTGGTGTCGCCCTTGCCGCATGGAGAACCCCAATGTTGTTGCGGCATACAACAAATACGCCCAAGCCAAATTCACGGATGCAAAAGGTTTTGAGGTGTACAGCGTAAGCTTGGACCGTAGCCGAGATGCATGGAAATCCGCGATCGCACAGGACAATTTGAATTGGAAGTACCACGTGAGCGATCTGGGATTCTGGCAATCCAAAGGTGCGCAACTCTACGGGGTAAGTTCAATTCCCATGAGCTTCTTGATCGACCCTAATGGCATCATCATCGCCAAGAATCTCCGAGGCATGGCGTTGCACCAAGAGTTGGACAAGCACGTGAAGAGTTTGTAAGTTGTTTTCGTTTCTCATTTAAAGACCCCGCGCAATTGCCGGGGTCTTTTTGTTGGCTGGACCCCGAACCGTTGCTTCTTATAATTGCTCGACCAAGAAGATCGAGCAGGCTACGGTTGAAAGAATTCCGTCGAATTTCCAGAACGGGCTATTGCTTGGTACTTTGAATCTCTCTAAGATCGTGTCGCCTTAGAACGAGCCCGTGTGATCCTGCATTCGCCGAACGCGGTTGAATGGTTCCACATCGGCGTTCAGAAAGGAACACCTCAGCCAATCTTCTTTTCACCATGACGAGTTCTTTCCGCTTTTTCGGGAAAGGTCGCCGGTATGTGCTATCCGCCGGTATCCTGTTGGGTTTGTCCGCCACAGCACAACGTAATTGTGGTAGTATGGAGTACTTGCAAGACCAGACCAATGCAGACCCGGAACGTGCTGTGAGACTGGAGCAGATCGATGCATTCACTACGCAATTCATCCAAAGCAATAACATGGATGATAGGGCCTTGGTAACGATCCCCGTTGTCTTCCACGTGGTATACGCGAACACCACACAGAACATCAGCGATGCCAAGATCAATGCACAAATAGCACAGTTGAACGCCGACTTCGCTCGGTTGAATAGCGATGCTGGAAACACTCCTTCAGCCTTTGCCGCACTAGGTGCCAATACCGAGGTCCAATTCTGTTTAGCGCAACGCGACCCCAGCGGAAATGCCACCACCGGGATCATTCGCAAGAGCACGATCGTGAGCAGTTTTTCGGATAATGACAACGTGAAACGGAACGCCAACGGCGGTGATGATGCGTGGGCGGCCAGCAGTTATCTGAACATCTGGAGCTGCAATTAGGGCAGCAGTTTGCTGGGGTACGCGCAATTCCCAGGTGGTGCCGCTTCCACGGACGGCGTAGTGCTTCTGTACAGCAGTATAGGAAGTATCACCACGCCCGGAACCGCTTCACCCTACAACTTGGGCAGGACCGCGACACACGAAGTTGGCCACTACTTGAACCTCAGGCACATTTGGGGCGATGCGAATTGTGGCAGTGATCTGGTGAGCGACACACCAACGCAGCAAACTGACAACGGCGGCTGCCCTTCATACCCACATGTTACATGCAGCAATGGCTCGAATGGAGACATGTTCATGAACTACATGGACTATACCGATGATGCTTGCATGAACCTGTTCACCCTGGGCCAAAAGAGCAGGATGCAAGCTCTTTTCGGCACCGGTGGATCACGTGTTGGACTTACCACATCGCTCGGGTGTACCCCACCAAGTGGTGGTTCCTGCGCGGTTCCTTCTAGCGTTTCAGCGGGAAGCGTTACTACTTCTTCGGCGACAATTTCTTGGATCAATGTTAGCGGTGCTACCAGCTATTCCTTGCAATATAAATTGGGTTCCGCCACTACATGGACCACTGTAACCACAACAAGCACTTCGTACAGCTTGAGCGGCCTAACCAGCGCCACCAGTTACAATGCACAAGTTGGAGCTGTTTGCAGCAGTGGTAGCAGCCCATACAGCACGGCCATTACCTTTTCCACCGCAGCGACGGGTTGCAGCGATACGGGCGAACCCAATAACACGACGGCTACCGCTTCGTCCATCTCATCCGGCTCACCGATCAATGCCTTGGTGGCCAATAGTGCAGATGCGGACTACTACCGTTTGGTACTAACCGGCACCAGCACTATCGCGATCTCCCTTTCAAACCTCGCTGGTGATTACGACCTGCGCCTCTTGAATAGCGCAGGGACACAACTGGCTTCATCAGCAGCAGGTGGCACCACCAGTGAAAGCATCAGCTATGCGAATGCAGCAGCTGGCACGTACTACGTTCATGTGTTCGGTTATGGCGGCGTATTCAGTGCTACCCAATGCTATCTGCTGAGTACAACCGTAACGCCTTCGGCCACGTGCGGAACACCTGCAGGACTTGCGGCTTCTTCAATAACAACAACAAGCGCAACCGTTTCTTGGGGTGCAGTTAGTGGCGCGACGAGCTACAACGTACAATACAAACTGGCCAGCGCAAGTAATTGGACCACCGGTAGTGTTGCTTCAGCATCTGCATCCTTGACCGGCCTTGCGAACGTAACTGCTTACAACGCGCAAGTGCAAGCTGTTTGTAGCAGCGGAAGTTCCGCGTATTCTTCTGCTATCACCTTCACCACAACCAGCGCAGGCTGCACGGATACCTGGGAAAGCAACAACACTTCGGGCACCGCAAAAACGATCGCTGCCAACACTAACATACAAGCCCTTATCGGTAGTAACGGCGATGTGGATTGGTTCAAATTTACCAATACCAGCGCGGCACGTCGGATCAAGATCGATCTTACGAACTTGGCTGGTGATTACGATGTTACGCTCTATCGCGGCACAACCACCCAAGTGGGCATTAGCCAAGCGGGCGGCACAGCCAACGAGCAAATAATACTCAATACCACTACGGTTGGCACCTACTACATTAAAGTTGTCGGCTACAATGGTGCCTTTAGCGCGACACAGTGTTACACGTTGCGCGCAAGTACCAGCGCCACCAATTTCCGCGAAGGTGCGTTGGATAGCGATGCAATTGCTGTTGAACAGGAATTCGGGTTAATGAAACTTTACCCGAACCCTGCGAGCGATAAAGTGATGTTGGATTATTTGACGAAGGAAAACGGCACCATTCAACTCTATTTGTTCGATGGAACAGGTCGCCAAGTGCATGCTGTACAACAAACTGTTTCCACCGGGCCAGCAACTTTCGGGCTGCCACTTCCAGCGTTGAAAAGTGGCATCTATGTCTTGCATGTCGTTGATGGTAAGCAACGTTTCCAACAACGCCTGGTGATCGAATAGGCTTCATTATCCTTCCGTTGATAGGGCCGTTCCACAGAATTGGGACGGCCCTACTTTGTGCAGTGTGTCAACCGCAGAGCTAGCGCCTTCCTGCCATCCTGTCCGCAAACCTTGAATGGCACCCTACTTGCCGACCGGCTGCGCCGATCAGCGGCACGGAGATCAACTATGGCATTCAAGAACCCGTTCCGCAGTAGCGATAAGGCGAAAACCCCGATGGAGACAGAACACCAGAATAAAGAAACGACCGCAAATTTCTTGGACGAAATGGCGAACCAACAGTTAGACACTGACAACGCTGACACCACGGCAGATGCACCACAGGCCGAAACGGCACCCCAACTTACCGAACTGGAGCAGCTCGCATTGGACTTGGAAACCAAACAAAGTGAGATCTCGGTGTTGAACGATAAGAACCTGCGACTCTTCGCCGAGTTCGATAATTTCCGCAAACGGTCGGCCAAAGAGAAATTGGAACTGTTGCAAATGGCCGGGTCAGGGACGATCACCAACCTGTTGCCCGTTTTGGATGATATGGATCGCGCGTCCGCCAACAATGCCAACGTGAATGATCCCGAAGCGGTAAAGCAAGGTATGGAACTGATACGCCATAAATTCATGAATCTGCTTTCCGCACAGGGTGTAAAAGCCATGAACGCTAAAGGCGAGCCGTTCGATCCCGAATTGCACGAAGCAATTACCAAGGCACCCGCGCCAAGCCCCGATCTAAAAGGCAAAGTGTTGGATGTGGTGGAGAACGGGTATACCATGAACGACAAAGTGATCCGCTATGCCAAGGTCGTAGTAGGCGAGTAACGTCGACGTATACGTCGACTGAAACGCCACAACGAACCACCAGTGTAGAACACATGAGCAAGAAAGATCCATATGAGGTCCTCGGCGTGGGCCGAAATGCCACTGCTGAAGAGATCAAGAAGGCGTACCGCAAACAGGCGATCAAACACCACCCGGACAAGAACCCCGGTGATCACCAAGCGGAGGACAAGTTCAAGGAATCGGCCGGTGCGTACGAGATCCTGAGCGACCCCGACAAGCGTGCAAAGTTCGACCGATTCGGCCACAACGCACCCGGAGGATTCGGTGGTGGCCCCCATGGCGGTGGCATGAACATGGACGACATCTTCTCCCAGTTCGGCGACATTTTCGGAGGAGGCGGT
>Ga0209582_1000853_pt1 | contig 16342 bp, 18 predicted proteins | sample KloWWTmetKNB5Kit_FD_187176 | JGI IMG/M metagenome (GOLD analysis project Ga0209582, IMG submission 187176) | Active sludge microbial communities from Klosterneuburg, Austria, studying microevolution and ecology of nitrifiers - Klosterneuburg... | ecosystem: Engineered > WWTP > Aerobic digester >...
TGTCGTCATCGAGTACACACCCAGGTTCCACGTCTGGCTGTTCCCGTCGACATCGGTCAGGATCATCTTCGGGCGCACCCGTTGCGAACCCCACAACAGACGCCGGGCGACCACCAGATCACACGTCCCGTGGATCCGATTACCCATCACCCTCGCAACGCTTGACCCTTCGACTTGGAGGTCGGCGGAGATGTCCATCACGAACACCCCGTCCTCGTCGAGGAGGTCGAGCCCGGCGTCAACCTGCACCCACGACGATTCGACGATCTCGGCGGCGGTCGGCGCAGAAGGCGCTGGGGTCAGGTCCGCGACCGAGGCGGCGTCGGACGTGTGAGCGTTGGCCGTGTCGGTGGGGGTGACCGCCGTCGTGGTCGTGATCGTCGTCGCATCCGTAGTGTTCGCGTTCGCGGTATCGGCTGGAGTGACCTGGGTTGTCGCCGTTACGACCGCAGCATCAGCCGTGTTAGCGTTGGCCGTGTCGGTGGGGGTGACCGCCGTCGATGCGGCCTGAATCTCGAAACAGACGATGTACGCTTCGCCGCTCGTGGTCGACGAGATGTGGCCGGGGGTGAGGTCGCCGTTCGGGTCGGCGTTCAACCAGCCAGCGACGTGACGTGACGACGGGGATGATCCCGACCCGGCCGAAGTGAACGAAGTCCAGTCGGCCTCGCCGCCCGTGTCGGCGTCGAGCTCCAACCTGAGATCGGTGTTGTTGACGTTCATGGTGACGAACGCCAGGAAACGGTTATCCGTCGACCCTGGTGTCGCCATCGTGATCGGCTCATCCAACGTCGCCGAGGTGAAAGTGTTGGCCGTCGCTACGTCAACCGACTGGACGATGGTCGTCGAGCCGCCCGTGATCTCCAAGATCGTGATGCACGCATCAGACGGCTGGGTGGCGTAACTGTAGGTGAGGGTTGCCGTGCCACTACCGCTCGGGGTGCCGGTGAAGCAGGTCACCCGACGGTTGGTTCCGGCCCCGGTCACATAGTGCCGGTCCTTCACCTGCGTCCAGGTGGTGCTCCACCCCGACAGAGTGGGCACGTCGGGCGACACACCAGACAAGATGATCTGGGTCACCGCCACCAAATACACGTTGCCCGCCGTGTAGGCGACCGAGTTGGATACCTCCGACGTGGCACCCGGTGAGGTGTCAAGCCTGATATCAAGCTGGGAGACCGCTATGGCCATCTCAGCGGCCCCCTCTCAGTGGGTCACTCCACGTTCAGGGCACGCCAGGCGGCGCACACGGCGGGGTCGTCCATCCACCACGGGCCCTCGGCACCAACGGCCGAATGGAACCACAGCAGCGTCTCTGCCCCCTCTGCCGTAGCCCACGCGTGGCCGTCGCGCACCCAAGCAGCCCCGGCTTCCCCGGTGCGATGGGTGGCGGTCTCGGCAATGCCCCAACGGGTGCCACCGTTGGCCCGCCACAGGTCGAGGGTCGGCTTGGTGGCCTGGGCGAGCGTAAGCCTGTTGTTCGGGTCGTAGGGGTCGAGGAGCAGCACAACACCGGTCTTGTCGGCGGGAAACCAGTCGGCCGATGTGGTGGCCGCATTGGCGTCCCGCTCCAGCCAGCCCATCAGCACGAAGGCGGGGATCAGGTCGGGCCTGCCGAGCCGCTTCACTTGGGCGATGTGTGCATCGGTCTGCGCCCGGAACCATGCGGCGGTGTGAGTGCCGCCATCGTTCTCCGGTTCGTGCCATTTGACGAGCCAGGTCCTGAACCCGTCCTGCGGGATCGAGCGCAGCACGTCATCGGAGGCGTCGCCCTTGTAGGACAGGATGCGATGATTGCGGTCCTTGTCCTGGGCCAAGGCGGTGGCGAGGTTGGCTACGGTCGGCGCGCCCGACAGGAACACCCTCCGGCATTGCAGCGGGCCGGTCTTGGCCTCGAACGCTGCCCGCTCTGCCGCCTGGGTGCTGTCGCGCTTGTCGATGGTCGCACCCATCAGCATCTTCGACTTCAGCGGAGTCTGCGCCGCCTTCAATGCGGCAATCTCGGCCTCTAAAGCGCCGACGTGGCCGGTCAGCAGATACACCTTCACCTCAAGGTCAGAGATAGTCGCCTGCTGTACTTTCACCGCGTCTGTCAGTGTGGAGACATCCCCGTACGCCGCTCTGTACTCGGCATCGATGTTTTCGAGGATGGTTCTCAAGGCGTCTGGCGTCATGGGGTCACGTCCAAGAACTCGATGTCATAGGCGGCGACCGTGAACGGCTGCCCCGAGTTCGTCGAAACCGTCGCACACGTCGTCACATGCAAAAGTGTCGTCCCATCGTCGAGGGCGACATGGGTTGCCGACCCCGACGCCGTCGCGTTGTTCCCCGACTGGGCGCCGACCGTCAGCTTGCGCCCCGACACGTCACCGTTGGCGATCACATAGTCGCCGTTGCCGTCACCGGCCGTCAGCGTGTAGGAGCCGAGCGACACAGCGGCGATTCCCGCAAAGTTCGCAGGCTGCCCCGAACACAACGACTGTCGGGTGCACGTCGCCACCTTCGCCAGTGCCGCATTGAGCACCGCATCATCTGTGTACTTGGCCATCACACATCCCTTTCATGGTCACACGACCTCACTGACGGTCACCTCTGACAGGGTGAACTGGACATCGAAGGGGAACTCCGGCCACGTCTGCTCAGGCCCCTCGACGAGATCGAACACACCCCACACCCGCTGCCCACGGGCACCACGCACCAGCACCAGCGCCCCACACATCCCCTCCAGCCACGACAGGTCGTCACGAGCGGTAATGGCGACGGTGGCCATCACCTTGCGCGACACGCCCGGCGTCGACACCGACACCAACCGGCCACCGGCCCGGCGGCGAACCTCGACCACCGCCGAGGTCGGCGATGACCACGCCCGTAACCCGAGCTCGACCCCGTCGGACAGGTCAGCGGCGGACTGGATCCACACGGTGTCGAAATCGACGGTCGCCATCAGGCGGCCCTCATCTGCGTGCGCAGCACACGGGCGAATGCCTCGGCGGCCAACCGGCCGAACTCGGCGGGATCACCCATGCCACCGCCCGACGAGGTCACGTTGCCGCCCGAGGACCCCATCGTGATCACCTCCGGGCCACGCTCGCCCACGACGTAGGTGGAGCCGGGGTGGACCGGGCCACCATCTGCACGAGCATTAACCGCGGCGGTTGTCGACGAGACGCGAGTGTCGATCTGGAGGAGTGCCAGCCGAGTCCGCGCAAGCCGGGCGAAGGTCGCCTCAGCGTCGTCGACGCTCTCCCAGTCGATCTCGGCGATGATCTCGGTTATCTCCTCATCGGGGAGCCCGAGCACTTCCTTGCCGTACTCGCCCACCATTATCTTCGTGTTGTTGATCTCGGTCTGATAATCCCTCGCCGCCTGCTCAGCATTAGCAGACCCAGACACGGCGGCGGCGAAGGCAGTCTCGCCGGCGACGCGCAGGTCATCCCACTGTGTCTCCAGATCGATCCACGACTGGTCCTTGTCGATCGACTCCATCAACAAGTCATAGGAGGAGCGCAGCCCGTCGAAGAAGGCGTCCGCATCCTCTGCACGCTGCCCGACCGTGTCCAGAGCGCCCGCCATGTCGCCCAACTTCGGGGCAGCATTCGCCGCCTTGTCCCCCATGTCGGCAAGCGCCGGGGCCAACCCCACCTTCACTAGCTCGGCATGCGTTTTGAGCGACTGGTTGTAGGTGTCCTGGTACGAGGTGGCGGCACCCATCACGCTCATGTAGGTGCCGCCGTCGACGCCAGAGTTCTTGAGCGCATCGCTCAACTTCTGCACGCCCTCTTGGCCACCCATGACGGCGCTAGTGAACACGTCGACCGACAGTCCTGCCTCGGCGAGCGCGCCGAGGGCGTCGCCGCCGAACATGCGGTTCATGTGCCACTCGATCTTGCCCGCCTCGGCAAGCCGATCACGGAAGTCGGCGGCGACGCTCTCACCCTCCTTGAGCGAATCGACAAACTCGTCGACCTGATCCTTGCGCCACGCCTTGACCTCGGCCACTTCCTTCATGTACTTCTTCACCAGCTCCAAGGCGACGACGACCCCCGCCATCGGCCCCGCCATCTGAGCCATTTTCCCCAACTGAATGTTGCCCTCGGCCGCATATTCGGCGAACTGACCAATGGCCATGTTCAGCGGACCCATCGCCCCAGACACGCCCGGGATCTCCTGCATGGCGTTCCCGGTGAAGTTCGCCATCACCGAGCGAGAGTTGTCGGTCGTCTTGGTGACATCTTGCATCGACTTGTCGATGCCTTGCGCGGCCCCAGAGACGGCATCGAGCCGCTTCACCCCATCGGCCAGCTTGTCGATGTTGCGGTCGACGTCGGCAACAGAGAGCCCGGCATCCTGAAACTTGCGCGCCATGTCGTCAAGACCAGACTGGCCCAACTTGGCAGACAGGTCCGGGCCGAGAGCGTTGCCGAGCCTGTCGGCTATCAGCCGGGTGTCCTCAAGGTCTCCCTCGATCTTGTCGGCGGCGACGTGCAACGCCGCAGCCAACAGCGCACCCGAATCAGCAGCCTCGTCAAGCTTGTCGCCCAACTTGTCCGACAGCTCGGCGGCGTCCTTCAGCCCCGCCGTCTTCGCCAAGAAGTCAAGGGTGAACTTCATCTGCTTGTCAGCCAAGGATCTCACCCACCTTGTCCAGAATGAAGTCGGGCAACAGCTCGTCGACCGTCGATTGCATCAACTCGGTCGCATCGGTCCAGGTGCCCTTACCGCGGGTGCGACCGGTGGACATCGGAGCCTTGTTACTGAAGGTTCGCGGTCCCCACGGAGTGCGCAGCGTCCTATTGAACGCCATCCCGCGCCGACCGCCTTTCCCCTTGGGCACCTTGCCCGGCTTGCGGCCGGACTCCAGGACCCGGGTCGGGCCCCCCGCCCTCGGGGTTGGGCGGACCACCATCGCCCCGCCCTCCAGGTCGTAGCGGGCGCCGAAGCGGGCCTTCGGCCACCCGGACAGAACCAGGTCTCCGCCGGCGTCCGCCTTGACGGCCTTCTCGAAATCCTTCTTGGCCGGAACGCCGAGCCTCGACAACATCGCCTCACGCCCCTTCTGGTCGAACTGGCGCGCAACCAACAACAGATCGGCAGACAGCTTCGACAGATCAGCCGGCGTCGACACGGGCGTCAGGCAGTCAGTCTGATGAACTGGCCGGTCGTCGGCCATGTGTACTGCATCACGACCAGGTTGCCGACCTGCACCTGCATCGGCTTGTAATCGTTGATGTAGACGGCACCGACGAACGACGGGTTCGACGTCCCCCGGGCGGCCGAGGTGGGCTTCACGTCGAAGTAGGTCAACGACTGGGCGGCAAACAAGGTGTACAGCTTGTCGTCGAGGAGGCCGGTGGCGAAGTCGTTGAGCAACGTCAACGTCAAGGCACCATCCTTCACACCGGCGTAGCGGACCTTGAAGCCGGCAGACCCGAACGTCTCACCGTCCTTCTGCTCGGAGGACATCGGCACCTCAACCGACTGGCAGTACGAGGTGACATCGATGTAGGTGCCGGACCCGGAGTTGATCGTCCCCGACGGCGTCGCCGCCGCACCGGGGGCGGTGCCGGTCCAGGCGGTGCCGAGCAAAATGGTTGAGGTAGTGGCAACGGAAATGGCCATGAGTGGTTACTCCTTGGGCTTGCGGGGGGTGGTGGTGGGCTTGGGCTTGTCTGCGGTGAACAGATCGGGGCGGGCAGTGATCATCGGATGATCGGCAGGCACCGACACGGCGGGCGTGAACGACTCACCGAAATGGGAGAACGCAACGGTCGGCCACATCAGACGATCCCGAAGTAGCAGGCAAACGAGAACGTCACCGAGGCAATCGTCGCCGTCACCCGCCAATAGGTTTCCGTCGACAAGTCGCCGGCAACCGACAACAGTTGGGTGCTGATCGCCGAAGTCGTAGCGAACGTGATCCGGTCGGTGGCCGACGTGAAACCCGAGTTGTCGTCGGACTGGACCTTGACGACAAGGTTCGTCCCGGCAGCCTCCGTCACCTGCAACAACGCATACAACGACTGGCCGGACCCGGGGCCAGTGAGGGCGACAGCGGTGCCCGTCAGCCCCGAAGTCGTCCTCGACGCCAACGGGGCACCCACCTTGCCCGACAGAACAAACGCGCCCGTCGACTGGAGCTCGACCCCGAACGGGGCCAGCTCCCCAACCGACGAACCCGCCGTAGAGATCGAAGACAACCGGCCAGAACCGAACTGGCACCAGTCGCCGGCGGCGACGTCATAACCACTTGAAGGCAACGCAATCGACACCGCCTTCGACAACCCCAGATCGGCAGGCGTCAACAAGGCAGACACCCCGACGAGTTCCTCGTGGTCGGCATACCCGTCGAGCTTCCACGACCCGTCACGCACACCAGGCATGCGGCGCATAAACCCGCGGTCACCGAACGTGCGGCGCTCCTTCAACTCGAACGAACCGGGGGCGTCACCTATCGTGCCAACCCACCCCGAAACGTCGAACGTGTCGACAATGACCTGCGCGGCCGTAACAACACGAGGGGCCATCAGCCTCTCCTCTCAAAGATCGTGATCCCGAACACGGCAACCAGCTCGTCGCCCCGGTCGGTCATCTCCTCACGTGGGGCCGACACCTCACGGGCGAGCCCGTGATGGATCAGCCCACCGAACGTCGGGTCGGCACGCAACAGGTCGAAGATCGCCACAGCGTTGTCAGTCCCGAGCAACTGGTACATGTGCCGGTAGGCAGGCTCCAGACCACCCGCCGTCGACAAGCGCACCTCAAGATCGAACGACACCTCGGCGATACCCGTCGCACCGAAGGTGCGGTCGTAGGTGATGAACGGCGACACGGGGATAATCGTCAAAGCATCGAGGGCGTACGCCCGATCAGGGAAGGCGTAGACGTTCAGACCGGTTGGCGACAGCTGGGCGGCGATCGCCTCGACCATCGCCGTCGGGTCGATCATGCGACACCGGCCCAGGACTCGAACCGACGCAACGGCTCGAGCAGTGAAGCAATCTGGCGGTTCTCCCGCAGACGCACCGCCCCGAACTCGCCGAACGAAGCGATATCGCCCCGCAGTTCGCGAGCAAGCATCAGGTCCTTGGCGAGCATCTTGCACGCCTCGATGGCCCCCGCCGGCTGAGCGGCCCACCCCCAGGCGGCGGTGACCGTCACCGTTGCCAGCACGTCATCGGTGATCCAGTAGGCGTTGTAGCGGGCGAGCTGGGTGTAGGGCACGGTGCGGCCCACCTCGTCGCGGTTGTTCAGCGGCTCGGCGACGAAGTCGACGTTGACCGTGAGTGTCGCCCCGTCCTCGACGACGCTCGTGATCGTCGTGCAGTCGTTGATCGACAGGCGCCGTGAATGCGGCTCGGGGCGGAAGGTGCGCGCCGAGGATGTTGAGGCCACAGCGAAGTCACGGCCGCAATGCGAATAGATCGCCTGGTGCGCCGCGGCCAAGGCGTTCGCCGCCCTGTCCTGTGACACCGCCCCGGCCACATCAGGCAGGACATAGGCGATGAACTCGGCATCGGAGACAAGAGCCATCAGTGAGCCTTCGGGCGCCCACGAGGCTTAGGAGCGGCAGGCACCACCCGCTCCGGTGGTGCGTCGGTGGTCGACTCGACCCCGACCCCGAAGCGGGCCAACTCAGCGTCAACCTGCGCTACACGACCAAGCAAGCCACGACGGGCGTAGCCTTCGCGCTCTGTCAACAGTGCATCGACACGAGACATGAAACCTCCTTGAGGTGGATGAGTGGGACACCCGGAGTCGAACCGGGCGGCGCCGCATGTTGCGCGGCGCCTCCACCTCTGGCGTCCCTGCCGACTAGAAGGTCGGCGTGACCAGGCCTGTGCCGTTGATCCGGGCGTGGGCGCTCGTGTAGCGGGACACCGTGTAGGCAAAGTCCTTGTAGGCGACGAACAGGACGCCAAGACTGGCGGCGTTGGTCTGCTCGGCACGGATGAACACCACCGGGTCCTCCCACAGGTGAACTTCCTCGGCGGTCACCGCGTAGATGGCGTCCTCGTTGGTGCCTGCGCCAAGGTTGGTGGCGATGTTGGCGTCTACGATCACCGGCAGACCGGCGAGGAACCCGGAGGCGCCCTTGCCGTACTCGGTGGTGTTCACGGACCCGCCAGACTGGGGACCTGCGCCGACCAAGTTCACGAACGGGAAGTTCGTCCCCACGTTCGACGCCAACCACCAGAACCGGCGAGGATGCATCACCAGATGGGACACGCCGCCGTAGTAGCCGGTCTGCACCTGCTGGATGGCGTCGAACAGCTTCGGCCACAACTCGGCCGCCGTGGGGCTGGCGTCGGTGTAGGCGATGTCCAGGTTCGCGTCGGTCACCGCGTTCAGGCCGGTGGTGGCCTGGGTGATCATCGTCGAATCGAGGTTCGTGTCGATCGCCCCGAGCAGGTCGCCGAGCACCACCGATTCGATGCCGGACCCACGGTTGAGGGCCTGCACGCTCACTGTCTGCTGACCGGCCGACGTGAGCACGTCCATCGTCAACAGGGTGTCATCCATGTTCGTTTCGGAGGCGGCGTTGTTCTGGGTCTGCAACGCGGCCGAGGTGGCGGTCGTCAACTTGGAGATGCTGACGGTCATCCCCGAAGCGGGTAGCGGGTGCTTGTTGGCGATGTCAGCCAGCGGACGGGCGGCACGGCGGGTCGTGGCCACCATGTCGACGAGGTATTGCGGGACCACCAACCCGGCGAAAGCCGAGGTGGCGACGGCGCGGGACTCGATCCCTGGACGCTCGACACGCTCCTCAGCCATGTGCCGAGAGAGGCGCTGGGCCGCCCCCTGGTCGTTGAACCGCTGGGCGGCGGCGACGTCGGCGAGGAAGTTCAGCCCGTCGCGGCGCTCTGCGTCGGGGTTGTATGTGCGGGCCTCGGAACGCACGTGGGCGCCACCGGCAGGAGACGGGCGGCTGGCGGCCTCGCTGAACTTGCGGGCCTCGATCGCTTCGAGTTCGGTCACCCGAGCCTGGAGCTGGTCGATCTCGGCGTCGGCCGAAGTGATCTTCGCCCGGGCCTCGGCGAACGCGGTCGCTTCGGTGTCGTTGAGGTCACGCTGCTCGGAAGCAGGCGCGGCGAGGATGGCGTCGAGTTCTGCCTTGGCGGCGAGACGCTCGGCGATGCGGCCCGAAAGCTGGGCGCGCAACTGGGTCAGGAAATTGTCAGGCATCAACCTGCTCCTTTATGGAAGGGGGGTGTTGGGGATGCCGGTACGGGTGAGCTTCAGGTGCCCTCAGGTGCCCGATCGATAGGGGCGGCGTGAGGGCGGCGTGAGCCCGGCGCAAACCGGGGAGGGCGTCAGACGGCCAGAAGGGCGGCCTGCGCCAAGGCGAGCGAGAGGGGGAACCCTGCCCGCCCGACGATCTCGGGGGTTGCGGAACGGGCGCCGATGATCGTCGCCTTGTTCGCCGGATAGGTCACGGCTGACACATCCCACAACCTCAACTCAAGGATTCGCCGTTCGGTGTAATCGCCGTTCCACTCCTGGCGGATCACCTCGAAGGCGAAACTGCACTGATCGACGTCACCCCTGTCGATCGCCGACAGAAGCTCGACCACACGGGGGTTCCGCTCGTCGAGCGACACCACCTCGAAACGAAGCCCGATGTCATCGGCACTCAGGGTCATCGTGTCCACCGACAGGCCACGGGAACGGGCCTGGGGGATGCCCTCGTGGTTCACCAAGAAGCGCACATCGTCACGCTCTGCCAGAGACTTCGACGCAGCGCCGCGGACGATCGTCTCCACCCACCCGTAAGGCGGACCGCCGGCAACCTCATACGGCACGTCCCATGTGGTCGCGTAACCGACCACCCCACGAGAGCCGTCGTCGTTCGCCCTCAGCTCGACGTCACGGGCGCGCACGTCGACAAGCCGGTTGTTCCTGGTGGCGACGATCTGGGCGTCGATCAGGTCATCATCGGAAAGGGCCAGCCGCGCCCTCACCACGTCAGGAAGCAGAGTTCTCATCGGGCACCTCGATCAGGGGAAGGGAAAGCTGGGCGGACCGGACTTGCACCGGGTCGGGCTTTACGGCGGGCTTGAACTCGTCGCCACCGGCCAACGGCGCCAGGCGCTCCAGGCGGCGCATCTCGTTCACCGTCAACAGCGGGGTGCCGGACAGCGAACCGATCTCCGTGGCGGTCTTGTAGTTCACGAACCTCGCCGCCTGATTCGCCCTCAAGAACCCGTCGAAGTTGAACCGCAACACCCGGTCACGCCCACCAGGCAGCAGTGTCGACAACGCCGACTCCAGCGGCGTCACATACCGGGCCAGACCGCCAACCCTCCAGGCGTCGTTCTGGTCGGCGACGTTCTGGTACGTCACAGACGAGCCCGACACAGCGAGAGCGATCTTCGACGGAGGCACACCGAAGATGCGCGCCACGTCCTCACCCGAGTAGCGCATCGTCTCCAGGAACTGGGACTCGTCAGGGTTCACCTGCCAACGGTCGAGCTTCATCGACTTCGGCAGAATCAGCAGCTCACGGTTGCCGCGCATGATGTCCAACAGGCGGGCCTTCAACGCCTTCGCGCCTTCGGCCCCGGGGTCGTGGTCCGTGGAGCCGACCATCGTCGGATGCCCACCGTCACCGAAGAACCTGGCACCGAACTCCTGAGCCGCCAGCCCCACCCCGATCGACTCAGCATGGAACTCGACAGGCGACATGCCATCAGGGCGGGCGGCCGTCACATACAACGGGCAATGCCACAGGCCCCCCCTCGGCCACCGATCGACAGGCTCGTTGTCGACGAACGTCAACCACGACTTCGAGCGGCGGTCGAACTGCCAACGCACCGAGGACGGATCGACCAGCGACAACCCGACAGGCTCACCACCACGGCCGAGCTCGACCCAGGCGTACGCCTTCCCCTGACCCGCCAACGTCCACGCCTGCGCCCAGACCCACGACGCCCACGGCACACCAACCTGAGGCTCATCGAACATGGCAGGAGGATCACGGCGCACCATCCCACCCGAGGAACGAGTCGACTCCTCCAGCGGCAACTGCTGCACCGCCTCGGCGATCGCAGCACGACACGCCCACACAGCCGAATGTCGATGCGCCGACTCGTCGTTCACCGTCACCCCAGCAGCCGTCCACGTCGAACGACGATGACCGGCGATCAGCGAGGCAGCATCGTCACGACGCTCACGGAACAGGACGCTCACTGGCGGGCCAGCCCACGGGCGAACAACAGGCCGAAACCGCCGGCAACGGCCAGGCCTGCCGGCACGGACCACAGCACGGCGCCCACGGACACGGACACGGCAGACACCACCTCGACCACGGAGGCCACGGAGTCACGAGACACGCACACCCCCTCGGGGCTAGTAGACAAAGAACTCGGGCGCAGGCATCGTCGAAGCGACAAACGTCGCCAACGTCGCCGCCACCAACAACGACACATCACCACCAGGGCGACGGCCGAAACGCCACGTCTCACCAACCGGCTGCTTCACCGCCACCTCGAGCGCACGATCCAACCGAGGATCAGAACGCACCAGCACCCGCCCATCAGCGATGCCGTCATAGAACGCACCCGACGCCTTCACCGCATCAGCAGTCGGCAACTCCTCCGCACCCACGATCCCGCAAGCAGCAGCAGGAGACCTCGCCTCCACCACCACCCGCCCACCATGAGAGGAACGCAGCTCGTCACACCTCGACGCCAACCAGCCGGTACCGGTCCGATACTCGACCACCTCACACACCGTCACCCCGTCGACTACCGCCGACGCAACAATCCCCGCCCACTCACGGTCGGGCGAAACCTCCACCACAAACACCACACCAGGCGACCCCATCGGCGTTACCGTCGGCCGACAAGCGGCCCGCCACGCCACCTCGGGGATCACCCGCTCCGCGGAGCGGGACATCTGATTGCCGAAGGCCCGACGCCACTCACCATCCGTCATCGTCTGACGGGCGTGAGCGACCTCCTCTTCGCGGATCGTGAACCCGAGTGCGGGCATGTGCTGCCACCACACACGAGGGTCATCGACGTCCTCGTCCTCAGGGATCGACCACTCGAAATAGGCGATCCCTGACGTTCGGCCCTCCATCGCCGCGGAGCGGCCGACCATCACCTTGCGGTTCAGGTACACGGCGGCATCGGTGCCCATCGTCGACCCGATCAACAACTGGGCGTCCGGGCGGGTGATCATCGCCGGCAACAACGACTGCTCCCGCCGATCGTCCACCTCGTCAAAGGCCTCGTCGATCTCGCCGAGATCCACGATCTTGCCGTGCCCCGCAGACACCGACGAGGCCAACACGTCGATCCGTGACCCGTTCTTCCACGCCACACCCTCGGACCCCTGCGCCCTCGACACCCGACGCACCGCCTGGAACAGGGGGGAACCCTGCAAGATCGGCACCTGGTCATCGAGCAATTTCTTGCGCGCGTCCGACCCCGACTGCGCCGTGTACGCCACCCGCTGAGGAATAGACCTCAATGTGCACCGCTCCACCGACCACACGAGAAACAATGTGGTCTTACCCTGCTGGCGCATCAGTGTGAATATGACCTCACGAAATGCCGGAGAACCGTCAGGTAGAACCTCGCCGCCGACGTCCGCTATCAGACGCTGATGAGGCATCAGCGGGTGGCCGAGAGCGTCTCCCACTCGCGCTATCTGCACTCCCCGGGTCTGCCGATTCGGCGACCGAGGAGTCGCGAACCGGGGAGGCGCCAAGCTCTGCCAGGAGTCGGGTGAACGCATCGTCATCGCCGTCACCCACCCCCCTCACCACATCGAGCGCCGCCCGGTACTGCCCCCACAAAGCGGCATTCGTCGGGTCGGCGTCGACTGCTTCGCCGAGCATCGAGGCCGCCACCAGGTGCGCCTCATCCGCCGGCGACACCGACTCACGACCCCGCATATGGGCAACAAGTGCATCAGCAGCCAAGCGGTTCGGGCCAGGCACCGGATCGAACCTCACCTCGCCGTAGAGGGTCCACACAAGGCGGGCAGACGGAGACTCAGGACGGGGCATCGCTCACCACCTCTGCGCCGAGGGGGCGGCCGTATCGGCCAACGCCGCCGTCAACTGGGCCACACGCCGGTTGTACCGGCCGGCGTTACACGGGCGACACGACGCCCGAAGGTTGTCAGGGTCGAGCCGGGCGCCACCCTCGATGAGGGGAACGATGTGGTCGACCTCCTCGGCAGCGCCGGTACACCTCGGGCCACGAACCATGCACCGGCCGTCCCGTGCCAGGATCAGGGGGCGGACCTTTACCCAGTCGTGATCGTATGCGCCGCTCACGGCCACCCCCTCGACCGCTAACCCCGCTGGTGTCCTGTGGACAACCTGTGGACAACTCCAATACCTGCTTGTGGATAACGTTTCGCCGCAGTCCTAGTTGTCCACAGGTTATCCACAGGCACCCGGTACGGCAAGCCTCTGACCAGGGGGGATATGGAAACCGGGGTCTTCCGTTTCTGTGGATAACTCTAAAACTTCCCTGTGGATAACTTCGCGAGTGCCTGTGGATAACTTCAGTCTCAACAAGCCAACGGACGCGCAAGAGGCGCCCCGCCGACACGGAACGCCTCACTTATCTCACGGTATCAGCCTTTCGAGCCGTTGTCACGCATACCCGCTGGCCAGGGGTTTGGAACATCTGGAACATCGGGCTCAGGCCGCCGGCTGCTCGTCGGCCAGGGCAGGCAACCCGTGCCGCCTACGCCACCTGCCGAACCGGATACGGCACCGATCGCACAGCCCACTGGTGCCGTTGCGTGGCAGGTCGGAGCACTCGGGGTCGGCCCACCCGTCGTCGAGGTCGGTATCGCCCTTAACCCACACCAGGTGGTTGCCCTCCAGGCCGAAGGACGAACACCTCGGCCGCTCGTCGGTGCCCTCGGGTGGCAGACGCCTGCCGAGGTTGCGACGGGCGATGGTGGCAGCGGAGTGGGCGATGGCGGCGATCGCTGTCAGATCCTCGGTCACCTGGTCGATGTCTGCCCAGAACTGGGCGCGCTCGACTCCTGCCCGTTCGGTGGACGATGTGCCACCACTGGTACGCCCACCGGCCGTGTCACCCCTCAGCGGCCAACCGTCGGCCGATTGGCCGAGTTCACGGCGTGCGTGGTCGAGGAGGTCGGCCTTGAGGTGGATCAGGTTCTCGACGAGCCTCAGGACCGCCCAGTCCTCCGGGCGGGGCTTGGGGCGGGATTCCATGCCGATTGTCACTTGCGTGCCTCCTGGGGGCTTGTGGGGGGTCCTGACGGGCGACGGCCTGCGCCTGGGGCGCAACCGGGTTGACACTGGGGTGAGCATGACCACCCTTTGCCGGCTTTGATCTCGGCGGTGGTGGTGGGGGCCATGTGGAGGTCGCACCAGCAGACCATGAGCAGTTCGCTGCGTCGGCGTGGGTAGGTCACGGTTGGCCTCCGGTGGTGTCGAGGGCGGCAAGGGTCGGGCAGGGCCAGGGGCGCAGGCACTCCCGGCACCGGGGCGGTGAGCCGGGCAGGCGGGCGTGGAGGGAGCGCACGGCATCGATGGCGTCACGGAGTGTGGCGACGCTCACGGTCGGCCTCCCCCGTCGATGAGCCAGTCGAGGATCGACTTCGCCGGCGGTGGCGGGTCGAGGGTTGCCTGCCGCTTGGCCATCGGGCCGGCGGTGAGTGGCGGGTCCCGGTCGGCCATGAGGGGGTTGTACTCCTCGAGGGTGATCGCCGTCCACGGCGGGTCGTCGTGGTGGTGCCGGGCGCTCATCCGAACAGCTCGCTGTCGTCCGCGGGTTCGCGGGTTTCGCGGGTTTGTCTGACCCTGTCCGTACTATTTTTTTCTGTGGATAACTTTTCTTCCCGCGAGACGGGGCCACTAAACCCGCGAAACCCGCGCTCATCATCGTCGGTGCAGGTCACGGAGTTTTCGGGGCGCGGGTTTCTATGACCCCCGCGGGTTTCGCGGGTTTCTTTCGGGTCGATTTCTGCGTGTTTCGGCTCGTCCCCCTCCTCCTCGGACCGCGGGTTTCTCGCGTCGCCGTCGTCGGACCGCGGGTTTCTCGCGTCGTCGGAACGCCCGTGGACGGCCCAGACAACGACGCGACGACGGTCCTGGGGAAGCTCCACGAGGTGCAATCCGTCCTCCCCGTAGTGCCTTCCGGCCCGCTTGGCGAGGGCCCGGCCGAGTCGTTTCGTGAACGATCCGCGGTCGAGTTGGTCGGCGAGATCGTCCGGGAGGGCGTCGCGCAGGTTGCCACCGGTGATGTCCGTGATCTGCGCGTAGATGTCCTTGGTGGTCTGAGGGGCGTCGCCGAGGCGGTCGAACCAGGCGGTGAGGAAGGCCTCCCACGCCCCGGCCTCGCGGTCGGCGGATGCGTGGAACTCGCTGAGGTTGGCGAGGAAGTGGGTGACCCCGGCGTGATGCAGGATGCCTCCGATGGTGTGGACCCAGGCGGCGTACCCGCCCATAGCCGGCAGTTCCTTGGCTTGGGGTCTGCCGGCTGCCCACCAGGAGGAGACGATGGTGCACATGGCGTGGAGGAGGTGCGCCCGGTTGTCGAGCGCCCACTGGTCGAGGTTGTCGTGTTTCCAGCCGGTGCGCAGCCAGGGTTGGGCCTGGCGTGCGTCGAGGCGGATCCGGTAGCAGCGACGGGCGAGGTCGCCGCCGACGTCGATGTTGTTGCCGGTGGCCGCCCAGGTGGCCCGGTTGGGCACGTTGACGATCTCGGTGCGCCCGAGGGTCCTTCCCTGCCAGGTGTCGGCGGTGAGGACGGCGGCGAGGACTGGCGATCGGATGGTGCCGTCAACGTTGTCGAAGACGACGACGGTGCTGCCTGCGCTGAGGATGGCCGTCACCTTCTTCTCCAGCTCGGTGTCGTCGGTGGGCCAGGCCATGAGGGCGGCGGGGTGGCCGGTGGTGACGATGGAGCACACCTTGACCAGCAGCCCCTTGCCGGTGCCCGGTTCGGGGGCGTCGATGAGGGCCATCGGGACCTGGCCGACGATGGCGCGGATGAGGGGGGTGAGCAGCAGCGCCCATGCGTTGGCGCGGTCGGCGGCGGTGTCCCACGGGAAGTCGGCGAGGAGCTCGTCGACGACGGCGACGGCTTGGGCAAGCTCGTCGACGGTGGGTGTGGCGGGGATCGGCTTGTAGGCGGGGCCGGTGTGCCAGTGGTAGAGGCGGGTGGCGGGGTCGTGGCCGTGGTCGGTGTGCCAGGTCCCATCGGGGCGCAGCACCGGGAGCTCGACGACGCCGGTGAGGGTGGGGTACGGCCAGCGGCCGCAGGCGAGGAGACTGGTGGCGACGTCGAGCGGCGGCGTGGTGGCGGTGTGCTCGCCGTCCTTGTTGGCACGGAACCAGTCGGCG